>Ga0316204_10012575_pt1 | contig 10292 bp, 7 predicted proteins | sample 6monrhotite_MG_2_FD_205661 | JGI IMG/M metagenome (GOLD analysis project Ga0316204, IMG submission 205661) | Microbial mat bacterial communities from mineral coupon in-situ incubated in ocean water Damariscotta River, Maine, United States -... | ecosystem: Environmental > Aquatic > Marine >... | reverse complement strand
CATTGCAATTTCCTGTGGTAAGAAAATTAGCATTCTATTTCAGTTGGCCTTTTTTCTTACAAGTAAATTGCACTTGTTATACGAATTCAAGTAAATTTACTCAAGCAGACTCTTCTGATACACGACAAGTAGGTGGAACAGGCCTTGGATTAAGCATTACCAAAGCAATGGTTGAAAAACATAATGGAAGAATCGCTTTTGTTTCCGAATTAGGTATTGGAACCACTTTTTATATTGACCTTCCCGAATTAAAAACCAGCCAAACAACCTCTACCCTAAGCTCAACATTACAACAACCAGCTAACCTCACTAGTAGACGTATTTTAATCTGTGAAGACAAACCTGACATTGCTTCATTATTAATGATTAATGCTGGCAGAATCTGGTTTTGATTCTGATATCGCTAATAATGCTCAAGAAGCAGAAGCGCTGCTTGCAGAACATCATTATGAGGCGATGACTTTGGATATTATGCTATCCGATAAAAATGGTATTGATCTCTATAAAGAGCTCCGAAAAAGCCCTATAACAGAACATTTACCGATCATTTTTGTTTCTGCCACTGCGGATAAAACAAGAGTGTCAAATGCCGGAAAATCCTTAACAGGAACCGTAGATTGGATAAATAAACCCATAGATTCAGAGACTTTGGTAGCCGCCATTCAAAAAGGCATATCTCAATTTGAAAATCAAAATGTAAAGCGTATTTTGCATGTTGAAGATGATGCCGACATCAGTGAATTGGTTAAAATCTTACTTGATGATAGCTATGATATTACCGTAGCTGGTTCATTAAATGAGGCAAAAATTGCTCTTGCAAAGGGTCGTTTTGATTTAGTTTTATTAGACATAGGGTTGCCAGATGGCTCTGGTTTAGACCTGATTCCCGACATTAGAAAATTAAAACATTCCCCAGAAATTATTGTGTTTTCGGCGGATGATCTTAAAATCAAACAGAATCCATATGTTGCTGAAAGTTTAATTAAATCTAAAACAACCAATGAAGAATTGATTAGTAAAATTAAAGATGTAATTACCTAGTTTTACATATTAAAATGTAACCCCCTTAGATAAAAAGGAATCGTATGGTCTCTCCAACTCTTACTAAAATTTTATATGCTGAAGATGAGCCAGATATTCAATCTATTGCTCAGATGTCATTAGAAATGATGGGTGGATATACGCTTAAAACCTGTAACAATGGTCAGGAGGCTCTAGATGCGGCGCAGGCCTTTGCGCCCGATTTAATTCTGTTAGATGTCATGATGCCGTCTATGGATGGCCCTACCGCGCTGCAAGAGATTCGTAAAATACCCGAACTAGTCAATACTCCCGTTATATTTATGACCGCAAAAGTCCAACAACAAGAAGTGGAAACCTACAAGCAAATGGGCGCAATTGATGTCATTGCCAAACCATTTGATCCAATGAGTTTGCCTGAAACCATTCAAAAACTATGGGAACGTTCAATTGGTTAATAACAACACTCAAAACCCTGACGTACCTAATGAGCATTTAGACTCTAAGGCTAAGTTTCAAGCTCAATTAGACACTATTCAGCTTAAATTTAAGGAGAGTCTTCCTGAGCGCTTTGATGAATTAATGCAAACATGGTCTAAGATTAAAAGCCAAGAGAACAATCACGATCAAGTTGTACTGTTGCACCGTTTGGTTCATACCATCACTGGCTCAGCGGGGACTTTCTCCTATAAAGAATTAAGCGCGAAAGCCCAAGCATTAGAAATACTTTTAAAAAGTCTCGTTGAAAAACAACTGAATTTTTCAGTAGAGGTTTCCTCTCAAATAGAGAGGATGCTACAAGACATAGTTCAAACCAATTTGGAAGCCATTCATAATAAGAATCATGAGATTCATGAGAATACTCCTACCGCTACGCCCAATAATAAAAGTGCGCTTAACAAGGTTTTAATCCTGGAGGATGATCTTGAACTAAATGCTTATTTATCCACTCAGCTGAAATATTTTGGCTTCGACGTTCAAAGCTCTTCTTGCCTAACTCAGCTTAAGGATCTTTACCTCTCTTTCCAACCCGATTTAATTATTTCAGACATCAGCTTTCCTGAGAGTGATTTAGGGGGCATTCAAGAAATTGAGAAGTTAATAGATCAACTTTCTATTACCGTACCTATCATGTTCATTTCCGCACATCAAGACATCGCTTATCGGCTAGCGGCCGTACGAGCCCAAGGAGTGGCTTATTTTAGTAAGCCAGTAAACATCTCTGCCTTAGTCCAAAAAGTCAGTGAATTCACTGCCAGCATAGAGCCTGAGCCCTTTCGTATTTTAGTACTTGATGATGATCCATCGCTAGTAGACTTAACTATTTTTACTCTTCAAAAAGCGGGCATGGATGCCTATGGCATTACAGATCCTTTACAAATTCTGGAAGTCATTAGCACTAAAAAGCCTGATCTTATTTTAATGGATGTCCACATGCCTGAATGCAGTGGAATTGAACTCGCCCAGGTTATTCGCCAAACCAGCTCTTTATCAGGCATTCCGATTATATTTTTATCTTCCGATGCCAATAAAGAAGTCCAGTTTAAAGCGGTTGTTCAAGGAGGCGACGATTTTTTAACAAAACCCATTGATGTTAATAAGTTACCAATACTAATCGAATCTAGAGCAAAACGTGCCCGAGAAATGAATGCTTTAATGATTAATGATGGTTTAACAGGCCTGTATAACCATAGTTATATCAAAGAAATCATAGATACTGAATTAGAACGTAGTAAACGCTCTGGCATTGAAACCAGTGTCGCTATGTTAGACATTGATTTCTTTAAAAAAGTGAATGATACCTATGGTCACATGGTGGGAGATCAAGTATTAAGAAGCCTGTCGCATTTTTTATTAAAGCGTTTACGAAAAACCGACAAAATTGGTCGCTATGGAGGTGAAGAATTTATTGTTATTTTGTCTGATACTCCGTTAAATGAGGCTCTTGACGTTATGAAAAACATACTGAATAGTTTTCGTGAAGTGGTTCATCATGCAGAAGACGTTGATTTTCATGTCACGTTCAGTTGTGGAGTAATTTCAACGAAAATCACAACCGATTCTAATTTATTAACCCAATCAATGGATCAAGCTTTATATCGAGCTAAACGAGCTGGGCGCAATCAAGTTTTGTTGGCTGAACTAAATCCAGAAGAAATGTAAACACTCAATCATCAAACAATCGTTTCACGTGAAACCAAAAGCCATCCTCTCGTTAAATTGACGAGTTAACACTTTAGCTTAATAACGTGAAGGCCGATTCGCCACCTCTTTTAAACGCCAATCCTCTGGCGTAATGTTACTCTCTAGGCTTTCTTCTAAACTGTCTTCTAACGCTGAGAAAAAGTCGATACCGCTCTGCTTTTCAACCTCATCAATTGAGGTGACAAAATCCATTAAACTTGCTTTAGGTTTAGCCTTTTGCGGAAAGATAAATGCCAAGGCAATGGCCGAGTCTTCAGAGGTGCTCGGTTTAATTAACACTTTATAAAATGCTTTAGGAATCGCAATTTTAGTATTTTTAATCGTTTTAGGCTTTTCATCAAAAATAGGCCCTGTAACCACCCAGAAATCACCATGCCATTTAGAAAAATCATTCGCAATCACCTCTTCTAAACGTTGCCAAGACTTCTGGTTTAAATTACCTTTCTGTGGAGAAATATTTGTCATTAAAAACGTTTCTACCTGAGCGCTTCTCCCGTAACGACTGGCAATCACATAATTAGGAGCCATATGCCCTCGATCATAACCTGAACGAGTATAATCCCTATGGCTAATGCCTGATAATGTTCGCCAATCAGACGAAAAGCCACTTGGACGTTTACCACTTTTAAAGCGCTGCTCAGTCACCTGATAGGTAACCCACAGCGGATTAGCCAGTTGTTCTGAATATTCGAGCATATAACCTTCATTGCGTAAAACATGAGACCAACCTTTCGCTGCAATACCAGACTCTACTTGCGGCAGCCCCATATAACTCATTGCTGGGCGGGCAATCATGGTTTCGTAAGCAAACCAAAGCCCACCTAGTAGCGGAATCAGAAGCAAATATTTAGGCTTTTTAATCAGTTGTTTTAGTAAAGGTGTCAAAAGGTTTTTAATCATCGTTTGGTTCATAACAAAAGTGCTTCTTATTAATTTTTAGCTATTATAGTGATTTCCTGTCTAAGAAAACCGAGTTTACAGCGGCTTTTATGCGAAAATAATTCTGTTATAGCCATGTTCATTAATGGCTCATTTCATCATTCACTACATCGGAACGAGATATGTCATCAAAAGTATATTGCTTAGCGCAATTTCAACCTAAGGTAGGAAAAGAAAACGAATTATTTAAGATATTGCAAAGCCTTGAGCCAAATACCACAAGAGAAAATGGTTGCTTGCAATATACTGTTACCCGCCACATTGCCAGCCCTTTTGCGCAAGGCAAAAGTTTTTCCATCGTCTTTAATGAAATTTGGCAAGATATGACCGCTTTTGAGGCCCATTGCCAACGCCAAGAAATTGTGCATTTTTTTGAAACCTATTGTCTTGCTGATGATGGTTTAGCTGACGATTGGAATGTCTGTGTTTACAGTGATGAGCCTAACGACTATGATGCGCCAAATATCGCTTAAAAGTGATTGATGAAGCCTATTTGAGAAGAGTGGATGAAATTAACGACAAAATTCAGACGTTATCTTTTTCAACGCAGCATGAGAAAGCATAAAATTCCACTGAAACTATGGCATCAATCGCTACTTAATATGCCAATGATGCAACGCTACAATCGGCAAGAAAAAATACGTTTACGGTTACTTGCCAGCGACTTTTTAGTTCGTAAAAGCATCACACCCGTCAAGGGCTTTATATTAACGGATGAGATATCTGTCATCATAGCTATACAAGCGGCCATACTACTACTTGGCTTAGAAAACCCTGAAGAGGACGCCTCTTTAGATTGGCTACATAACTGGCAACAACTCATTGTTTACCCAACGCCTTTTTATAACCCTCGAAAGTCTACCTTTAACCCACAGGGAATACTGATAAGCCAACCCGCCATTGAAGCGGGAGAAGCACATTACCAAGGTGGCATTATTATTGATTGGCAGGATGATCAACCACACCCTCTTCGCAAACAAGCCAATCAAGTATTAATGCATGAAATGGCGCATAAATTGGATATGCTGGATGGTGTAGCAAACGGCCACCCACCTTTACATGCTAATATGAGTAACGAAGCTTGGTTTCAAGCGTTTAACGAGGCCTATACTTATTTAAACTCGCAGGTATTACAAGGTCATAAAACACTCTTTAACCCATACGGAGCCTCGAGTCCTGCTGAGTTTTTTGCAGTTTCTACTGAATATTTTTTTGAAACTCCACTGACATTAAACAAAATCTTCCCAAATGTTTATCATCAATTGGTGCTTTTTTATCGCCAGAATCCTTTACTAAAAGACGAATCATTACATTAAAAACAGATGTGTATGGCCTTTTAACGAATACGACACTAACCTATCCCCATTAGCTCTCTCAGTATATAACCTGTTAAAAATGCAAGCATGGCCGCAGCACCACCAGTCAATAATGTGCTTAACCCTGCTAAAAAGATAGGTTTAGCTAAAAATAGACTTTTAAGCATACCAATCCCAAAGAACATAATCGCTGCAATCACCGAGCTAGCAATAAACTGGCTGAGCATCTCAATATTGGGCATTAAAAAGGGCATAAGTGGCATAGCGCCAACAACGATGAATGCTATGAATGTTGTTAAAGCCGATCGAATAGGGCTTAAATTGCCTTTTTGTATACCATGTTCTTCCATTAACATGGTATCAACCCATAGCGTTCTATCTTGGCTAATGGTCTCTACAATTGTATTAAGTGTTTCGCCCGTAAAACCTTTTTTATGAAAAATTTGACGAATTTCTTCACGCTCACCTTCAGGTATTCTATCGATATGCTCTTCTTCTAGGCACCTTAGTTTTTCAATAAATTCTTCTTGTGCTTTAATCGCTTCATAATTACTAACCGCCATACTAAAGCCATCAGCTAATAAATTTGCAAAACCTAATACTATCGCTACAACAGGTGAAAAACCTGCACCAAAAGCGCCTGCCACTACCGCAAAAGTAGTTACACAGCCATCTATTGCTCCCAAGATCGCATCAGAAAGATTTTGTGCTTTAGGAGGTTTATCCAATCGCTCTGTAATAGAGTATGGTCGATGAGATTGTTCAAGTGCTTGATCAGATTCTTTTTTCACGACACATACCTTCTACTGTTTCAGCCACAGAAACATTTTTCGAATACCGTTTGTGTGAAGGCTGCTGTACGAATTCAAAAAGTTCACCCTCCCAAAGCCAAGCTACAGGCTATTCGTTTACATCCTATTAATAATATCATCCATAAAAAAAGGAAGTTTATTTTAAATAGACTTCCCTTCTTAATCTTAAAACAATATAAAAAACTGCAATCTAGTCTGGCTGATTCTCTTCTTCAGCTCCCCCAACTGGGTTATCTAAAGCATAAATACAAGCCATATCTGCTGCAGTCACCTGACAGCCATCACTACCCAAGATAGATTCCAAATTACTAGTTAAATCCTGATCTTGAATATAAACGGTTGTAATATCGCCACCCGCATCACTTTCACCATTAGAATCAATATTAATTGCAGTATCATCAGTTTCGCCATCACCATCACTATCAATTAATGCAAAATCTATATATTCAGAGAGAGTATTAAGCGTTACCTCTTCATCCGTATCGGTAATCACTTCACTTAAATCTAAGATATCATTGAGTACATCAAAATCAACCAGTGTTGTATCTTCCTGTGAATGGATAATAAATCTCTCTGATTCTGCATCATCCCCGTATAAGAATAAACCATCATCAGGGATAACAACATCGGTCTGTGTAATCTCAAAGTTATCAATTGTTAAGGTTTCACTACTACGAGAGGTATTTGCTTCTATTTGGAACGTTAAGGATCCAGAGTGATCTGCTGTACCAGTAAACACAATTGGACTATCAAAATCATTTGAACGCGAGGCAATATTAACAACATTACCATTTACGAATACATTCATCTGATCGCTATCTTCCCAATTACTGGAAGTTTTTGCATCAAAGCTAATTGAAACGACTTCTCCAGCTTGAAGTCCAGTAAAGGTTTTCTCCACATAGCTATCTTTGGTCACGCATAATTCACCGCTAGTCGTCGTGGAAGCTGCACTTAAGCTTGTTGAACCAATACTTGCAATCTTCCATCCATCATTAGTTGAATTAAAGTCATCACAATCAAATACCGTCGTTGTTGATGAAGATGTATCCACATTAACAAACAGCTTCACATCAAACGTGGTCGTATCTAGATCAATATCAGCCGCAGTAACACTGAACGTTTTCAAGGTGTCCGCAGTAAATTCTGAAGACTGAGCAGTGTATGAATAAGCTCCTGTTGCAAAATCAAATGTTAATGTACCTTGTCCACCAATATCCATTCCTGTAACAGGGAAAGTCGCTGCTGTATAGTTAATGCCATCAACCGTAATGCTCTCAATTGAAATCAAACCATCACCGCCAGAGACATTATCCAAGGCATTGCCATCAACCGTTAGCGCTGGTATTAAGGCTTCATTTAAGTCATTAGGATCTACCACTACCGTCGTTTCAACACCACCTGCTAGAGCCAGTTCATCAAGATAAGTTGTATCCGTAATACCATCGCCTAAAGCAACAACATGCACGGCATCAAGCTCATTATTAACAAAGTTCGTCCAAGCAGTTAAATAGCTTTGATCTACCCAACCACTCTCACTGTCTCCAGTAGTTGTTATCGTTTGTGTATTGTCTATATTTTCTGCTGTTGGAACACCATCAGAGATAAAGTATGCAACCGTTTTATCTGCATTTGGCTCTATATAGTTGTTGTAAGTTTCATAAATACCATCTTCATAGTTGGTATAACCATCATCAATAAGATCATTAATTTTGGCCATAGCTTCTGAAGCCGTCATCCAAGCATCACCTGAATCACTGGTAATTACCTGACCTTTATCTGCAAACGTGACTAACTTAACGTTAACAGTTCCCATTGAATCATAAGTATTAATCATATTCTCAAGGGCTGCTTTAGCTAAATCTAAACGATTATTGTTAGACATACTACCTGAAACATCCAGTGTAATAACTACATTAGTATCCTGTGCCAAATTAACATTAGTAAAGTCCATTCCTTGTAATTCATCAATGGATTCTGGAACTAAATTAGTATCAATAATCTCTTCTCTAGCCACATTAAACGTTAAGCTACCTGAAACAACATCACCATCATTGTCTTTCAGTTCAACGGCAATCGTTTCTACATAATCAACTGTTAGGTTTGGATTCGCTGAATAACTATAGTCTCCACCATCTAAATCGACTGTTAACACACTGTTTTGTGCCGTCGTTATCACAACCGTTTTACTCACGTTATCAAATGTAAAGCTACTACCATTTGTACCTGTTTTAACGAGGTCTGTACCATCAAAACTATATACATCTCCACCAACCGTAACTTGAGCAACAAGCCCACCATCAGCACCAATTCCAAAATCACTACTCGATAGTAAGTTACCCGTTACTGGAGTGGACACAGTATTGTTCAGCGTTGAGGTCAACTGTGTAAAATCTGTTACAACTAAGGCATTAGTGTCGCTGCCTGTGCCTTCACCGTTATAAGCAATTGGGTTAAGTATATCTAACGCATTATTAGGTAGGCCTGTTCCTACACCGACCGCATAAGAATTAATCTCATTGTCATTTAGGAAGGCTTCCCAAATAATCTGCTCTTCGGCCTGAATTCCTTCATCTGCATCGGCATAACGGGTTGCGTTGGTGTCGGTTAATGTGTGTACATCTCCGTCACTAGCGGTCGGTACACCATCTGTAAAGAAATAACTGACATTTTGAGCACCTATAATCTGACCATCACTCGCAAAAGCATTCATTGCATCAGCAAGTGCCCCGTCGTAGTTAGTCAGGCCGTCCGCCATTAACCCTTCAATTTGTGCGATTGCTGTATTAGCATTTACCCATACATCACCAATTGCATTCGCATTTTCTGAGAAGGCTACCACTCTCACAGCTACATCACCTTGTTGACCATAAGTACTGATCAGTTCTGCAATCGCATCCTGTGCCGCTTCTAATCTTGTTTTACCCTCAATTCCTGATGGGTCATCCATACTGCCTGAGACATCTAAGATGATCATTAGGTTTGTATTTTGAGCTGGGATCGTTAGATCGTGGCTGATGTCACTAGCCGCTGGCATGTCATCTTCTACAGTCACTGTTAACGTGGCCGTTGCTGTAGCCTGACCATCTGTCACCGCAACACCTAAGTCAAAAGATAGAATATCTTCAACTGAGTTGTTAGGGTGATCAACTGGCCCCACTAGGTTAACTACATAACGACCTGTTGCATCTACATCAATAATAATTACTTCAGCGCCATTGGCCGAACCAATTAAATTGCTTGTTCCATCACCTGTCCAAGTAATGACTTGACCATTGGAGGTAAGTGTCTCTGTTGGCTCACTAAGCGCTACCGTTAAGGTATCACCATCAACATCATTAAAGATCATATTACCCGTTACTGTTGTAACGTCAGTACTGTCATCCCCTGCATTCTCTCCATTGGTATCTTTAATACCAGTAATCAACCCTTCTTCCGATACTATTGCTTCAACAGTTATGTGCTGAATGGTTGGATCTGTATCATTATCGACAATAGTCGTAGTAACACTAGCGTTGCTGATCACAACGTTATCATAGCTAGTAGCTTGAACATTACTTAGGCTTACGATGAAGTTTTCCAGATCTTCATTTAAATTGTCATCAATGGCGGCGGCGCTGAACACAGTGCCGAACGCAACACCAGTCTGGTTAACCGCATTAAAGTCATTGGTGCCTTGCGTGCCATTAATCGATGCATCGGCGAAATTAATATCAGCTGTACCGTTAGTCACTTCATTGCCATCGGCATCGGTGGCGATGAGTTTATAGCTAGCAGTTTGACCTTCTTCGATCTGTGAAATACTTAGCTCTATATTGTTGATCGGATCCCACGCAACCAATTTAACGGTAATATCGTTTTCGGTCGCGCCGTTCACCGTAATCTCAAGCGTGCTGGCACTGCTGTCGCCATCGGCATCGGTGATGCTGTAGGTGAAGGTCTCGGTTAAAGAGTCGCCTGCATTTAACGCTTGCACGGCCGGTAGGCTGTTGTTTAACAC
>Ga0316204_10012574_pt1 | contig 10292 bp, 5 predicted proteins | sample 6monrhotite_MG_2_FD_205661 | JGI IMG/M metagenome (GOLD analysis project Ga0316204, IMG submission 205661) | Microbial mat bacterial communities from mineral coupon in-situ incubated in ocean water Damariscotta River, Maine, United States -... | ecosystem: Environmental > Aquatic > Marine >... | reverse complement strand
TGCCGGCATTGGCGAGGTGTTGCGCAGATAGCACTTTGAGGACCACCGTGCTGCCGTCACGGCTATCCTCAGCTTCATACAGCCAACCAGTGCTGCCGGTGCCGAGTAGTTCGAGAATCCGGAAATGCCCGATGAAAAATCCGCGGTAGCGGCGTCCATCCAACAACCAATCGATATGCGTGCGACCAATGCCGCCGCCTGCGAGTGATGTGGCGGAGACAGCGACGACCGATGAGGCACTGCCCGATTCGTGAGGCCGTTGATTGTCGTGGCCATTGCCGTTGGTGGGCGGGTTGGAAATCTCCAACTGGAATTCGTCCATGTCGGACGATACGTTGCGAAACTCGTCGATCAAATTCGAGGTCGCTTCCAGTTGCTGCTGCGCGAAATCCGTCTTTTGTGTCTCAAGTTCCGCGATATCAATTTGGAACGCCGCCACGTCGGCTTCGAAAGCGGCGCGGGCTTCGGCCAATTCGCGTTCGTTATTATCGAGGGTGGATTTCTGCAATTCGATTTCGCCGGCCATCACTTCCAATTGGTGTTGTTTATCCGTTTGGCTGTCGCGTTGTTGGGCAAGTTCCGCCTCTTCCTCGCGTAAATGCTGTTGAGCTTCTTGGACAGCCGCTGCTTCGTCAGTGAGCTGAGCCGCCCGTTGGGCGTGTTCGGCCTGTTGCTGACTCAGCGCCGCTAACTCTACATCGAGCGCCGTACGGACTTGCTGCAGTGTTTCCCGTTCACGCGTTATAACCTCTTCGGCCCGCACGGCTGCTTCGCGTTGCTGCTGGAGTTCATTCTGGTCCGATTTTAATACCGCCAGCGCCTGGAGGAATTCCATTTGCGCTGTTTCCAGCTGCGACTGCTCCTCGAGGATCGTTTGCTGCGCGGAATCGTGTTCGGCAGTTTGCGCGGAGAAAGTTTGCACGGTGGTTTCGTGTGCGGCGACGGATTGATCCAACAATTCTGTGTTCTGCTTGAGCGTCGCCTGTTGTTCTTCCAGTTCGTTTTTGAGTTCGCTCAATTCCCGCCGCTCGATTTCGAACTGTCGTGTCTGTTGCTCCAACTCCGCCTGCTGGTTGGCTAACTCCTGTTGGTCTGCCTCCAGCCGGCCCTGCTCCTCCCCAAGTCGCTGGGCTGTTTCGCGGTTCTTTTGCTCGATTTCGAGGGTGGCGGCTTTTGCTGTCGACTGAGCGGTCTCAAACGCCAACCGCGCGGCGCTGGCCTCTGCGGCTTCGCGTAAGTGGGTGTCTTGTTCTTCTCGCAGACTTTGCTCGCTGGCAAGGATATGTTGCCGCTGGTTTCCTAACTCTTCCCGTTGGTTGTCGAGTTCAGCAGCTTGCTGTGCGAGGGAGGTTTGTTGTTCCTTGAGCGCTCGTTGCTGCTCACTCAATGATTCCGATTCCTGCCGCAGTTCACCGTCACGCGCGTCGTGTGCTTGTTCTTGATCGGCGAGTTTCTGGGTGTCGTCGTCGAGTTGCCGGCGGAGTTGGTCGAGCGTTTCTTGTTGCTGCGCCAACTCTTGCTTCGACGTCTTCAGGTTTTCTTGATCCTGGTGCAGAGCGGCGACTGCTCGTTCATGCGCGGACCGTGCTTCTTCGGCAGTTTGTTCGCGGCGGGCGATCTGGGCCTCGCGCGACTCGATTAGCTTTCGTTGTTCTTGCAGTTTGAGTTTTTCGTCATCCTGCGTTTTGCGGGCGGCAGCCCGGGTGGCTTCGAATGCGACGCTGGCCGCGCTGAAGGTTTCTTGCTCTGTTAAGAATTTGGCACGTTTCGCCTCAAGTTCGTCAAAACGCATCCGCAGCATTTCGCCATTCGCTTGGTCCCGGCCCTTTTGCTCTTCGACGCGCATCCATTCGGTCTCGAACTTTGCGACCTCCTCTTGATGCCGCTGTTTTTCCGCGGCCAAGTCTTGTTGTTTGGCTGTGAAGTTGACGCGTTCCGTTTCCAACGACTCTTGTTGCTGCACCAGACGATCGAGTTCCGACTGCGATTTGGTGTCCCGCTGGTCCAATTCCTCGCACAAACGGTCCAAAGCGTGACGCTGATCCTCTGCCGCCTTCTGCTCGGCAGCCAATTTGCCACGTTCCGTTTCCAAAGTTTCTTGCTGTTGCGTATGGCGGTCGAGCGCCGACTGTGACGCGGCGTCGCGCTGATTTAATTCCTGACGCAACTGATCTAACGCGAGCTGCTGGCTTTCCAACTCTATTTGCCGGGAATCTAACGTCGACTGCCGTGCGTCTACAGCGGACTCACGGTCGGTTAGCTGTTGTTCGCGGCCGCACAATTCAGTGCGGACAGCGGTGAGTTTCTCGTCCTCTTGTTCGAGTTGCTTGCGGTTGGACTCGAACGCGACCAGCGCCGCCTCTGATTGTTGGACGTGAGCTTGGTGCTCCTGGATTTTGACGTCCCATTCCCGCTGCCGTTCGGCGAACTGCAATTGCTCGGCCTGCAGGTCTTTCTGTTGCTGCTGGAATTGTGCTGCGGCATCATCGGCCGCCTGCTTATGCGTTTCCAGTTGCTCACGATCGCGCTCGAGTTCTTGTTGCCCCCGTTCGAGTTCCTGTTGAGCGTTCTGGAATTCCGTCTGCCTGGTTTCGAACTCGGTGAGCTGTTGTTGGAATTTTTGCTGTTGAAGTTCGAGTTTCTCCGTCGCTTCTGTCAAACTTGCTTGAGCCTCAGACTGCTGGGCCTGTGTCTTGGCCAATTCCCGTTGTGCCTCGGCCAGTTCAGTCTGTACAGCCGCCAGTTCTTCACGGGCGGATGCTGCGGCCGCGTCGACGGGGGGCGACTGTTGTGGCAGGCCGGCCGGTAGTGGTCGTGGGAAAAGGTTGGTCTTCACTAAAAACGCGAAGGAGCCGATTTCCAGTTTATCGCCATCTGTTAGAGCGGCAATTTCGACTGAAACGCCATTGACCTTGGTTCCCGTTTCGCTCCTCAAGTCCCGCACACGAAGACTGCCGTACTCCATCGTCATCACACAATGCGCATGGCTGATGGCACCGGCGACCAGTTGCATATTGCAGCCAGGGGCCGATCCGATCAATGTCGATGGTCGGAGAATATTCTTATTGAGCGGCGCGCCATCGGGTCCGGCGAATGTGAGTTCGGCAAAGGGTGGCTCGTCGCCTTCGACGGCTTCGGGGACATCGGGGATCGGGGACGCGCCTTGGAGATCTGTCGCCACTAAGAACGAAAAGCGGCCCACCTCGATCGTGTCCCCTTCGGCCAGGGTGGCGACCTGGATGGACTGGCCGTTCACGCGCGTGCCCGTGGCGCTGCGAAGGTCGCGGACGCGGAGCACGCCCGATTCGACAGTCACGATACAATGCGCTTCGGCGATTTCCGGGTCCAGCAATTGCACGTTGCAGCGCGGGCCGGAACCGATCAACGTCGTATATCGCAAGACGCTCTTCTCGATGGTGCGCCCGTCCGGTCCACGAAACATCAACCGGGCGCATGCCCCCGCAGGAACCCGCGGTGCCGGTTCAACTGGGCCTGATGTTTCCAAGGGATCGACGCTGCTCATGAAATGCCTGCTTGACGCAAATGTGTGGAACGATCACGTGATCGGATCGTGCCGTACACATTCATCTTCGTCCACTGACGATTCGGCCGACGGATGATCCACCGGCACGTATAGAAATCCACGTATAGAATTCGAAGAGCGCCTCATCCAGTTTATCATAGCCGCCACAGCGAAGGACAACGACTTTTGATTTTTTCGTCAAACGGCTTCATTGTTTCTTGGCGGTTGTGGAGGCAGAACGCCGCAATTGGCATCGGGCGACGGTCCGGTCATACTGGTTGTAGCAATCTTTCGAACCATTCAAAGCACTGGTGTATATGACAACAATTGAACATGCGTTGCTGGGCATCAACGGAGCATTGGCCACAGGGCTGCACCGCCGCTATGGCTGGCAGGTGGTGGCCCTGGCAGGGTTGGTGGCGATCAGCCCGGATTGGGACGGCCTGACGTTGGTGCTAGGACCTGTGCTGTTTGATCAGGCTCACCGAGTCTGGGGGCATAGTTTCTTGACGTGCGGCCTGTTGGGGATCCTGATCGGTGTCATCGATTATCGTTTCGATGTCGTCACGCGACTGGCCAATGTCAGTGCACGGGGACTGCGGCGCTGCGGGCTGGTGCTCCCCGCCGAGCAAGGACTGGGAGCGCTGCCTCTGCGCCGGGAGCGAACGGTTGCCGGATATGCCATTTGGACGCTTGTGGCACTGGCGGCTGCTCTGAGCCATCTTGCAGCCGATTTGGTTGTTTCCGGGACGGCGACATTGGGCGACTGGAAACTGCAGTTGTTGTGGCCGTTTTCCACACGGGGTTGGATTTATCCGCACGTCCACTGGGGCGATCCGGGCATGACAATCATTTTCGTCGTGGGGATGCTGGCGATGTACTGCTGGCGCGATCGACTGCAATCGATCGCGGCGGCCACGCTGCTGGGCGTGGCCACGTATATCGTCGTTCGTGGTGCACTGGGGTGAACGAGGAGCTGGGTTAAACGATGCGCTGGGATAAACCATGGCCCGTTGCTCACCGGTCGGCGTCGATGACCCGCAACTGCAGCGCCGGTTCGGGGGCGGGGAACATGCGATCGAGTTGCATGTCAATCAATTCCAACCGCATGGCGATCTGATCGCTGCGTTTGGACCATTGCTTCAACCAGGACATAAATTCACCTTCGTCCCGCGATTGGCTTTGTCGGACGTGATTCATATTGTTCTGCAAACGGTGTAACGACTGTCCCAAACAAGAATTGACAACTCTGCGATGTTCCGTATCCACATCGGCGTAATGGCTCATTCAGTGCTCCAACATGATGATTAAGCGTCAATCAAATTCGCATTGCCTCCGTGGCCACGACCGGACTGAACCGGCTCCCTCGCATTTGTGCCGCCGCCGCCCGCTGCAGTGGGCCGTCGTCCTTGGCACGAGGACATAGCTGCATCCCACCTCCTCCATCGACATTGCGTTTTGAGAGGCTTGAGCAGTTTGGAGATAAATTGCCAGAGCTGACTATGAAGTGCTCTTCACAATCCACATAGACTGCACAAGAATTGCGCTCGGCGTAACGCGTGAGGGCGCCGTCGATTGATTACAACCGTTATACGCCGCATTGCCCGGCGATGGTCCAGTGTCGATCGGTCGTTTGCACACACCATTCCGATGGGAGGCCGACGACCGTGAGTAGCGATCGCACCTCTTCGACCGTCAGCGCCGCTTGCAACGATTGTCGAAAGAGTTGCCGTTGCTGGTCGTTGGTGTTGGCGGCATAGGTGCTGACCAACTGCTCCAGTTCCACTTCGTGATCTGGACGCAGCAAGTCGCGGACGAAGATCACACCGCCACTACGGACCACGCGGGCCATTTCGACGATCACCTCCAAGGGAGCGGGAATGTGATGCACAATGCTGTTGGAAATGACCGCGTCAAATGTTCCCGCCGCATAGGGGAGTTGCTTAGCGTCGATAAGCTTGAGCGTGATGTTTTGCGTCAATTTGGCCGCAGCGACGTTTTGTCGGCCGATGATTAGCATTTCGCCGGCGAGGTCGATGCCAGTGACATGAACCGGGATTTGCCGCCCGCACAATTCCACAGGAATCTGTGCCGTCCCGGTGCCAACGTCCAAGACGCGCAAATCGGCAACGAGCGATTTGTCGAGCTGCGCAAATGCTAACAAGTCGTCGACGAATGCGCGATTAACGTGCGCATGGTCCATCATGTCGTAGTCGATCGCTTCCTGAGCAGAATCCATGACTTCCGGTTCGAGGATGCGTGGGAGCGGCATGGCGGGGGGACTTCTGGGAACGCAGGGGAATGAATAAACGCCCCGGCGAAAAGCCGGGGCGTTTATGGTTTTCTGTCAGTGGTTGACCGCGTATTACGATTTCTCGGGCTCGCCGCCGTTTTCGTCATCGGAACCGACTGTTGCCAATTCCGGCTCGGTCGTTTCTTCGAACGACGCGTCGAAGTCAAGTTGCTTCGTATCGCCGACTTCCTTGACGCGGACAGTGATCGTATTTTTGCCTTCGAAGGCGTCGCGGAGCAACTCTTCGGAAAGGGGGTCTTCGATATAGGTTTCGATGCAGCGACGTAACGGGCGGGCACCGTAGTCGATGTCCGACGCACCCTTGTCGATGATCAGTTCTTTGCTTTCATCGGTCAGGATCAATTTCAGACCCCGTTCTTCCAGACGTTCGTAGACCTTCTCCAACTCGATGTCGATGATGTACTTCAGATTATCGCGGTCGAGATGTTTGAAGACGATCACGTCGTCGATACGGCCTAGAAACTCCGGCTTAAATTCATCTTCGATTTCGTGCATCAGACGGCGTTTCATACCATCGTAACTGTGATCGAGGTCCTTTTTGACGAAACCAAATTCGCTGCCGGATTGAATCACCTTGGCACCGGCGTTGGTCGTCATGATCAAGATCACGTTTTTGAAATCGACTTTGCGGCCAAAACTATCGGTGAGGTGTCCCTCTTCCATAATTTGCAGCAGCATATTGAACACGTCGGGGTGCGCTTTTTCGATTTCGTCCAATAGCACCACGGCGTAGGGGCGGCGGCGGATTTTTTCCGTCAGTTGGCCCCCTTCTTCGTAGCCGACGTAACCAGGAGGGGCACCAATCAAACGGCTGACGTTGTGTTTTTCCATGTATTCGCTCATGTCGATTTGAATGAGCGATTCGGCATCGCCGAACATGAATTCCGCCAACGTTTTGGCCAATAATGTTTTTCCAACACCGGTCGGACCGGCGAACAGGAAGACACCCGTAGGACGCCGAGGATCCTTCAACCCGCTGCGACTCCGACGGACCGCCTTGGCGACCTGTTTAATCGCTTCTTCTTGGCTGATGACCTTTTTGTGCAGTTCGTCTTCCATTTGCAACAACCGCACCGCATCTTCGCTCGACAATCGAGTCAGCGGAATGCCGGTCATCTTAGCGACGACTTCAGCAATCACATCGTTGTCGACAACACCATCGGTTTCGCGGGATTTCTCACGCCAATCGCGGGTCAACGACTCTTTCTTCTTCTTCAGCTTGTCAGCTTGATCGCGCAAGCTGGCTGCTTTTTCGAAGTCCTGATTGGCGACCGCTTCTTCTTTGGCTTGATTCAGGCCTTCGATTTCTTCATCGAGTTCCTTCAAATCCGGCGGGCGGACCATCGACTTGAGGCGGATACGGGCCCCCGCTTCATCGATGACGTCAATCGCCTTATCCGGCAGGCAACGGCCGGTGATGTAACGGTTGGACAGTTCCACAGCTGCTTCCAACGAGTCGTCGGTGATTTGCACGCGATGGTGCGATTCGTACCGATCCCGCAAGCCACGGAGGATTTCCACGGTCTCAGTTGCGCTGGGAGGCTCGACCATGACGGTCTGGAACCGGCGTTCCAGGGCGCCATCTTTTTCGATGTATTTACGGTACTCGTCGAGCGTGGTGGCTCCGATGCACTGCAATTCGCCCCGGCTCAGTGCGGGTTTGAGCACGTTGGAGGCATCGATCGCCCCTTCCGCACCACCGGCACCCACCAGAGTGTGCAATTCGTCGATGAACAAGATCGTGTTTTTGGCACGACGAACTTCGTTCATGACCGCTTTGATGCGTTCTTCAAATTGGCCGCGATATTTGGTCCCGGCGACCATCATCGCCAAGTCCAACACGACAATCCGGCGGTCCCGCAGCAAGTCGGGAACGTTATTATCAATGACCATTTGGGCAAAGCCCTCGACAATGGCCGTCTTGCCCACGCCCGCTTCACCCAGCAACACTGGGTTGTTCTTTTGGCGACGGCAGAGGATTTGGATCACCCGTTCGATTTCGTCGGTACGGCCAATCACCGGGTCGAGTTTGCCTTGTTTGGCCAATTCGGTCAGATCGCGGCCGAAGCTGTCCAATGCGGGGGTTTTACTTTTGCCCGCTTTAGGACTTCCAGCGGCGGGGCTGCGTTCACCCGACTCGGCACCTTCCAGTCCGTGGCCGAGCAAGTTCAACACTTCCTCGCGGACATCTTCGAGTTTCAGGCCGAGGTTCATCAAAACCTGGGCGGCCACACCTTCTTGTTCGCGCAACAGGCCCAAAAGAATGTGTTCAGTGCCGACGTAATTGTGATTCAGGTTGCGAGCTTCTTCCATCGAGTATTCGATGACTTTTTTGGCCCGCGGGGTTTGCGGCAATTTGCCCATCGTCACCATGTCGGGACCGGATTGGACGATCTTTTCGACCTCCAAACGGATCTTTCTCAGGTCGACATCCAGGTTTTTCAGGACGTTGGCGGCGACGCCGGAGCCTTCCTTGACCAGTCCCAACAGAATGTGTTCCGTGCCGATATATTCGTGATTGAACCGCTGCGCCTCTTGGTTGGCGAGTTGCATCACTTTTCGGGCTCGGTCGGTAAATCGCTCGTACATGCGAGGTTCTCCCTAAATCTTGCGAGGGTGCAAGACAATTTCTCAAACGCTGACTGTCGGCGCTTGTTTTATAATTTCAAAACCGATGTTTCAGTCTTCTTCAATCCGCCATCACACGTCTCAGACGCCGATCGCAACGCTCGTAACAATTATTCTACGATCCGTGCCTTCCGCAGGATGACGGTCACTTAACAATACTTCACGTTTCGTTGTGTGAACGGGTTTCCTTTCCGCAACATCAAAGTTCCCGCGACTGCAGGAATCGCAGACGTTACTACCGGGAAAGTTGAATGGGTTTCCACAGTCATCCGCAACTTTCTGGTTCGTGGAGACGGTTTCTCGTTCCCGCAAAACCCGAAATATCAACAGAGCTGGCTGGGCCAACTGTCGCGGCCTTTGGGAAAGCCGCAACCTCACAATTCGTCTACCCTTTCGGTACAATGCACAATCTATAGATTGAAACAATGCTCAATCGGAGATTGAATTCGTCCAGAGGACGCATTCAATGGAAGGCTGCTGGTCGAACAAAACCAAACTCGCCCAGCTGCAAAATTTTCCTCATCCATTGAAATTATCAGGATATACAGCGAATTCTAGTGACCGTTCACGCCAATGGCAAGACGTTCCGATCGGCGGAGCCTGTTAAGCGGCGGCGAGTGCATGACTTGCAAAGATTGCCCTGCGTTGGAAGACACCTTTGCCGGGCTCGAAAGTGGAAAACCTGCCCTGGCTGTCGTAGAAATACACCAACCACCGAACTCTGCCTATTCACCCCAAAGACCACAAACCCCAGATGCATCAACTGCTGACTCCCGCCGCCCATCGAGTTTTGGATCGAGCCACTGAAATTGCCGCGGCTGGGCAATCTGCGGCTGTTGCTCCGACGCATTTATTGCGTAGCCTATTGTTGGAAGAATCGAGGGCAAGCGAGATACTGGGCGGGTTTGGTGTGGGGATTTCTCTTCTGGACACTGTATTCCCTGGTGCGAAGACCGTGCCTCCCGTTGAGACGGCCGCCGAATCCGCACAGACCAAGATGGTCCCCATGGATGAACAGGCCGCATTGGCCATTCAGGAAGCGCGGCATCTAGCGGGCATTCAAGGACGACATAGTGAGGTGGGGACCGAACATCTGCTGTGGGGGTTACTGGTCGTTGACTCTAACGTCTCGGCTTGGCTGCGCGAACAAGGGGTGCAGCGCGAACAACTCACCAAACTTGTGGACGAAAAAACAGGATTTTCCGCTGAGCCATTGGTCACCGACGTCACCATCGAATTCTCACAGCCAAACGTTTCGCAACGGCACAACGCGCTGCGGATCATTGACGCCGCCGCCAATCGCGCCCGCGAAGGGGTGCGTGTGGTCGAGGATTACGTCCGTTTCATCAGCGACGATGCGCATTTGTCTGCGCTGCTCAAAAGTTGGCGGCACGATTTCGCTGCGGCAATCGCCACAATCGCTCCGCACGAATTGGCAGCGGCGCGGGACACGCTGTCGGACGTGGGGACGACGATTACCACAACTGCTGAAGCGCAGCGTGATTCAGCATCGAAGGTCCTGCAGGCGAATTTGAAACGCGTGCAGGAAGCGGTGCGGACGTTGGAGGAGTACGGCAAAGTCATCGCCGCGGACCTGGGCGGACAATTCGAACAACTCCGCTATCGGTTTTATACGCTGGAAAAATCAATCCTGATGACGCTGCACAATCAGTCACGGCTCGCCGACCGAAATTTGTATTTGCTGGTCAGTGAAGCATTGTGTCATCACGGCAGTGGACCGGCGATTCGCGAGGCACTCGCCGGAGGGGTGAGTATTGTGCAGCTACGCGAAAAGGAAATGCCTGATCGGCAATTGGTCGAATTCGG
>Ga0316204_10012573_pt1 | contig 10293 bp, 12 predicted proteins | sample 6monrhotite_MG_2_FD_205661 | JGI IMG/M metagenome (GOLD analysis project Ga0316204, IMG submission 205661) | Microbial mat bacterial communities from mineral coupon in-situ incubated in ocean water Damariscotta River, Maine, United States -... | ecosystem: Environmental > Aquatic > Marine >... | reverse complement strand
TAGTACTCTGCTTTAATTCCACAACAAGGTCCGCAGGCTCATGTTTAATCGAATCCTTTTTATATTACTACCTATATCTTTACTCTCATTTGCATGTACGTGGGCGCCACTTTCCCAATTAGGTGAAAAAGTCCGTTTGCTTGAGCCTCATGAAGTCGCTAGTTGTAGCAAAAAAGGCAGTACAACCGTTTCTGTAAAACATGAAATTATCGGAATTGATCGAAATAAAAAGACGATATCCAAAGAGCTCAGCCGCTTAGCGCGAAATGCGGCTCCTGATCTCAATGGCGATACAGTTGTCGTTGCAACACCTATAAAAAACGGACAACAAACCTTTAATGTATATAAATGTGTCGATCCTAATAATTAAAGAGGCATAAACGCACCCGACATTAATTTCAGCCCCACCAAAATGGTCACCACCTCAAAGGTTCGTTTTATCATTTTATTACTTTTAACAATGGATAAATGCGCTCCCACGTAACCACCCGCTATCGATGCAAGTATCAGCACCGGTAACCACTCCCATTTAACTTCAGTTTGCAAAGCCAAGGTCAACGCACCGCTAGCATTCCAAAATAATCCAACTAAAACAAGGGTATAGGCAACCGCTAGCTTGTAATTCAAACCAAACCAGTAAACCAGCCACAACGTGACAAATAGACCCGTTCCCGACGTCAAAGATCCATTCAAAATACCTATAAAGAAAATGACACAACTGCCGATTATATAACCAGTGAGTGTTCGATGTTTTGTTTGCAAATTTTGACCGAGTGATGGGCTAAACCATGAATAAAAACCCAGCCCTGTTGTTAAGATCCCAAGAGATAATGTTGCGATTTTATCGGGAACAAAAAGAATAATATTGGCTCCGAGAATGACACCAGGAAGACCTGAGACCAAGATAACCAAAGAGAACTTTAAATTAAGATTACGCTCGCGAATATGGCGTAGAGTAGCGCCAATACCAAGCGCAATTGTTGCAATCTTATGCGTTGCCAGTGCAATGCTAAAGGGCAAACCAAGGAATAGTAATATTGGAAGTTGCAATAAACCCGCCCCACCGCCCACAAAAGCGGAAAAGGCATTGGCAATAAATGAAACTAACAGTAAGATAAGATGGTCAAACATTAGAATTAGTTTAAAGCATTATCTACAATATGTATAAATAAAGGCACGTATCAAACTCAAGTATGTATAAATTTATAACTAAAGTTCTGCTTCTATCTTTTCTCTTTATTGGTTACCTTCAACCAAGCTATGCAGCTATCAAATGTTGGCAAAATAATCAAAAACAACGAGAGTGTAGCTACACAGTCCCTAAAAAATACTTAGGGCGTGAAATACAGATTTTAAATTCGAAAGGACAAGTTATTAAAACGATTCCTGCCGATAAAACTCCTGAACAAAAAATTCAAGACGCAAAGCTTGCTAAAATTGCAGCCGAAAAGAAACGAGTTAAAGATGAAAAAAGACGTCGAGATCGAATTTTAATTAGTACTTTTGTATCAGTAGAAGATATTCTTTTAAGTAGAGACACGAAGATAACGGCTATTGATAGTATTATTAAAATATCAAAGAGCAACCGAAAAAAACAACAAAAGGTTCTTGATAAACATACTCAGCGTGCGGCCAACTTTGAACGTAAAAACCAAAAAGTACCTGAAACCATACTTGCTGATGTTAAAAAATCGAAAGCAAAACTCAAAGTATTCGACGACTTTATTGAGCTAAGAAAGCAAGAAAAACTCGAGCTTCATTTAAAATATGATGCCGACATTAAGCGTTTTAAAGAATTAAAAGCGATTAAACCAAGATAAATTCCTAAACAGAGCAACCTTGCAATAATTATTTAGCTATTTGGAGATGGCCCCGCGAACAACCAACCAGTGATCATTCCAATGCGTTAGTGGCGAATTTGTGAAACTACTACGAACATATTGATTTATATGTCCTTCAGCTAAAACCATCATCATATTTGCAAATGCTTGTACTGAAAATTCTAAACTAAACTCCGAATTCATTTCCCCTTCTCTCAATACTTGCTTTAACTGTGTTTCAAATCGTTCGAAAAATTTGCCCATACGTGTACGTAAGCGTTCAGTTTCACCTGTTAAAACTTCTCCCGTTAATAAACGAGACATTCCTGCATTTTTTTCAGCAAAAGTGAGTAATAATTTTATTATTTTTTCGCACTTCACAAGTGATGATTTTTCTTCACTCAGTATCCGATTAATTATTCCAAATATTGAATCTTCAATGAATTCAATTAAACCTTCAAACATTTTAGCTTTGCTAGGAAAGTGGCGGTACAACGCAGCCTCTGAAACGCCGACCGCTTTAGCTAGGCCTGCAGTTGTAATTCTCTCACCAGGACTCTCTTCTAACTGTAAAGCAAGTGCCTCTAATATCTGTTGCCGCCTTGAAGGCTTGTCAGATTTCGATTTAGGATTTGATTCTGAAGCGGTCATTTGGGTACCTTTTATTAATAAACAACTCAGACAAAAATAGTGAGCCTAAAAATTAAATATTAACCTTTAATTAATGTTCCTACACCTTCATCAGTTAAAAGCTCAAGTAAGACGGCATGCTCAACACGCCCATCAATAATCTGTGCTGTCTTAACACCTGCTTTTACCGCATCAAGTGCACAATTTATTTTTGGTAACATACCACCGTGAATAGTACCGTTATCAATCAAGTCTTGAACTTGCTGTGCTTTTAAACCAGTTAGTAATTTGTCGTTCTTATCGAGAACACCTGCAGTATTTGTTAATAAAATTAACTTTTCTGCTTGTAATGCCTCGGCTATTTTACCTGCAACTAAATCCGCATTTATATTATACGACTGGCCATCTGAACCTACTCCAACAGGTGCAATAACAGGTATAAAATGAGCCGTATCTAATACTTTCACAATCGATACATCTATACTTTCCACAACACCAACATGACCCACATCAACAATTTCCGATGCATTCATTTCAGAATTTGATTTATCGAATTGAATTTTACGGGCTCGAATCAGATCACCATCTTTACCAGTTAAGCCAACGGCCTTACCGCCATGCTTATTAATCATCGCGACAATTTCCTTGTTAACTAAACCGCCAAGCACCATTTCAACCACATCCATGGTTTCGTTATCAGTAACACGCATTCCATTTACAAACTGACTATCTTTACCAATTTTTTCTAATAGTTGACCTATCTGAGGACCACCACCATGAACGACAACCGGATTCATTCCAACTAACTTCATTAAAACAATATCACGCGCAAAGGATTGTTTGAGTGATTCATCCGTCATGGCATTACCGCCATATTTAATCACCATCGTCTTACCTTGAAAACGTTGGATATAAGGAAGAGAAGTATTTAATACGTGCGCAATATTTGTAGCTTGATCAGTCGATAGGCTCATAGTTATTCTGTTAGTTAATGTTCACTTTCATTAATAGTGAAGTAATGGTAACTGAGGAAATTGGGAATAACAATAGAAAGGAAAGATTAATCACAAGGAGCCAAGCAAAAAGCTCCTTGTGATGGGGTGCAGATTAGGAAAATTATCAAAAAGGCAAATCTAACGTATCATCGATACCATGTAACACTTCTTTAAATTTAGCCTGCACTTTTGCCATTGCTTCTTTGGTTTGACCTTCAAAACGCAATACTAAACATGGCGTCGTGTTTGATGCACGAACTAAGCCCCAACCATCTGCATAGTCCGCTCTAAGGCCGTCAATCATCGTGACATTGGCCGAACCAAAATCAGCGTTATCAAGTAGCTTATCAATAAATGCATGATGAGCTCCTTCTTCCATTTGTATTTGCAATTCGGGAGTATTAACTGAGTCAGGCAAACTAGCAAAAACAACTCGAGGTTGTCTAACCTCTGCAGCCAAAATTTCTAACAGACGCGCTCCACTATAAATACCATCATCAAATCCGAACCAACGTTCTTTAAAGAATATATGGCCACTCATTTCACCAGCGAGTAAAGCTCCAGACTGTTTCATTTTAGACTTAATTAATGAATGCCCCGTTTTCCACATTAAAGGTTCACCACCTTTTTCCCAAATATATTTAGTAAGATTACTGGTACATTTAATATCAAAAATAATTTGCGCGCCTTGATTTCGAGACAACACATCGCTAGCAAATAACATTAATAAACGATCGGGCCAAATAATATTTCCATCGGAACTAATAACACCTAAGCGATCGCCATCACCATCAAAAGCCATCCCTAAATCAGCTTTATGTACTTTTACTGCTTCGATTAAATCGACTAAATTTTTTGGTTGACTCGGGTCAGGATGATGATTTGGAAATTTACCATCAATGTCACAATACAATTCAACAACTTCACAACCCATTGCTTTATATAAGCGAGGAGCAACGCCACCCGCAACACCATTACCACAATCAACAACAATTTTAAGCGGACGTTTCATTTTTACATCAGAGGTAATTCGACTAAGATACTTCTCTAACATAGGTACTGTTGAGTAATTACCCGCACCACTAGCAAAGTCGTTTGTTTCAATGCGTGTACGTAATTTCTGAATACTTTCTTCAGCTAATGTATCACCAGCCAATACCATTTTAAAACCGTTATAATCTGGTGGATTATGACTACCCGTTAACATCACGCCCGAACCTTTTGTTTGCTCATGTGCAGCAAAATAAAGAATCGGGGTTGGAACCATGCCCACATCAACAACGTCCATCCCTGTAGACAAAATACCTTTCACTAAGGCTTGGCCTAATTCCGGTCCGGATAATCGCCCGTCACGAGCAAAAGCAATATTAGTAGCACCACGTGCAAGTGCTTCACTGCCAAGCGCTTTACCTATTAATTCTGCATAAGCGGCACTTAAACTAACGCCTACAATCCCCCTGATATCATACGCCTTAAAAATTTCCTGAGGAGGAATCGGCGACATAACTTTATTCATTGAAGCTTCTGCAGTTTGTTTGATTGATTGACTGCTTCTTTGTTGAACACTCCCACTCGCATTTTGAGGTGGTTGTACTTGCGTAACTTTTTGTTGCATCTCTGCGATCGAACTCTCATCAAGTTCTTCAACATGCATTGATGCACTTGAGGTAAACATTGATGATGAATCTAAATCTATCTCCATACTTGCAACGTCTATATTTGAAGATTCATCATCACGTTCTCGATCGGTGCTTTGATTATTTATAACATCATTTAAATGTTTTGCTGCATCCTTAAACTCTTTCATTTCCATTTTATATTGGTATTTCTTTTCACCATTAAGGGTGCTTACAACGACTCCAATCAGACTATCTATGTCCGTTGTTAATGCACGACTCAATGAACGCCAAAATAAATAAATAATCCCTGCAAATATTCCAACGCCAACAAATAATAATATATACGTTAACAATTGGTCATGCTGCGTATTAATACTCCTACTTGGCCAAACTCGCACTTCCCACTTTGAATGTTCAACTTGATATTTATGAGGCGATTCACTTTGTCGTAACGACGCATCACCTGAACGACCTATCAATAATGATTTGTGTCCTGAACCGGCTTGTTGATACAACTCGACATAATCAATTTTATTGGACTTATTCAACCAAGAGGAAAGAATATTAACATTAACCATTAATTGAGCGTAGCCACTTACCTTTGTACCGGCTGCATTTAATATTGGATATACAAAGTCGATGTGTTGTTGAGCGGAACCAAAAACATGTGTTTCAACTCCAGGCGAACGCTTTAATGTGCGAGCTTGGTTCAACATATCAACACAGGCAAAACCAACATGAGGTGTGGTTAGATTAGTCGTACGCATATTGCCTTCTTTCACTAACCTTAAGATTAAGCCCTTTGGAAAAAGCTTAACTAATTGTTGTTGACGCTTAGTTATTTTCTGAGCATCCCCAGATAATAATATCTGGCGTGTCAGAGGATCCTTCGCTATAACAGCAAGGCCTTTAGTATAAGTAGCAATAGATAGATTCAAACGATTTGAAAATTGGTCTGCTGTACTTCGTTCAATTGCCTCACTCTGATTATCAATAATATTTAAAGTGCTCCAACGCATCACGTATAACATCACTATAAACGTGGCACTGAATAAAATAAAAGATGCTAATGAAATCGTATTAAGTGTTAGGCCTGATTTTTTTGCAGAGCCCTTTTTACTGCGTTTTGAAGTACGTAATGGTTTATCTTTTTTCGCCATAAATTATTTACAACCTATCCCTAAATTAATACTCTTTTATGCTCGCCCAGTATGGCCAAAACCACCAGTCGCACGCTCACTTTCATTAAACTCTGTAACAATATCAAATTCTGCTTGTATAACGGGTACTAGTATAAGTTGCGCAATACGATCACCAATATTAATCGTAAAGGTTTCATTACCACGATTCCAACAAGAAACAAACAACTGTCCTTGATAATCTGAATCGATTAAACCAACAAGATTTCCTAATACAATTCCATGTTTATGACCTAAGCCTGAACGCGGTAAAATCATTGCAGCAAGAGATTCATCTGCGATGTGTATTGCCATTCCGGTTGGAATTAAATGTGTCTCACCTGGCTTAACTGTTAATGCTTCATCTAAACAAGCACGGAGGTCAATTCCCGCTGAACCAGTCGTAGCGTAATTTGGCATTTCTATTTCCTTGCCTAATCGCACATCTAGAATTTTTAATTGAATTTTTTGCATCACACTATCCCCAAGAAATTTAACTACAATGAATACACTGAAATATCGGAGTATTACCAGAACAAAAAAATATTTGCACTAATGATTTTATTTCTAACTATCTAATATTTTTAATATGCGTGATGTAGTTACGTTACTATTTATTTTTTATCATTACTTTTAAATTGAACAACATTTTCTATATTACGCTGCTCTGAATTCAGTTTACCTGACTGAATCGCATTATCATACTGAGAGGCAATTAATGCCACAAGTTCTCTTGCTAAACGGACTTTACTCGATACACCCAATTCCAATTCACCACCTTGCCAAAACAACTTGAGTGCATTGGTATCACTACCAAAGGCGCCACTGGTTTCATTGGCAGCATGTCCCACCCAATTGGCAGCAATCATTTCCACGCCTTTGTCTTCTAATTTTTGTCGTGCATGTTTGTCTAATTCTTCTGTCTCGGCAGCAAAGCCCACACTAAATAACCACGGGTTTTCACGCTTTACTGTTGCCAAAATATCAGGGTTACGCTGAAGTTGTAACATCATTGTATCCGAAGATTTTTTAATTTTTTCTGTATTTTCTAATACGGGACGATAATCAGCAACAGCTGCAGCGGCAACAAAGATATCGGCTTGATGTGTAAATTCTTGAGTCTGCTCGAGCATCTGCTCAGCCGTTGTCACGTTGATGACTTTAACGGTATGTGGAACCGTTAATGCCTGATCAACTGGCCCACTTACGAGTATAACTTCAGCGCCAGCTTCCATTGCAGCGGTAGCAATCGCATATCCCATTTTACCCGAGCTATGGTTGGATAAATAACGAACAGGATCAATTGGCTCAATCGTAGGCCCAGCAGTCACTAAAACGGTACGACCCGTTAAACTCCCTGTTACAAATACATCGGCAAGCGCTTCGAGTAATAAACCAGGCGACATTAAACGGCCTTCGCCAACATCACCACAAGCCTGCTCACCGCTATCGGGGCCAAATAACAAAACTCCTCGACTACGCAAGGTTTGCACATTTGTTTGCGTTGCAGGATCTTTCCACATTTGTTGGTTCATTGCCGGCGCTAGCCCTAAAGGAACATTGCTCGCTAAGCAAAGCGCACCCAATAAATCATTTGCTCGGCCTAGACATAGACGACTAATAAAATCTGCACTGGCTGGCGCAACCAAAATAACATCAGCCCAACGAGCCAATTCAATATGTCCCATGGCCGCTTCAGCGTCATTATCTAATAAGTGTAAATGAACAGGATTGCCCGATAAGGCTTGAAAGGTTAATGGTGTAACAAACTCAGTTGCACCTTTGGTCATCACCACACGCACTTCGGCATTGTACTCTCGCAACCGGCGTATAATCTCACCCGCCTTATAGGCCGCAATGCTGCCTGTAATTCCCAATAAAATCCGTTTGTTAGCCAATCTCTTCATATTTTTTATTCTAACAAAGTTTTTACAATTCGCTGTGAAATAAGCACATTTTCTCGTATATTCTATATAAATTAAGGATAAACACACTAGCACAAACCATAAACGTCTTGAGAGCTGCAAGTACAAGGCAAAAACTTGCGAGTAAGCGGAGTTTACTTTTAGTAAATGAGCATTATGAGCCAGTTTTTCGTGGTACTCCCACCTTTAGTAATTAATATTATAGAGGGGGTGAACGCAGTAATTACAGCTCTCAAGGCGTTTGAATAGATAAGGAGATCTAAGATGCCCATAACGGACTGGCCTGAGCTCGAACGCCCTCGTGAAAAACTTCTGTCACAGGGTTCAAAAACATTATCAGATGCCGAATTACTCGCCATTTTTCTTCGAACCGGTATAAAAGGTAAAACCGCGGTTGATCTCGCCAGAGAGTTAATCAATAATTTTGGTGGGCTACGCAACTTACTCACTGCCAGTCAAAAAGACTTTTGCCAACACCATGGACTCGGCCCTGCAAAATATGCCCAACTACAAGCCGTACTCGAACTTAGTCAGCGGCATTTACTGGAATCCCTTCAACGTAGTGATTCCTTAACCAGCCCTGATACAACCAAACACTATTTCCAGGCAAAAATGCGTGACTACCCACATGAAGTATTTTCCTGCATTTATCTGGATAATCGAAACAGGATTATTCAATATGAAGAACTTTTTTATGGCTCGCTAGCAGGAGCAAGTGTTTACCCACGTGAAGTGGTAAAAAAGGCCTTATCCCAAAATGCTGCAGCAGTTATTTTTGCCCACAATCACCCCTCGGGCGTAGCAGAACCTAGTCAAGCAGATAAACAAATCACCGAACAACTCCGTAAAGCCCTTGGAATGGTCGAAATACGCGTGCTCGACCACATTATTGTGGGGGATGGTTACTGCGTGTCGTTTACAGAGCGGGGTTTACTATAAATGGGGAGGGGGAGTTTTACCTTGCCAGGGTAGACTGGCTCCTCCTCCAATGGCGGCTTAGTATTTCCAATATCATCCAATTTATTCTTCCTTTTAGGTGAATAAACCTTGTCACGAGCCTCTTATTTCCTTAAAATGCGCCCTCTTTTTGACACTGTTACAAGCAAATAAGCCAGTTTCAGTGTAATTCTTACGTTTTTGGAGCAGAATTATGGCAAAAGTATGCCAAGTAACGGGTAAACGCCCTATGTCAGGAAACAATGTTTCCCACGCGAAAAATAGAACCCGTCGCCGTTTTATACCTAATTTACAAACTCACCGTTTTTGGGTTGAGTCTGAAAGCCGTTTTGTACGTTTACGCTTAACTACAAAAGGTATGCGTATTATCGATAAGAAAGGTATTGATAGTGTCTTGACTGAAATGCGCAGTCGTGGCGAAAAAGTTTAAAGGAAGCAAATCATGCGTGATAAAATCAAATTAGTATCAAGTGCCGACACAGGTCACTTTTACACAACAACTAAAAACAAGAAAACCATGCCAGACAAAATGGTTATCAAGAAATACGATCCAGTTGTTCGTAAATACGTTGAATACAAAGAAGCAAAAATTAAGTAGCACTTAACTACTCTATTTTTTATAAAGAAGCTCGCATCTGCGGGCTTTTTTTTAGTGCGCGTCTTTTGTACGCGCACTTATGTCTTACTTGCGAAGCAAGTGGGCATCTAGCAGGTTAAACGACGACCTAAATGAGACGAAAAGCAAGATCGGCTTTACCAAACTAGCCGCTCCTCTTACTCAAAAGAATATTTTGCGTAATCTACCCCTCCTTAATAAGCTACACTTAACCTATATTAATCAGGAAACAACATGAAACTACTCATCCGCAACCTCGCCCGCACTACCTCCGAAGGCGAACTTCAAAGATTATTCGAAACGCACGGTAGCGTACAATCCTGCACCATAGTGATGGATAAACTGACTAATGTTTCCAAAGGTTTTGGGTTTATCGAAATGCCTAATGCAGGTGATGCTAAAGCCGCAATGAAGAGTCTAAATGGTAAAGATGTAGCAGGAAGTAAAATCCGAGTTAAAAAGGACGAGTCCAAATCAGCCCAAGACAATAAAATAAAGAACGATAAAGATGAATAACTAAAGATGACTTCTGACACAAACGATCAGCCACGTA
>Ga0316204_10012572_pt1 | contig 10294 bp, 11 predicted proteins | sample 6monrhotite_MG_2_FD_205661 | JGI IMG/M metagenome (GOLD analysis project Ga0316204, IMG submission 205661) | Microbial mat bacterial communities from mineral coupon in-situ incubated in ocean water Damariscotta River, Maine, United States -... | ecosystem: Environmental > Aquatic > Marine >... | reverse complement strand
GAGCGATGGCGACTGGGATAATAGTTGGCGCTGCAGCTGGCGCTGCCGGATTCGGCGCTGGGGCTTGGGCTGCTAATGGTTCGCTTGGTGCCGCTATTGGCAGTAATTTGGCCGGAGGAATTGTGGGCGGTGCGGCAGCGGGGGCAACAGCAGGTTTCATGGGAACCATAGCTAATGGAGGTGGGAAATTCTTTAAAAATACTGCGAATGGTGCTTTCTTTGGTGCAGTAGCCGGTGCTGTAAGCGGTGGACTTCTTGACCTTCAGTATGTCGAAATACATGAAACTGTTGCTGCTATGGCTGGGGCTTTTACATCAGGCACGATGCAAGGTGGGGTTGATAATGGCATGATTGCAGTGGCATATGCTGCTGGGGCTAGTTTGGTTTCATACGGAGTGAAGGGGGCATTTGGAGAGCCGAAATCAAAGCCGATTCAGCAGTGGGATACAAATGATATGGATAATGCTATTAAAAATGCAATTCTGATTGCTGAAAATGATGCAGGGCTTTCATTTGACACCATCGTTGTTGATGCTAAAGATTTTTTGAAAAAGAACGTCTCAGTCAGTGCATCTGCTAGCATACATTTATTTGTTAGAGGCTGGTCCGTTGCATTAAATGGGAATTTAAATGATGGTTTAACTGTCACAGTAACTGATAGATATGGACCAGGGCTGTTCATTGGCGCTGGAGGCGCAGGAAGTGTTGGACAGGCTAATTATCCTGCAATTGGATCAAGTGCCGAAATAGGCTCGGGGTTAAGCGTTGGAGCAGGTTATACCTATGGAGGACCAGGTGATGGATTGTCAATTACAAAAGGGCTTGTTGGATATGGGTTTGGTGCATATACGGCAATGGAAAGAACTAGAGTGGTTTATAGGTTGTTTTGATGTTGCCATACCATAAGATATTATTGCTTACTGCTGTCGGGTTTGTTGTTGCGATCCTTACATTCTTTTTCCCGTTGGGAGATGATGCGCGCTTTTGGATATTTATGTTTGGTGCATTGTTGGTTTTTTTAGGCGTAATAATGGGGTGGGTATGCTTTTTCTATAATTTTTTCAAAAGGATGAAACGAAAGGAACGATAGATGGTGGATAGATGGTGCCAGGTCTTGAATGTTGAATATATTCAGCTAAATTAGAAATATGGTTCGACCAATCCGCATAGAATTTCCTGGAGCTGTTTACCACGTTACTTCGCGAGGAAATAATCAATGGGGTCAGAGTCGCTTGATTTAGGTTAATGACGCTATTATCCTCTCACTTGTTATTGATGGAGGTGAGCTGATGGCACGTCATCCAAGAATCGTATTGCCAGGTCAGCCTCAGCATGTGATCCAGCGCGGCAATAACCGCGATGTTATCTTTGCTTCGGAAGATGATTACCTGTTCTATCTGGAAAAACTCGGCGCTGCCTGTAAGCGGTTCGATTGTGAACTGCATGCTTATGTGTTGATGACCAACCATGTCCACCTGCTGATGACGCCGCAATCGGGCGATGGTATCGGCAAGGTGATGCAGTCATTGGGTCGATCCTATGTGCAGTATTTCAACTACCAATACAAACGCACTGGCACATTGTGGGAAGGTCGCTACAAATCCACTTTGCTCGATTCGGAATCCTACTTGCTGACCTGCAGCCGTTATATCGAATTGAATCCTGTCAGGGCCGGCATGGTGGATCATCCCGGCGAATATCGCTGGTCGAGCTATGGGCATAATGCGCTGGGTCAGGGCAATGGGCTGATTACACCGCACGAGCTATATCTGCGGCTGGGTAAAAGCTCCGAAGAACGTTGCGAGGGCTATAGGCATCTATTTGACGCGCATATCGATGAACTGGCACTGGCGGATATTCGCGAGGCGACGAACAAATCATGGGTGCTGGGCTCCGGCAAATTCAGGGAGCAGGTTGAAGCACTGACGAAGCTGCAGGCCTCTCCCAAAGCGCGCGGAGGGGATCGCAAGTCGAAGGAGTACAGGGAAAGTAAAATCGATCGACTCTGACCCCATCGATCTATGTTATCCGACAGAGTGGCTATAGGAGAGAACCTTGAGGAAGCGTTTATTCTTAGGTGGAATGTTATCATTTTTTATTTTACTTTTTGCTTGCGGAAAAAGTGTGAGTATTGAAGAGCGCGTGCGCGATTGCAATTCGTCACTTCTGACAGACACGCAGGCTATCTCATATTATGATAAGGATCATCAAAACATCCTTATGATGGCAAGTGAAGTAGGGTGTGTAACCTTAGTTAAAGGCTTGATTGATAAAATCAATATCAATGAAACTAGTGAACATGGAACTACGGCACTTTTTTCTGCAGTCGAAAATGGAAATATAGATGTTATCCGCATTTTAATAGAGGCTGGTATAGATGTTCATGCAAAAGAGAATCATGCAGGGACCACAGCCCTTCGTGTAGCAGTTGAAAGGAACGAACTTGAAATCGTTAAAGCCTTGTTGAAATCAGGTGCAAGTCCTAATGTGCAAGATACTATTCTTGGTTCAACTCCACTGCATATGGCAGTGCTCTCAGATCGTTATGAGCTGGTAAAAGTTTTACTGCAGCGTGGGGCTGATACTAAGCTCAAGGCTAGAAGGTTAGGTACACCATTAGATGTGGCGATGCAAAAGAAGAATGGACGAATGGTTCGTTTGTTAGAATTAAAGGAATGAATCAAAGATCAATGGGATAGATGGTGCCAGGTCTTGAAAGTTGAATACATTCAGCTAAATTAGAAATATGGTTCGACCAATCCGCATAGAATTTCCTGGAGCTGTTTACCACGTTACTTCGCGAGGAAATGGCCGAGCAGATATTTATTTGTCGGATGCAGACCGGATTAATAGGGTCAGAGTGAAGCTCCCCGGTAATCCCCCCAACAGACTGGACACTAACTGGGGTTCCCTTTTTTTGATCGATTTTTATTCTGTTTAGGCTGGTGTTGTAGCTTTGGCTCTAAACCTTTTTTCAAGGAAGAAGAAGCCAAAGGGAAGCACCGATGTAATAAACGCAAAGTTCCATAGAGCTGGAGTCCAGTTGTTCCTGCGGCTTACGATCTCCAGCAAGGGCAGATAGGCCAGCCAGAGAAATCCGTGAACAGGGCCGACAAAACGGACAAGATCAACACCAAACTGGTATTTCGCAGGCATGGCAATAAAGAGCAGGGTAACGAGCGATAGCCCTTCGATGATACTTAGGATTCTGAATGCTTTTAGCATGGGCTGATCTAATCTCCTTTGTGAGTTGTGCTGCTCTGGATTGGCGAAGACCAAGCCAAAGCAAAGCTTGTTATATGAAACAGTGAATCTGACTGACTTCGGGGTCAACTCTTCAATATTATGTTGCCCAAGTCATTCACTAAAAAATTAATTCGTATACTGTTGCTCTTGTTTGTAACGAGTCCCGTTGATGCAGAGTCCGGGGTAATCAGTAGTGCAGAGGTTCCTATGCAAAACGAAGAATTCGTGAATGGTTTGTTGGACTTTATCAGGAAATCACCAACACCGTTCCATGCTGTGCAAACCATGGTTGAGATGCTGGAAGGTTCAGGATTCAGGCGCTTGTCGGAAAAAGAGGCGTGGAAAGTAAAAGACGGGCAGACTGGTGAACGCTGCTTTGTGACGCGTAACGATTCCTCGATTATTGCATTTAGCCTGAACCAGCCGTTGATTGAACATGGTATTCGTATGGTGGGCGCACATACTGACAGTCCGTGTCTGAAGGTGAAACCGAACCCTGAAATGATTAAAAGTGGATATCTGCAACTCGGTGTTGAAGTGTACGGCGGAGCTCTGCTCAACCCCTGGTTTGATCGAGATCTGTCTCTTGCCGGACGTGTCAGTTTTCTTGATGAAAACGGTGAAATAAACCACACCCTGATTGACTGGGGGCGGGCGATTGCAGTGATTCCCAGCCTGGCCATCCATCTGGATCGGGAAGCCAATGAAAATCGCACTATCAACAAACAAACCGACCTGCCGCCGGTATTAATGCGTGTGCCGGAGAAGAGTGCAGATGATGTGAGTTTTAACGGGTTGTTGCTTGAACTTGTGAATTCCAGTGATCTGAAGGCCGTGAAGGTACTCGATTATGAACTAAGCTTTTATGATGTTCAGCCGCCTGCTGTTGTCGGCCTGGAGGGTGACTTCATTGCGGCCGCCCGTCTGGATAATCTTCTCAGCTGTTATACAGGGCTGATGTCTCTGATCAATAATGACGGTACACAGAATGCACTGCTGGTCTGCAATGATCATGAAGAGGTGGGCAGTGTTTCGGCTGCCGGCGCACAGGGGAACTTCCTGAAATCGGTACTTATGCGCCTCTGTGGCAGTGATGAAGCCATGATCCGCAGCATGGCTTCAAGCATGATGATATCGGTTGATAATGCTCATGCCCTGCACCCCAACTATGCTGATAAGCATGATGCCAATCATGGGCCGCTCATTAATGGAGGGCCGGTGATCAAGATCAATGCGAACCAGCGATACGCAAGCAATAGTGAGAACGCTTCATTGTTCAGGCACTGGTGTGAGCAGGCGGATGTACCGGTGCAATCATTTGTGATGCGCTCGGATATGGCATGCGGTAGTACGATCGGTCCGATTACCGCCAATGAGCTGGGTGTGGCGACAGTGGATGTGGGGGTTCCGACCTTTGCCATGCACTCGATCCGTGAACTGGCCGGTCGCGAGGATGCCTATAATCTCTACCGCGTGTTGAACCACTGTTTCCGCTGAGGTGAAAGTCTGAATGTTGAAGTTTGATGAGATCTATCATCGCGCCATCCAGCATAAGGGTGGGGTGGAAGCGCTGCACCTGCTGCTAGCCGATGATATCAAGCCGAAGAAGGTTGTTTCCGCTACAGATGAGAGCCGATTTCTTGCCGAGATGACCCGCTGTCTCTTTCAGGCCGGATTTGTCTGGAGGGTGATTCATCAGAAATGGGATGGCTTTGATGTAAACACCATCCTGGGTCTTCAACCAGAAGCGTGGGATGAGATCCGAGCTGATGCCCGTATTGTGCGTAATAACCAGAAAATAAGCTCGGTAAGAGCGAACGCCCAATTCATTGAAGATATTGCCCTTGAGTCCGGAAGTTTTGCCGGTTTCATTGCTGACTGGCCCGAGTCGGACCTGATTGGCTTGCTTGAGCTGCTGAAAAAGCGGGGTTCAAGGCTGGGTGGCAATACCGGCCAGCGTTTTTTACGTAACGTGGGCAAGGATAGTTTTTTGCTAAGCAAAGATGTGATCAGATGTTTGCAGAACAGCGGCCTGGATATCAGGGATAACCCCACATCCAAACGCGACCATACAGCTATTCAGCAGGCCTTTAATCAATGGCATGAGGAATCAGGGCTCTCATATACCCATTTAAGTAAAATCGCTGCGTATTCGATTACGACATAACAGTCATGAGCGGAAACCGGACTTCGTAGAGCGATAAAGGAGAGATCATGGAATACAAAAAATTAGGCAGCAGTGATCTCGAAGTATCCACCCTCTGCCTGGGTACGATGACCTTCGGTGAACAGAACAGTGAATCCGATGCGCATGCCCAGCTTGATATGGCAGTCGAACATGGTGTGAATTTTATTGATACGGCCGAGATGTATCCGGTTGCACCGCGTGCTGCGACTCAGGGGTTGACGGAGAGTTATGTTGGTTCATGGTTGAAGGGTCAGCAACGGGATAAACTTGTTATTGCCAGTAAAGTTACCGGCCCTTCACGTGGATTCGACTGGATACGCGGTGGCCCACGCGTGAATCGGGAGCAACTGCACGCAGCGATAGATGGAAGCTTGCAGCGTTTGCAAACCGACTATCTTGATTTATATCAGATTCATTGGCCGGACCGTTATGTACCCATGTTCGGTGGCAGCAGTTATGATGCGAGCCTTGAACATGAAAGTGAACCGATCTTAAAGCAGCTTGAAGCACTCGCTGAGCTGGTCAAATCAGGCAAGGTTCGATCTATTGGCCTGAGCAATGAAACGCCGTGGGGAGTGAGTGAATTCAGCCGTCTTGCGAAAGCATTTAATTTGCCCTCTGTAGTCACCATTCAAAATGCCTACCACTTGATGAATCGCACCTTTGAGGCCGGGCTGGCAGAAGTTTGCCGCCATGAACAGATCGGTTTGCTGGCTTATAGTCCTCTGGCCTTTGGACACTTATCAGGAAAATATCTGGATCATCCGCAGGCCGATGGGCGAATCACGTTATTTCCTGCGTTCGGTCAACGTTATGCTAAAACAAACGTGACAGAGGCGGTACGGGCATATGTAGAGTTAGCTCGTGAGGCCGGATTAAGTCCTGCACAGATGGCACTGACTTTTGCCCGTAGCCGCTGGTTTAGCAATAGTGTCATTCTGGGAGCAACCAGCCTGAAACAGTTGCAGGAGAATCTGAACAGTGCCGAAGTGAAGCTTTCAACAGAGCTGTCGGACCAGATTGAGGCAGTGCATAAGCGTTATCCAAATCCAGCCCCATAATATGGTTGTAGGGTTTTTAATGGGCTGGTGATTAGAGGGGCAGAGAGCTCTAGCTAAGTTTCCTGTATCTTTTTAACAATCTCAGCGTTTTCGCTGAACCCTGCCGGTTATGACATGCCTATCAATGCCCGACGGCTTGTTGAATGACTGCACCAGTCAAAAACACCGGGAGTGACATGAAGCCAGCCACAGCGCCGTATGAACTGATACGCAATCCTGTCATTATACCCATGTATGTGTGTCCAGCGAACAGCATGTCTGTTTCCGACTCTGTTTGAATGATGATCCTGTTGCGCGTCATTGCAGCTTCAAAAGCTTTCAAAGAAACCTGGTCTGGTTCAGTCTGCCTGCCGAAGTGCTTTCCGGTCATGATGTTGGCTTGCTGGTGAGGCTCTGGATTATTGAAGTGAGGCACAAACAAAATGAGAGACGTTACAATTTCAAGTGAGCCGATAGAACTGAACAAACTGCTGAAGTTCGAAGCCCTGGTCTCCAGTGGTGGAGAGGCAAACCAGGTGATTACTGAAGGGCTGGTTACGCTCAATGGCGAGACAGAAACCCGGAAAAGGAAGAAGATTGTTGCAGGTGATATCGTCGGCTTCGGGGATGAAAAGATTCGCATCCAGCTCTTAAAAGGGTGATATGCTTGCCGCTGCCATCCCGATGCATAGTAACTGACCTGAAACAGGGCGTGATCACATGATTCTGGATTTTGAAGCTCTGGCCGGTGGTCAGCGCTATTTTCAAATCATTCAAACCCTGATGCCTCGCCCGATTGCATGGGTACTTACTGAGCATGCAAACGGCAGCTATAATCTCGCACCCTTCTCATTCTTTACCGCTGTATGTTCTGAACCGCCGATACTGATGCTCTCGCTTGGCCTTAAACCCGATGGCGGATTCAAGGATACCCGTATCAATCTTGAGCGTAGCCAACGCTGCGTGATTCATATACCCGACCGTACGATGATGGATGCTATGAACGGTAGCAGTGCCACGCTTCCCGCAGATATGTCCGAGGTTGAGCAGCTTGGGCTCTCTCTGCAGCCCTTTGACGGGTTTGCTCTGCCGCGACTGGCCGATGCCAAAGTTGCATATGGTTGCAGACTCCATGAAATCAAGGAGATGGGAGCAGGGCCGCAAAGTCTGTTGTTTGTGCAGATTGAGCAGATGTTTATCAATGAAGCTATCCTGGAGCCGACTGATAATGGTCGCATTAAAGTTGATGCGATGAAGCTTGACCCGATTGCCCGTTTGGGTGCCAATGAATACGGTTTTTTAACCAATATCACACATCTGAAACGACCGGCTTGATACGGTTAAAGCTCACCCTTGGTTTCATGGCATAAGTTTTAAATTTTTCTCTGTTATGAATATTTATCTTTTAACACATCAGCGTGAGCTTGAGCGAAGCTCCAATACCGGGGGTCTGGTTGCCGATCTGCTTGCAGATGGCTGTAAGCTATATATTTGGGACAGGGTAAGGCCAGATTTAGAGTTATTGGAGAAGATAGCAGATGAATCGGTTGCGCTACTCTATCCGTCTGAAGGCTCTGCCTGCATCAATGAGCATGAGGTTTTTGACAGCTATATTATCCTTGATAGTACATGGCAGGAGGCTCAAAAGATGTACAATCACAGTCCATATCTGAAGCGTTTGAAAAAAGTGCATCTCAATAGTGGAAACGCTTCGATTTACACGCTTAGGCGAAATCAAAAAGAGATGGGCCTGTGCACTGCAGAGTGCGTGGTAGAAGTTCTGAACTCCAATGGCTATCTGCAACAGGGCAGAGAGCTGCTGGTTCACTTAAAGGCTTTTATTCTAAATTCACAGAGTAGAGGGCGCGAGCGACTTTGATCCCTGCTTATATGATCTGGTATCTGAATCCACTATGCCGGTTTATAGACAGGTTGTAAGGGCATCAGAAGAGAGAAAGTGTGTGCTTTTCCATGGCTCGAGCTTATGCGTCTATGACGCAGGGGACATCCAGTAAGCAAAGAATGAGCAGACTGCAGCAAGGACACCGGTCAACAGTGAGACCCACCATGGTGAACCTCTTCTGATTCTGTCCGCAGTAAACAACCATAGTAATAAAGCAACAATTCCCATAATAACTCCAAGCCAGGGCATACTTACTGAACTGCCTCTCTTTTTACAGGTGTTTTGAATTTTCAATCAACCCTGGATGGACGCGCATCCCCAGTTCCGGGGCAGGGCAGAAAGCCTGATATCGGGGTGGTTTTACATCAATAACTGAAAGTCCGATGATGCCACACAAACACCATTCACGATCACCTCTACGGTATGCCTACCAGGGTAATAGGTGCGAGTTGTAATCCTTTTTATCATATGCTTTTTGCTGGATATCAGAGCTTGTTTTCCAGCTAAAGTGATCGTGCGCCATTTGAATACCTTGGCTGTCGTACGACCATTGGCTTTTTGATGATGAATCACGTAGTCGATCATCAAGGCCTGATCGTGGCTGGCATCCGAGGTACATGAGAGCCTAAACTGCAAGGGTGTACCAAAAGCCAGGTGTGGTGTCAGCAGCTCAAACTTTACCTGTGTAATACGGGGAGGCCCATATCCCAGAAGCTGTAATACTTTTTTATCACCTTTTTTAATCAGGCTGCGGCAGGCATGACGAACCAGCCTCTGGCGATCCCTGTTTGCATCCAACATCCAGCGCTGTGAAACTCCGGTTATCAATTCCGGATGATCCTTGGAGAGATCATTGAGGTTATTGGCAACCGAACGTCGTACATATTCATCCTCATCATCCTTGAGTCCTTCCAGTAGTGCGACTACAGGTGTGGGATCCTGAATAAACAGGGGTAGTCTCATGGCCCAGGGAAGCCGGGTACGAGTGCCTTCTGATACCAGACGCCGTACATGACGGTTGTCATCGGTGATCCATCGGTGCAGCTCTATCAGGGTTTTCTCCGGTGATGCCAACAGAAAAAAGCGTATGCCAAATTCTGAAGAGAACCGCTTGGTCATCTCTTTGAACAGCTCCATCGAGCATTCAAAATGATCCAGCCCGCGTAAGCCTACGTAATGGGCCATCGGCATAATCGCCCAGCCTGCAATGCCATCGCTATCCACGGTGGCCCCGAAGATATCGCCATCGCGTACCGGGCTCAGGCTGGATAACATTATTGCAGCAGCCCGTTCAAAATCCTGAGGCAGGTGCTTGATCATTGCATCCGTGATTTGCTCAGAACGGGCTTTAAGCTCCAGAGCAGTCAGGTTGTTTGAAGCATCAGCTTCAAATGCCTTTGTATCAAATTCAGAGCATTGCTTGTTGAAATGCGTGGCCATGCCATGAATAAGATTCTGATTGAATGCATTTTTGAACGGTTCGGCCATCGGAGATACCTTTTTTCATCGTTGATGAAGGATGTTATAAGCCTTAATGACTTATCGTGTTTGAGGCCAGTATAGATCACATGCTCCTCGTATTGCCAGAGCACGAAGAGCGGGGATCAGTGGGATGGGCTTACCATGTCTTATCAAAAGCTTTCAAAGAAACCGGCGCTGGTTCAGTCTGCCACGCGAAGCATTCCCGCTCTGCTGCTTCTTTGTGGTTTATGGAGTCCTGACTATGATCAAATATCAAACTGAATTTGAAACGTACATCAAAGCCAATGGAAAGGGGCCTGCTGAGAAAGTGGCAGAGTCTGTTAAGACCTATGTTGCAAACTTGAACTCTGTTTCCAGGCATCTGGGGATCAGTATCAACGCCAAAGTTCTTGGTACGGATAGCGATATCGATGATCTGTCTGGTCGCTTAAGCCA
>Ga0316204_10012571_pt1 | contig 10294 bp, 13 predicted proteins | sample 6monrhotite_MG_2_FD_205661 | JGI IMG/M metagenome (GOLD analysis project Ga0316204, IMG submission 205661) | Microbial mat bacterial communities from mineral coupon in-situ incubated in ocean water Damariscotta River, Maine, United States -... | ecosystem: Environmental > Aquatic > Marine >... | reverse complement strand
CCACACCAGCACTTGCCCACTCACGCCAGGTTTTTGGAGCAAAGTAACGATAAAAAATCCAGGATGCTACTACTATCATAATAATGGCGATGCCCCATGCTCCCGAATGCGCAATATTTTGATTCAAAATAAACTTCCTTCTAATGTTCTTGAGTATTGATACTATAAATACAGTTTAAAAAAACCTTAACTCTATCGCTTATAATTTCTCATGACGCGCAGCAAAAACATTATAGAGCGGCGTCCATATTAGAGCGAAAAACCAACCGTAACCGTATGACTCAACTGACCCGATGAAGAAACTTTTCCAGTTTAACCATGTAAAACCGGGAAGTAATTTCTGCCATGCTTCGTACATAGCATGTTCTGGAAATAATAAGTCGAATCCAATACATACGGTGTAGCTAATTACAAGGAATAAGCTAGTCGCATGCCCTACTGCATACAATGAAAGCCGTGTTTTCATTTTCAACCTCCATCATTTATAGATTGATTAATATATTTATCAGGTTCATTTTCAAAATAATCCAAACATTTACGTGAACAAAAACGATAAAGGGTACCTCCATGCATTTTTCCATACCCTTTATCGGTATCAATATTCATACCACAGACTGGATCAATGTCTTTATTACTTTCATCCTGTTTGTTGTGATTGCCATGGTGACCGTGAATCATGTGTGCTCCACAACCATAACGCATCATCACGTAAAACAAACCCGCGAAAATTAAGAATGATAACCAATCTGCCATGTCTGTCTCCTGATAAAATTGTTTTTCTAAAAGGCAGCGTAAACTTGCACAGTTAATCGATCATCATCAACTGTAGTACCATCACCACTACGATCCCAAAATTCAACCATACCTCGGAAATTTTCAGAAAAGTAATAGTTAAGGCTCAAAGTTAACTCGGTAATATCTTCGGTACCATTTACCTTTTCATACTGATCTAAACGTACGAGTGGTGCCCATATAGCACGTTTGCCATTACCAAAAGTGTATAAGGCCTGTACGAAGTAGGCATTGTTTTTCAACTCTGTCGTTCCTGTCGAATTATCATCTTTTGCCTGCATATAGGCAGCATTAACAATCATGTTTGCTTTGTTAAGCTCAAGATCAATTCCATAACGCGAGTAATCCCGGTCAACTGTACAATTTGCGAGACCGATTTTTGCCGAACAGCTGCCGTTGATCGCTAGGCCACCAAGCATTATCTCGGGAGTCAGTTGATAAGCTGCTCGCAATGTAACAGTGTCAGCTTCTTCACCTTCAGATTGATCTGCAACGCCACTAAAGGACACACCATAAAACAAATCTTTTATAGGTCGTCCATAGAGAGTTACATTCTGACGAGAAGTTTTTAGCGATTTATTATTATCAGCACCACCAAAACTCTGTTCGAGTATTGAATTAAAACCACGAGTCATACGATGACCGCTGGAATACGTATTGTATGGATCAAACCAGAGTATATCTGCCCAAGATAATTGAATGTTAACTGCAGAGCTAACAGTATAGGTGAGTGCTGCGGTTGGAATTCCTAGTTCATATCCTCGTGCATTTGTATCTTCATCCTCAGCCTCTATCTCAAAGAAAGCAGTAACGTTTTTACTCACGGGTCCTGCAACCATTAATTCCACTTCATGAATGGCACGTGTTTTTGAATTGCCGCTATCTTTTTTATCATAGGGTCTACCTACTATAATTGTTGATAATGGAATTTTATCACTCCAACTAAGATCATCAGATATTTTATTTTTTCCTTCAGTAAGTGGAGCAAAACGATAACCATTTTCTTTAAATTTATGACCAAAACTATTGAGTGCCGGCCATGCAGTGTGACAACTTGAACAGACCATTTGTTTGTCACGCGCAAAGGCTGGTATAGCTTCAGCAGAGGTAAGTAAAAAACTATTTGTTATAACTATTAACAAAAGAGAAATAGAAAGTTTCTGGTAGTTTTTGTAAATATAAATAAACATGATATTTTCCTTTTTTTCTTATTTAAAGATATTTAAATATCCCTTAACACTTTTTTACTTGCATATTGATTCATTACACAATAATAAAAAAACATTAAAGGTAGTTACTCTATTGAACGATTGCCATCTGATGACCTTCTCCAGCTGGTAATACGATTTCACCAATCTTTTTCATTGTTTTTTGATCGATAACCCAGATGACAGGTTTCTTACGACTAGAAACATAAACCTTACCTGTTCCCGTAATGGTATTTAAATGATATGGCGCAGGCGATAAGGCTAGTTCACGTTTTTCACCTGTTTCAGTGTTTACAGCAACTAACTTATCTTCTTTTTTGCTACTAACAAATAAAGTCTTACCATCATCACCTATATCTAATCCATGTACTGCTTTTCCAATTGGATAGCTTTTAACAATCTTTCCTGAGGCTACGGAAATTACCGCGATTTTTCCTGCTCGTGGATTGGTAACATAAATTCTTTTTTGATCTCTTGAAAACACCATATGTTCTGGTGCTGGACCGGATTCTAGTTTACGTTTTATTTTCCAATTTTTAAGATCGATTTCAGTTAAAGTGTTTTCACCAGTGTTGCTGACATAAGCCGTCGAACCATCTTTTGTTATCAACGAGTAATTAGGAACCTTTCCTGTCTCAATTGTTTTAATTACCTTATTCTCTTCAACATCAACTACACTAATATTTCCACGCATGCCATGGGTTGATAGAACATACTTACCATCAGGTGTTATTGCCTGATGATGAGACCAACCTGATACTGGAATGGTTGCCATTACGTGACCATGTACTGGATGTATAAAGAATAATTTACTGTTAGGTGTATTTTTTGGTTGACCTTTTTTAACGGGGTCTTCTGCAAGGCTGCCAGCGATAAGATATTCACCATCAGGTGTGGCAACCAAGCCATGTGCATTTATTACATCGGTATAGGTTGCGGTAATTTTATCTGTAGCAGCATCAACAGCAATTACTTTATTAGCCGAGCCGAGTGGAATATAAACCGTTGGCGCTGCATTAACTGTATTTGCCGCAGAAAATAGTATCGCTACTAGTCCAAGTGTAGAAATTTTATTTTTCATATTAAATTCTCCATTATTTAAAATTGAATTGTTTACTTTATAAATTCTTTTCGCATATAAGATATTATTGTTAATAAATCTTTATTCTTTAAATTCGGGTTACCGCCTTTTGGTGGCATATTCACTGCTGCCCCCGGTTTTTGAATACCTTTATTCATTTGATCCAATAACTGTTTCTCGGGTAGTGTTGACCAGTTGCGATTTTCAGTAAGATCGAATACCCCCGGCATTGCTCCGCTGCCATCATCAGCATGGCAGACCATGCAGTTTTGCATATATAACAGTTCGCCTATTTTTTCAGCTTGAACATTTGCTGAAAACAGCATAATAAGGCTCATTATTGACAGCTTGCTTGGTAATGATATTTTTTTATTATTCAAAGTATTTTTCCATCTAGTTTATGTGTAGCGATTAAATCATTAAGCTAAATGAGATACATCGAGACATTGTATTAACTTTCAAGTTCTTTACGTCTACGTATATATTCTTGCTCGTCTATTTCACCACGTGCATAGCGTTTTTTTAGAATATCTAATGGACTATCATCATCTGAAATACTTTTATTTCCTGCATTATAATCAGTCACTGATTTGACAATCCATACAAGAACAACAAACAAAATTATCCAGAAAAACCACATGCCCCCTCCTCCAAAAAACATAGCATTCCCATCAGTCATCATTAGCAACCTCTTTAAAATCTTTTATATGAATAAAGTCATCAACCGGCACTATGGCTATAACGCCTTCAGTACTCATCCCTCTTGATACTGTTCTTGCAATTACATTGGATATTGCTTTAGCATCTTTTTTTTCAATAAATATTTCTATGCGACTATAATTACTTAAGGACTCTCTAGAAAAATAATTTCGATAATCACCAGAGCCGCACACTTTAGTAATTGTTATACCCGGCGCACCAATTTCCTCTAATTCTTTTTCTACCTCTTCGATAGATATTGATGGAATAATTGCAGTTACTTTTTGATAAACCATAAAACCTCCTCAATACGTTAATAAACATATCTATTTACAACATCACTTTCCTCAAACGTAGTGCATTGGTAATAACCGACACCGAACTAAAACTCATCGCTGCTGCCGCAATCATAGGCGACAATAAAATTCCCATGAATGGATATAAAAGACCTGCAGCAACTGGTACACCTGCTGAGTTATAAATAAAAGCAAAGAAAAGATTTTGTTTAATATTACGCATGGTGGCACGGCTTAATCGGCGTGCGCGAACAATTCCTCGCAAGTCCCCTTTTACTAATGTTACCCCTGCACTTTCCATGGCAACATCTGTTCCAGTACCCATAGCAATACCAACATGAGCTTGAGCCAGCGCAGGAGCATCATTAATACCGTCACCGGCCATGGCAACGATTTTACCTTCGGATTGTAATTGTTTTACCACTGCGGCTTTCTGATCAGGTAATACTTCAGCTTGTACTTCAATATTAAGTTTTTTGGCAACAGCTTCTGCCGTTTTATGACTATCACCCGTTAGCATAACTATATGAAGTCCTTCCGCTTGTAAATCATGAATTGCTTCAGGTGTTGACGCCTTAATAGGATCAGCAACACCTATTAAGCCAGCAAGTTGTTTATCAACTGCCAGGTACATTACCGTTTGACCTTCAGAACGTAAATCGTCAGCTTGTGGAACTATGCCTTTTGCATCAATGCCAAGACGTTCCATTAGTTTAAAATTCCCTAACCCTATTTCACGTTGATTAACATTACCGGTTACACCATGGCCTGTTATTGACTGAAAATTATCAACATTAACTAATTGAATTTGTTTTTCTGTTGCACCTCGAACAATAGCCTCGGCCAATGGGTGCTCACTACCTCGTTCTAAACTTGCAGCAAATTCTAAATTCAATTGATCATCAAATCCATTTAGACTAACCACTGTTACAAGTTTTGGTTTGCCTTCTGTTAATGTTCCTGTTTTATCAACAATAAGCGTATCGACTTTACGCATTATTTCGAGAGCTTCTGCATTTTTGATTAATACGCCTGCTATCGCACCACGCCCGGTTCCAACCATTATCGATATGGGTGTTGCCAGACCTAATGCGCAAGGACAGGCAATAATTAAAACCGCAACCGCATTGACAATAGCATAGGCAAGACTAGGTTCTGGCCCCCATAACCACCAAACTATAAAGGTAATAACTGCTATGAGTACGACAACAGGAACAAAGTAACTAGAAACTTGATCTGCAAGTTTTTGAATTGGAGCTCGAGAACGTTGAGCCTCTGCGACCATATTTACAATCTGCGATAGCAATGTATCTGCACCGACTTTTTCTGCACGCATTAACATGCTTCCCGTTCCATTGACAGTAGCACCTATTAATTTTTCACCATCAGATTTAACGACAGGAATAGGTTCTCCGGTCACCATCGATTCATCAACATGGCTAACACCATCAATAACAACACCATCAACAGGTATTTTTTCACCTGGGCGTACTCGCAATGTATCGCCGACTAGTACATACTCTAATGGTATGTCTTCTTCTGTACCATCGTCTTTAATTATTCTTGCAGTATTTGGCGCTAGACTTAGTAACATTTGAATGGCTGCATTCGTACGTGAGCGCGCACGTAACTCTAATACCTGCCCCAGTAACACCAGCGCTATAATAACTGCAGCTGCCTCAAAATAAACAGGTACGGTTCCACCTTCATGCTGCATAACCGCTGGAAAAAATTGAGGGAACATGAGTGCAACAACACTGAATACCCATGCTACTGAAACACCCAGGCCAATGAGTGTAAACATGTTTAAATTCCATGTAACAACGGACTGCCATCCACGAACAAAAAAAGGCCAGCCACCCCAAAGTACAACAGGGGTGGCCAACATAAATTCGATCCATTGAACGGATCGCATGGAGAGAAACTCAGGTAACAATTGTGGAACCAAATCGGCAATCATTGCTATTATAAAAACAGGTAAGGCACAAAATGTACTGAACCAAAAACGTCGGCTCATATCAATTAATTCGTCATTTTTTTCTTCTGTAGTAATTGAACGTGGCTCTAGAGCCATTCCACACTTAGGACAACTGCCTGGTTTATCTTGTACAATTTCAGGATGCATTGGACAGGTGTATTCAGTCTTCATTTGTGCAACTGGAAGACCTTTCAGTTCCAATGCCATACCACATTTAGGGCAGCTTCCTGCACCTTGTTGTTCTATTTCGGGATGCATGGGACATGTATAGATGCTGGTATTATAGATCTGGGTATCACCCTCTATATTTAAGGGTTCGGTAGATTTAGTATTATCTAAGTACTCATTGGGATCGTCTTTAAACTTATGTAAGCAATTATCAGAACAAAAACGATAGGTTATGCCATTATGTATAAGGTGTAGTTTTGCTTCAGCGGTTACTATCATTCCACACACTGGATCATGCAGTTCAGTCACCTTATCATTCTCATTATTTTTATTAGAGACAGACATTTATAATCCTTAGTGTTGAAAAACTTTTTTTGTATCAATAATTAATAGATTCATTATGATTCTCGTTTTAATTATCTTATCTTTAATTTGGAATATTGATTCCAACTCTGGTTTTATATTCCAGAGATGAAATCATACTTTTTGCGGTTAATCGTTATATTCCATAAATTCCATCATCATTTTTTGTTGTCGCATTATTTGTTTCATCATTTTTTGCATGTCATTCATACGATTTCCCATCATCATGCCCATATCTTTATTATTCATTCCTTTACCCATCATGCCTTTGCCCATCATGTCTTTATCCATCATGCCTTCCATTGAACCCATTTGACCCATCATCATATTCATATGATCATGCATTAAACCTTTCCGTTCAGATTTCTTAGACGTTTTCTCTGCTTTATCCATCATCATATCCATTTGATTGAAATTTTTGTCCATTTTCATGTCCATATTCATTTCAGCTAAAACACCATACGTTGGTAAAGATAAAATGGCTGTAAGTGCTACTGTTTTAAGTGTGATTTTCATTTCTTTCTCCATTTAGAGTTTATGTTGTAAAATTTATGCTTGTTAACTTGTTTCTATTTCAATAACAGTGTCAGATAAAAACTGATGCTGAGCTGCTTTGTTTAATCACATTCATCATTTATTTCTAGTTTCCTGCGAAAATGATTCAATCAAAACACAAACAGAATCACTAGTCGGTATACCATCAGATAAATGCTTCCATTGTTGTACAGCTCTTTCCATTGTTGTCTGTAATCCCATCATAGTGTTGAGTCGCTTTCGATTCTCATTAAGTCTGCTCTCTATAATCTTTCTAACCATAGGACATGGTGATTTTCCGGATGTAGCATGAATCAGAATATTTTTAATTTCTTTAAGTGTATAACCAAGACTTTTAGCCTTGCGAATAAAAATAATTCTTGATATGTCCTTTGAGTTATATAGTTTGTATCCATTTCTGCTATTTCGTATTGGTTTAACTAACCCAATACGCGAATAATATCTTACGGCTTCAGAAGTCACGCTTGAAAGCTTTGCAACATCACGAACTGTCATCGTCTTCTTAGTCATGGTTATAATACATTCGCCTCGAATAGATGATTTATAATCATTAGTAGAATGTCTTAAGTGTAAAACATGTGTGTTACACACAGGTCAATAGTAATTCCATATACTTCAACCACCTAAAATGTAGGTATATACAATCACTATTAGAGTGATTAATTTTATTTATTAATTATTTTGAATCACCTCTTGAATTTTTAATCACTCCCAAGATAATGGGTAAGATTGTGAGTGTTCCTAGCAATAAAATTGTAATAATTATTCGTTGATTATCGTCACTCGCCATTTCCCCGCCAAAATGCGCTAGTAAAAAACTAGCCGGAATAATCCCCACAAACGTTGCAAGGGCAAACTGCATATAACTAATTTTGGTTAATCCTGCAGCATAGCTAATAATATCGAAAGATATAAATGGGATTAGGCGTGATACAAAAACAATAAGCATTAAATGATGGTTTGAGCTTAACCATTTCGATTTAATGCGATCACCAAATCGTCTTTGCATCACATCGTGTCCAAGAAACCTTGAAATACTAAAAGCTATCAAGGCCCCAAGCTCGGCACCAATCAAAATATAAATGGTTCCCCAACTGTGTCCATATATCAATCCAGATGCAATAGCGATTGGAGCACTCGGTATAGGACTCATAACAATAGCACCAGCCATCAGTAGAACGATAAGAAATGGTCCCAAGCTACCCAGCTGCTGTAATCGGACATGTAGGCTATTTATCTCATAAAAATAATTTAAATCACCAGACTGATACAAATAAATATAAAGAATTGAGAATATCAAAACTAATGAAATACCGATGATATGATTTCTCAATAAATTCATTTTGTTCTAACCATTTTAGTACGTTCGACTCTTTTGTTGACTAACATGAATGGGCTGGGTACTTTGATCTGGCATGAAAGTAATATTGACAGGTCTTTCTCCAGGCATTCTAAGTGTAATCTCAAGCTTTGTAGTACTGGAAATAGTAATAGGAATACTGCTTGTGATGTATCCCTCTTCTTTTGATTGCATGCTAAACATTACCGGCTGACCCTCTCCTGTAACAACAACAGAGGCAGAGGCTAGACTAATATCAATCGGCTGGTTTAATTTATTGCGCACCCATAGTTTGATTATATTTTCATGTGCATCAAGTATAAAGTTCATTCTATCTGAAATAGTTTTACTTTTTTTATCCTCTTCATTACTAGATGTCTTCTTTTTTTTAACATAACTCGTGGTAGAACCACCCATTCCATGTGAATAAGAAATGGGCAGATGACCAAGGTAAAACGATAACATTGTCAGTATTATTGTGTACTTCATTGACATTTATCCCTTTCAGAAATATATAGTTTTTAATATTGAGAATATATTTTTGACTTGTTTGCCTTATCAATCAATAACACTGAATAATTATCTTTACGGTGCCCTTCCATGCCGGGTGATCCCATAGGCATTCCGGGTACAGCTAAACCTTTTGCATTGGGTTTTTCTTTCAGTAATTTTTTTATATCTTTAGCTGGCACATGCCCTTCTATAAAATACTTTCCGACTTTTGCTGTGTGACAGGATTGATATTGTTTCTTTACACCGAAACTCAGCTTAACAGGATTCATATCGGGTTTATTAACTGCCTTAACATTTAAACCTTCATCCCTTAAATGTTTCACCCATTTTTTACAGCAACCACAGGTTGGACTTTTATATACAACAATCTCAGGTGTTTTTTCTTCAGCTTGCACATTTAAGCTGAAGTAACTACCAAGACTTAAAAGAATAAACACACCTAATAGCTGAGTATTGAATTTCCATTTTATTGAAAGCTTTCTCATAATTTCTCCTTGAGGATAACTTTATACATTAAATTAAATACATTAAGATATGGATGGTCTTAAACTAAATATGACCATCCATATAACTACATATATTTCAACTACTAGAACCAGGCACGTAAGCCGACGACAAACTGCAAGTCGTCTGTTTTCTCACCCTCTTCTTTAGCATAATCTTCCGTCTTACCGAATTTCTTGTTCCAGTTTAGACCAACATAAGGTGCGAACTCTCTTGAGACTTCATACCTTAGTCTTAAACCTAGTTGTGTATCCGATAAACCAGATCCCGTCCCAGTTGCCTCATCATCTTTTGAATGAAAGTTAACTTCTGCTTCTGGTGATAGAACCCACCGTTGAGTCAACATAACTTCATATTCAGCTTGAAGTCTTAAACCAACTCGACCCTCTTCACCAATGAATAAAGCGCTATCAACTTCAAACCAGTAAGGCGCAAGACCTTTAAATCCAATGGCCAACCAATCACGCTTATTGTTCTTTGGTTTAGCATCATGCCGCCAGCCAACTTGTAAATCCCAATATGGATCGATAGCTTTGCTATATAAAGCCTGCAACTCTAGCTCTTCTGTTTCTCCATTAACGCGCTCAACATCCGCTTTAAACCAAAGCTTGTTTAAGTCTTTTCCTATCCACGCATCGGCTTCAAGTATGAGTGGATCTTTACCATCAGTCATGCGCGTTTCAAATTGATCGATCATAACTTTAGTTATAATCGGATCGTCTTCCATTCCTCCAGCAAAGGCAGCGTTTGAAAGGAGACCCGTCATTAATGCAACTGTTATATTGTTTTTCATCTTCA
>Ga0316204_10012569_pt1 | contig 10294 bp, 10 predicted proteins | sample 6monrhotite_MG_2_FD_205661 | JGI IMG/M metagenome (GOLD analysis project Ga0316204, IMG submission 205661) | Microbial mat bacterial communities from mineral coupon in-situ incubated in ocean water Damariscotta River, Maine, United States -... | ecosystem: Environmental > Aquatic > Marine >... | reverse complement strand
TCAAGTTCCCGTAAATAGATCAGGCGCGCCTCAAGATTACGCAGCTGTGTATCATCTAACCCCCCTGTCACCTCTTTACGATAGCGCGAGATAAAGGGGACGGTCGCACCTTCGTCTAACAGCGTTATTGCCGCCATCACCTGCTGGATTTGGACTGCTAGCTCTTCAGCGATTTTATGGGCGATATTCATTCTGTTAGCTTCTTGGATAATGGTTAATTAAGATGTGCGGATTGTAACAAAAAAATCGCAGCAGCAAGCTCCTTGATGTCGACACTAAAAGAGAAACCTATTTATCTAGAAATTATTAAAAAAATACTTGTAATCATGGAGCTACTTCTCCATAATGCGCTCCATCGTTTGAGGCACACCAGCTACAAACGACACGCAATACCTAGTGGAGCGGTAGTTCAGTTGGTTAGAATACCGGCCTGTCACGCCGGGGGTCGCGGGTTCGAGTCCCGTCCGCTCCGCCACTTATTACAGATAGGATATAGACACCCTATCCAATAGAGCCGCACTCTTAATTAGAGATGCGGTTTTTTTGTATCTAAAACCCGCTTCAAATACGCCTCCATTCTCGCTATAGCACTTACAACAACCAGTTAGAGCTTCAGAGCAGCCATCGCCTTATTCAGCGCCTGCAACACATGATGCTCCCCACCTCGATCAGGATGATGCTGCATTACTAGCTCTCGATAACGACGGCGAATAGCCGCGTCACTTACCGGATCGTCCAAGCCAAGCTGTGCCAGCGCATCACCGCGCTGACCTTGTCCCGACAAGCCACTCCAAAACGAACTTAATAATGCCTCCACATCCTCAGTACTGGTCGCCTGTAGCTGAGCAAAATCAAGATAATACTCACGTAATGGGTCAAGCTGAGAGAGTTGTGCTTCGCCTGGCTGATACGGCAGTAGCTGGATAACCAAAGGAGAGATCTGTAGATCACCCTGCTGTTGTTCCCACAAGCGATCACGCAGACGATAAAGAACATGAAAAAGTAGAAAATGCGCGCAAAAAAGTGCGTGGGGTGCAGCAGGCACACTCTGTAAAAAGGGGAAAAAGCCTTGTCCCTTAAGCCGCTTTATCAGCTCATATTCACTGTAATGAGAAGACTCCAGCGATAACATAACCGCTTGCTCAAGCGCCCATACATCGTCTTTTTTAGGCATATGCCATCTCCCAGCGACTGCCGCGAAGCTTTATTTTCGAGGTGTAAATTTTTTCGTTTTAACCCGTTTCTCAACTTGACGAGTCGCAAACTTATTTTTACGCCCCTCGAAAGGGTTGCTACTCGACTTAAACTCTATACGAATAGGGGTGCCTTCGATCTTGGTTGCTTTACGAAAGAAGTTCACCAAATAGCGTTTATAGGCCTCAGGAACCGAATCAGTTTGATTACCGTGAATCACCACAATCGGCGGATTTTTCCCTCCTTGGTGAGCATAGCGCAGCTTAATTCTGTGACCACGCACCATCGGTGGCTGATGAGCCTCAACTGCCTGTTCCAACAAGCGAGTGAGGCGAGGCGTTGAGAGGTCACTCAGGGCAGATTGGTACGCTTTTTCAACTGATTTGTAGAGATCGCCCACACCACTGCCATGCAAGGCGGAGATAAAATGAAATTTGGCATAATTAATAAATGCCAACTTACGCCCTAGATCCGCTTTTATCTTTTCTCGGGCTTCGGGTGAGATGCCATCCCACTTATTCACCGCAATAACAATCGCACGTCCGCTATCAATAATGTTTCCTAGCAAATTAGCATCCTGATCAGTCACCCCCAGGTGTGCATCAAGAACTAAAATAGCCACCTGAGACTCTTCAATGGCTTGCAGAGTTTTGATAATACTGAATTTTTCCACCATCTCGGAAACATTTTTTTTACGCCGAATACCCGCAGTATCGATCAGCGTGTATTTTTTCCCTTGTCGCTCAAATGGAATCTTAATGGAATCTCGGGTGGTGCCTGGCATGTCATACACCACCACTCGTTCTTCGCCTAGAATGCGATTTACCAAGGTAGATTTACCAACATTAGGGCGGCCTACAATGGAGATGCAAATTCCACCATCGTGCGCAGGCGTCGTGGTATCTTCCGGTGCCTCTGGTAGAACCTCGTCCATCATCGAACGAACACCACGCCGGTGTGAGGCCGCAATGGCATAATGGTCTTTGAACCCTAGGGAGTAAAAATCACTCAGCGCGGTATTAATCTCCATGCCGTCTACTTTATTCACAACCAGATAAAGGGGCTTACCCGTGGCCCGTAGACGTTTCGCTATATTGTGGTCTCCGACAATCAAGCCTGCGCGTGCATCTACCAAGAAAAAAATGATATCGGCTTCATCGATGGCGGCCAATGACTGACTGGCCATCTCCGTTTCAATTCCCTCTTCATCACCCGTCAGGCCACCCGTATCGACCACAATGTAAGGGCAAGGCCCCACCTTGCCATAGCCATAGTTTCGATCTCGAGTCAGTCCAGGCTGATCTGCAACCAGCGCATCCCTTGTCTTAGTCAGACAATTAAACAGTGTAGATTTTCCCACATTGGGGCGGCCAACAAGGGCGACAACTGGTAGCATAAGACGTAAGACTCTAATTAATAGGTATTTCTAAAAGAACCCCTTGTACGATTCACCTCTCCCGCCCTATTGGCGTTAAAAATCATCTTTCGTGCAAAGGTCTCTATAAAATCGAATGACTTCCTATGAAAAGGAAAGTATTCGGTATGTCGAGCTATTAACCCAACGACCATTTTTGTTCGTCAGGTTAATAAAAACAGTCAGGGCTTTCTTTATAACCCTCAGAGGCCATAAAGTCCGCTTGATAAAAAGCGCGTTAGTTTTTCATCTCGCTGGCGTGAGAAAAACGGGTCAAATGCCCTTGGTTATCCAACACTAGCAGCGAGCCATCATCAAGCTGTTGTGGCGCAGCATTGATGCCAATATCTTCATCATAAAAATCAGGCAAGCCTGAGCGGTCATAATCATCCCATAAATCCCACTCTAAACCACGTAGACGGGCTGCTAACGCTTTAACAGACGTGCGTGAAAGTAGCTCTCCACTCTCAGTATCCATCCAATAAAGGTAGCCATCCCTAGCCGCAACGATCAACTTACCCTGACTAATTAACGGACGCGTTAACCCCAGCCCTGCCAGCTTTTGCTGCTTCCATAGCGTTGCGCCACTTGCTAGGTTAATGGCACTGATATCTCCACTCTCATCAGCAACATACAAATTCTGGGCATCAGACGCCATTCCATTGTATGAGGAGAAGTCGCGAATCCAGATCACTCGACCTGACATATTATCAAGCGCTGCGACTCGTCCTTGATAGCTCACAACATAGAGTGTATTGCCAATATGTAGAGGAGCGGTATCTATATCCACCATGCGTTGTAATTCTGAACGCCCCTCTGGGACCGCAATGGTCTGCTCCCAACGGGCACTGCCACTCTTCACATCCAATGCCACCAGCTTACCGTTGTCTAAACCAACCTGAACCAAGCCACCGCTGTAGATAGGGGAACTCGTTCCACGCAAAGTTAAAGCAGGCACCTTATATTGGTAGGCCCATTGCTGCTTGCCATCGCTTGCCGACAAACCATAAACATAGCCATCATTGCTATGAACCACAATTCTCCCTTCAGCGACTAATGGTGAGGAGAGGATTTCACTGGAGAGCTGACTACGCCAGATTTCCTTGCCATCCAGTGGGTTCAAAGCAACGATTTCCCCTTCATTGGTCCCTAGCAAAAGAAGCTTTTCATTCCCTCCTACGCCACCACTAACAATGTCACCCACGTCATGGCGCCACAATAGTTCACCGCTCTCTAATGCCACAGCATAAAGTGCACCACGCCAATCTGCTGAATAAACCACATCGCCAATTTGCATCGCTTGCAGCTTGATATAGCGTTTGCCAAAACTAACTGAAATACGCTGTGACCAAAGGGGCTCGATAGGGAGTACATTGTCGTACGCCATCAACGCTTGCTGTTGCTCGCTTGAACCTTTTATTTCAGCAGCCCAAGCATGCTGTGAAAACGTCGCTGTAAGCAGTGCAACAAACGTATAGCCTAATATATTAAGAGACTTCAATGGATTATAGGCCCGCTACATCATCCAACTTCATTTGCAAGAAGTTAGCTCGTTGACCAGCACCTTGTTCCATTGTCGCCATCGCATCCTTATAGGCTTGCTGTGCTTTATCGTTACTCTTCATTTCTACGTAAATATCGCCTAGGGTCTCATTTTTCAAGCTAGCAAAACTGTCGCCTTTAACTTTATCGAGTGCACTGACTGCTTGCTCTACAAGACCATCACTTAACAATATAGCGGCCAAACGAATGTAGGCAAGATTTTGAATTTCAGGTATATCACTATGCTTAATGGCCCAATTCAAATGCGCGCGTGCAGTGACAGTATCGCCTTGCTCAAGCTTAATGCGAGCCATCGCCAACGCAGAAAGAGGTGCGTAAGCGGTATCCGCATAACTACCGATAATCTGACTACCAGAACTAGCAGCCTCTTCAAGTCTGTTAGTCGATAAGCTATCCATCAACCTCATGTATTCCGTAGAAGCCGCTTCAGCCTCAACTTTTTGATTGGAGTTCCAGGTTTGATAACCAAAAAAAGCCACTAAACCAATCAATGTCCCACCTATTAGCGCCTTGCCATTTTCCGACCAAAAACGCTTAAGGGTTTCAACCTGTTCCTGCTCCGTTGAATCGTATGCCACGTATCTCTCTCCGTTCTCTACTTTATCTTGTGATCTTTATGCCATTCATAGCTTTGTCTCGCTGAAACAAAAACTATCATTCGCGTAAAGATCTCATCTCTAATAATTCATCGATCAGTGCTGGCAGTGCCTCAACAGCGACCTGATGCTGATCTTGCTCAGCACGTAGGTATTTAACCGTCACTACGCCCTGCTCAATTTCATCATCACCCAGAATCAGCGCCACCGATGCACCACTTTTATCCGCACGTTTCATCTGTGATTTGAAGCTACCGCCGCCGCAATTACTCACTAAGCGTAGCTGGGAACAGTGATCTCTCAATTGCTCAGCCAGACGACTTCCCGTCGCCTGTGCATTATCACCCGCCATCAACAGATAAACATCAACATCATCACTCTGCGGGCTATTGTTAACCTCCTTCAGTAGCTCTACCAAACGCTCAATGCCGGCGGCAAAACCTGATGCATAGGTGGGCTTGCCACCTAGCTGCTCAACCAAGCCATCAAAACGCCCCCCCGCACAAACCGTTCCTTGTGCGCCTAATTTATCGGTCACCCACTCAAAGACAGTTTTACAGTAGTAGTCTAGCCCGCGTACCAAACAGGGATTAATTTGATATTGAATGCCCGCGTTATCCAAGGTTGCACACAGTGTATCGAAGTGCTCTTTTGACTCCGTATCGAGATGCTCTACCAGCTTAGGCGCACCCTGAATCATCGCTTGCATCACAGGGTTTTTACTGTCTAATATTCGCAGCGGGTTGCTATCAATACGACGTAAACTATCCTCATCTAAGAGCTCGCGATGCTCATTCAGATACGCGACCAAAATATCACGATAGGCTTTGCGGGTCTCCTGGCTTCCCAGCGAATTGATCTGCAAAGTAGTAAATTCACTCAGGCCTAAACGTTTAAGCAGGCGTGCTGACATAAAAATCAACTCGGCATCAATATCTGGACCGTCAAAACCAAACGTCTCTACGCCAATCTGATGAAACTGGCGATAGCGCCCACGCTGAGGGCGCTCATGTCGAAACATCGGCCCCATATACCACAGTCGCTGAGTTTGGTTGTGCAGCAGGCCGTTCTGCATCGCGGCACGCACACAGCTTGCGGTTCCCTCTGGACGCAAGGTTAAACTATCGCCATTGCGGTCCGCAAAGGTATACATCTCTTTTTCAACAATATCGGTCACTTCACCAATCGAGCGCTTAAACAGCTCTGTCATCTCGACAATCGGAGTACGAATCTCACTATAGCCGTAGGCTGCCACTACCTGACGCAAGTGACTTTCTATATATTGCCAATCACTACTTTGCTCTGGCAGTAAGTCGTTCATACCGCGAACCGACTGGATATTCTTTGCCAAGGTTACTTCCTCTACTTACTTTTTTTATCGACCTTTATCCCGCACACAGCGTTAGAAAAGGTCGGTTATACTTTAAATGCTGGCGACAGGGATAATCTTGCGCTCACTCGTCTCTACTTCATCACCACGCTGGGCAATTTGATCACGTACAACCCGCTCAATTTGATCCACTAAACCATCATTGCCAATTTTATGATCAGGCACGCCATTGATATAGAGCAAGTTGGGTGTACCGCCTGTCAGGCCAACATTCACCTCTTTCGCCTCACCGGGACCATTCACCACACAGCCAATAATGGCCACATCCAGCGGTTCCAAGATATCCTCAAGACGCTCTTCCAGTGCATTGACCGTGGCAATCACATCAAAGTTCTGTCGTGAACATGAAGGACATGCAATAAAGTTAATCCCCTTCTTACGCAGGTGCAGACTCTTTAGAATATCAAAGCCAACCTTAATCTCCTGCACTGGGTCTGCGGCCAATGAGACACGGATCGTATCGCCAATGCCCTCAGCCAACAGCATGCCCAAACCCACCGCAGACTTTACGGCACCAGAACGGAAACCGCCTGCTTCAGTGATACCCAAATGCAACGGCTGTTCAATTTGACCTGCCAGGCGGCGATAAGCATCCACGGTCATAAAGACATCGGATGCCTTGAGGCTCACTTTGAAATTTTGAAAATCAAGCTTATCTAGAATATCCACGTGACGTAACGCGGACTCGACCATCGCCTCGGCACAGGGCTCCGGGTATTTTTTTTGCAGCTCCTTTTCCAAGGAGCCGGCATTGACCCCAATACGAATTGGAATATTGTTATCACGCGCAGCATCAACCACCGCCCGGACTCGATCATCACGACCAATGTTACCTGGATTTATCCGTAGGCAATCCACACCCAGCTCGGCGACACGCAGTGCAATTTTATAATCAAAATGAATATCTGCCACCAGCGGCACATTCACCTGTTTTTTAATTTGACCAAATGCCTCCGCAGCATCCATGTCGGGTACAGAGACTCGAACAATATCTGCACCGACCTCTTCTAGCGCTCGGATCTGTGCCACTGTCGCCGCAACATCATGGGTCTTAGCATTCGTCATCGATTGTACCGAGATAGGTGCATCGCCCCCTACGGGTACATTTCCGACCATAATTTGACGTGATTTACGGCGTTTAATGGTATGAACTGGTAGCATTATTCTCTTCCTACTTATAGCCCGAACATATTGAGTCAAGCATCACTTATGGGCGTTCAAGATTAAAACGGGCACTGTTTTTGGCGATATATGGTTCCACGGCAAACGGCTCACCATTAATGCTCAATTCAACACCTCGAGCATAGCCCAACAGCACCTTAAAGGGCGCTTGCCCTTCAAGTTCACGGGAGCTTCCAGCACGAAGCATGGAGTACATCAGCCGTTTTTCTTGGGCATCAGTAATTGCCACCCATGAGTCCTTATCACTACTAATAACAATTCGATCTAAAACATCACTCACTATCTGGGGTGGCGGCTCTACAAGCGGTGGTGTATGCAATGGCACCTCCTCCGCTACGATCACCTCCTCCTTGATAGGCATTACCGCAATCTCTAATTCAACACTCTCATCAAGCAATTGCTGATCAGCAACACTCTCATTCGCGGATATTCCGGGCATCGCATCGGGTACCATTAGTTCCGAGCGCGCCTCTTCTGGCTCGTTAAGCAAAGGATAGAGCGTCGGCCAAAACCAACTAACGCCCCCTGCAACGACCAACAGCCCAATCACTATCACCCATGGCATCGCAGATGAGCGTCGTTGACTAAAACGCATCACTTCACCCTGCGTCGATGCCCTCACCTTTCGCGTAGAGCCTCTCATAGTCAAAGCTGGGGCGGCAGGCGCTTGTTGGTTATAGCTTGCTAACAAGGGCTTGGCGTCTATACCCAGAAAGCGAGCATAATTTTGTATATATCCGCGTACAAAGATCGCTTCGGGGAGTGCGCTTTCGTCCCCCGCCTCTAATGCATGAACAGTTGCCAGATCAAGGTGAAGCACCTTTGCAGCCTCTTGCACCGTTTTCCCTTGCGCACTACGGCAGGCCTTCAATTGCTCACCTACATGGGACACGACCTCTTGCTCTGGCATCAACTCAACCTGCTCGCACTGTGTCATTCCATACCACCTTTACTCCGTTAATCTTCCCGCCTGCTCAGAGTCTGGAAAACGACTACGCAATGTTTCACTCAAACTAGACACGCTTGCATCGTCACCCAATCCTTGCTCAATCTCAATGGCTAACCATAAGGTCTCAGCCGAGTGAGAAGCAACCTCTTCAAAGCGCTGAATATATGCACGACCCTGTAAATAACGTTGTTTTTGTAGTGAAATATTTGCCATATTGACCAAAGAGACCGTCAATGTGCCCTTGATCTGCAATGCGCGGCGAAATGCTTGCTCAGCTTCCTCTATATTTTGCTCACGCATCGCACAAAGGCCGGCATTCTCGTAAGCCAGCTCAGGCGTGGCATATAATGGCTGTTCAGCGGCCTCAGTAAAGTGCTGATAAGCCTCATCATAGCGCTGTTGATCACATAAAAAAGCGCCATAATTATTGTGTACTATGCCATTACCAGGGAGCAATACCACAGCCCGTTTATAGTGTTTATCCGCATCATCATCACGGCCTAAACGGGCATAAAGAATGGCTATCGCACTGTGACCGGGAGCATAGTCATCCGCGATCTCCAGTGCTCTCTGCAATTTCTCCAACGCAACATTCAAGCTGCCCTTTTGCATGTAGCCCATCCCAAGCTGCACTTGGGTTTCAGCCACGCGATGTTGCGCTTCGCTATCTGAGCGCTTTTTGCTCGATGAACATCCACTCAGCAACAACGCCGCAAACACCAATACTAATAACCCTAGTCTCATCATCCTACCTCGCCTGAATCGGAATAACCTTACGCTGAGAGCGTTTGGTTTTGTCCTTAACCTTACCAGCTAATTGCCCACACGCCGCATCGATATCTTCTCCCCGTGTTTTGCGGGTCATCGTAACAAGCCCGCCACGCTGAAGAATATCTCGAAAGCGATCAATGGCATTACGACTGGAACACTCATAATTTGATTCAGGAAAAGGGTTAAATGGAATCAGATTAACCTTACATGGCACACCTTTTAATAGCTTTATCAACTGCCTTGCATCTTGCGGTTGATCATTAATCCCCTTAAGCATGACATACTCAAAGGTGATTTTACGGCGCCCATCACGATCTAAATATCGTTCACACGCCGCCATTAATTCTTTAATGGGATACTTCTTGTTGATGGGGACTAATTCATCACGTAACTCATCGGTAGTCGCATGTAATGAAACAGCCAATGCAACATCACACGCATCTTTAAGCCGATCCATGGCAGGCACAACCCCTGCGGTACTCAGCGTTACACGACGTTTAGATAGCCCATAACCAAAATCATCCATCATCAGATTCATCGCTTTAACCACATTATCGAAGTTAAGCAGAGGCTCTCCCATACCCATCATGACAACATTAGTGACCACTCGTTTAGAGGTGTCCTTCATATCTGCCTCAAGGGTCTTTTTTGCCAGAAACAGTTGCCCAATAATCTCCGCAGCGCTGAGGTTACGGTTGAATCCTTGCTGTGCTGTTGAGCAGAAGCTGCACTCCAGAGCACACCCTACCTGAGAGGAGATACACAAGGTGCCGCGATCATCTTCCGGGATGAAGACCATCTCTATCGAATTACCACTATCCAAACGCAACAACCACTTGCGAGTGCCGTCTTTGGAGTCTTGCTCGATGACAGTTTCGGGTATATGAACCACAGCGGTCTCTTTCAAACGCTCACGAAGCGCCTTACTCAAGTCGGTCATCTCGTCGAAATCGGTGATGCCACGCTGATGAATCCATTGCATTAGCTGTGAAGCACGGAAGGCCTTCTCACCAACACTGGTGAAGAAGGCCTCCAGTCCTTTTCGATCGAGGTCCAGCAGATTGACTTTTGTTGTCTCACTAGACATCGAAAACTACCTCAGCTTAGCGAGTGCGCTCACACACACCATTAGGGAAGAAGTAGTTGATTTCAGTTGCAGCTGTTTCAGGTGCATCAGAACCATGTACCGCATTTTCATCAATTGAAACAGCGTGATCAGCACGGATAGTGCCTGC
>Ga0316204_10012567_pt1 | contig 10294 bp, 9 predicted proteins | sample 6monrhotite_MG_2_FD_205661 | JGI IMG/M metagenome (GOLD analysis project Ga0316204, IMG submission 205661) | Microbial mat bacterial communities from mineral coupon in-situ incubated in ocean water Damariscotta River, Maine, United States -... | ecosystem: Environmental > Aquatic > Marine >... | reverse complement strand
GTAATGCTGTTCGCTAGCACTGTCCTGATTCGGCAGGGACTTACGATAATGCATGGAATCCAACAGACCGATGCAGACATAGATCAGCAACACCAGCATTGATGCCACACCCATGCGGCTGCGCATCACCTGGCGCCAGGGCGCAGTCAGATGTTCTTTGCCACTGGCATAGAATGCGGCGAACACAATTGTCAGCACCAGAAAGAAGAGCAGCGCATCGGTCCAGAGCAATACTGGCGTAATACTCATGACAGCCTGATCCTCGGATCCACCAGGGTGTAAGAAATATCGGTCAGGATCAGGCCGAGAATGTAGAGCACCGAGCCAAGAAATACCATGGCGCGGACGATGGCAAAATCCTGGCTACTAATGGCATCAATGGTGTAACTACCCAGTCCGGGTATCCCAAAAAAGGATTCAGTAATCAGACTGCCCATAAACAATAGCGGTAGCACCACCACCACGCCTGTCAATATCGGAATCATGGCGTTCTTCAACACATGTTTGAATAACACCGCCAGTTCGGGCATGCCTTTGGCACGCGCCGTACGGACGTAGTCTTTGCCTATCTCCTCGAGAAAGATAGTTCGATACCAACGGGTGCTGGAACCGATACCACCGACAACGCCAATCAACACTGGCAGGATCAGAAATTTGATTGATTCCAGACCGACGTCATAACCGGACACTGGAACCAGGTGTAATAACTTGCCCACCAGATACTGGCCACCAATGATATAAAACAATCCCGAAATGGACATCAGTACAACGCACAAAATTACCCCGCCAACATCAATATAGGTTGCTCTAAAAAAGGCCACCAGCAAGGCAAAAGTGATATAGGCCAACAGACCAATAATCAAATTGGGTAAGGCGATGGCGAGGCTTGGCCACATCCGTTGACTTATATCGTAACCAATGTCACGGCCGTCATCGGCGCTACCAAATTCAAAGGCAAACAGCTTGACCGACTTGTCGTAAAAAATAGTATCCGTAAAGGTCGCCACGCCTGAGGCCTGTGAATTAATCAATAATGGCTTATCGTAACCACGCCCAGCCTTCCACTTATCAATCGCCTCTTCGGTGACGTGCTTGCCGCCAAGCTGCATTCGCGCCATGTCTTCCGGACTGTTAACGACAAAGAACAGCGTGAAGGTGATCAGATTGACACCCATCAGAATCGGCAAGGCATACAAAACACGACGAATAATATAAGACAGCATTATTCCTGCCTCGCCTGACGATGTTGTAACTGGTGCTCCTTACGCCAATAGGCAATCACAGCAGGTAAGGTAGCTAACAACAAACCAATAATAATCAACCAAATCGGCCATACCAGCGGTGGGTTCCACTGTTTACGCTTGGCATCACGCAAGGCTGGATCAATGCGTTTGTATTTCAATGAATTATTTGCCATCAAGTTTGGCTTGGAGTTGAAGTACCAGGCATGGGTCAGGGCAAACTGCTTGGGGTGCAGCCCCCACAGCCAGGGCGCATCGCTTCGGGCAATTTCCACCATTTGATCAATAATGGCCTGCCGTTCTGGACTGTTATCCATATTCTTCATCTGCTCGAACAGGCGATTGAATTCCGGGTTATCGTAATTGGCTGCGTTCTCACCGTGGTGTTTGACCTTGCCGTTTGGACCATGCAACAAAAACAGGAAGTTTTCCGGATCAGGGTAATCGGCATTCCAGCCCCACATAAATATCTGCGCACTGCCCTTGCGCATCTTTTCACGAAAACGGTTGTAGTCAGTATTGCGCAGCATCAATTGGATATCGAGTTTTTTAAACTGTTTGCGAAACCACTCCAGGAAAGCCTTACTATCAGGGCCACCACCAGTGACATCAAAATGTAGCACCAGCGGCTTGCCGGTTTCAGCATCAATGCCACCTGCATAGCCCGCTTCTTGTAACAATCTTTTCGCTTCATCAATAGACTTGCGTTGCGGCATGCCATTGACCCAGTCATAGACATAAGAGTTGATACCCTGTTCGCCCTGACGATTGCCAAACAGGCCTGGTGGCACTGGCCCTTGGGCCGCAACACCACGACCATTTCTAAAAATAGAAATATTTTCTTCATAGTCGACAGCAATAGAGATGGCCTGACGCAATTTCCTGGCCCGTTCATCATACCCTCCAATAACAGGATCGAGCATATTAAAACCCATATATGAAGTCGAAGTTGCCACTGCAGTTAAGAGGCTTATGCCCTTCTCGGCCATCTCATCGGTCAAGCCAACTTCGCCAGCCTCACCGACCTTAACTGCCTGATCGAAACTATCCGAACTGATACCCGAAGTATCGTAATAACCCTGCAGAAATTTATTCCAATAAGGGATGGTCTCTTTCTCAAGGTTATAAACCACCTTGTCGACAAACGGCAGCGGCTTACCTGCATCCGCCAGCAAGCCGCTAGCCACATCTTCAGGCATAGCTTCAGTCGGATAGCGCTCACCATGGAAATTGGGATTGCGTTCAAGCACCATGCGCAGATTTGGGTTGTTCACCGTCAGCATGTATGGACCGGTGCCTACCGGGTACCAATCAAGGCTGATATTACGCTCGGCCATTCCCGGCTGGCTGTAAAAACGATCTGCTTCGGCGGGCATAGGGGAAAAAAACGGCATAGCCAGCCAGTAAAGCAGTTGCGGGTATTTACCATTGACCTTGATGCGATAGGTATAACGGTCGATGACCTGCACACCCTCAAGTGGATATTGATGTAAATCAAGATAAGCAATCTCCTGCTGTTTTGGTAAGGCTTCATAGGCCTCACTCAGCGTCTTGGCATATTCTTGCAGGCCAACGATGTAATCGGCCATGATGCCAAAAATAGGCGAATGCAATTTTGGGTGAGCAAGACGCTTCATTTGATAGACGTAATCCTCAGCGGTCAGTTCTCGCGTAGACGTCTGCTCAAAGTCATCCAGGACATGAATCTTTTGGAGCTCAGATAGAGATAGATCGTGATAAAGAGGCTTACCAGCTCCATCCGTGGCAAAAGCTGGGTGAGGCTGATACATAATCCCCTGCTGAATCTGGATATCATAAATCGAATAGGCAATCTGCTCAGCCTTGGCATCAACCGGCAGTTCGTTGCCAGCAGAATCATAATAAACAGCCTTTGGCATTTCCGTGGCGCTCAATGGCACCAAGGTATAAGGCCGCTTGAGGTAATGGTATTGCAAGGGTGGTTCATAGATCTGAGCGATGAAGGTATATTCACTGGCACTATATGACTGAACCGGATCCAGGTGTTTAGGCCGTTCAGAAAAAGAGGAATAGAGAATATTTTTGTTAGCGTCTTCCTGAGGATAGGGATTGTTCCAGCTCTGCTCGCCACAGCCCGATAACAATAAGCCAATAACCAGACATACCCAGCTGCTGATGCGCTTAATCCCCCCCATTGATTTGTTACCTTTCACTGGCTCTATTTCAATCCCCAAAACACAGCCCATAAGTTACCAAAAAACATGATCTAAAACACATTATTCCGTCACTTAATTACGGCAACTTCAACAGCATGAATTTATCAGGTAAGGTATACGACATTCCAATTTGGCAAAACCTGCTAGAATTGGCTTTATTGATTTTGACTAGCAAACAACACAGGTGATCTATGGGATTTCTAGAAGGGAAACGCGCACTAATCGTCGGTCTGGCCAGTAACCGCTCTATCGCCTGGGGCTGTGCTCAGGCAATGAAGAGCCAGGGCGCGGAGCTCGCCTTCTCCTATCAAAATGAAAAACTCCAAGGCCGAGTCGAGAAGATGGCTGCAGAATTTGATTCTGATATTGTCCTGCCCTGTGATGTCAGCAGCGATGCCGATATAGAGCGCGTATTCGAACGGCTGGATGATTTCTGGGACCATATTGACATCATCATTCACTCAGTTGCCTTTGCCCCACGCGAAGCACTCGAAGGTGACTATCTAGATGCAGTGACTCGTGAAAGTTTTAACGTTGCTCATGAAATTAGCTCATACAGTTTCGCCGCCCTGGCCAAGGCTGGCCGCAACATGATGGAGGGCCGTGACGGCGCCATGCTGACTATGAGTTATCTGGGTGCCGAACGCGCCATGCCCAACTACAACGTCATGGGCCTGGCCAAGGCCAGCCTGGAAGCCAACGTCCGTTATATGGCTGAAAGCCTGGGGCCGGATGGCATCCGCGTTAACGGCATATCTGCCGGCCCAATCAAGACCCTTGCCGCTGCCGGCATCAGCGACTTCCGCAAGATGTTGAGTCACGTTGAAAGCTTCGCGCCAATGCGCCGCAACATCACCACTGAAGATGTCGGCAACACGGCCGCCTTCTTGTGTTCTGATTTGGCCGCTGGTATCACCGGCGAAATCACCCATGTTGACTCTGGTTTCAACATCATCGGTATGGGCATGGATGTCTAACCATATATAAATAAAGCCACTAAACAAAAAAGGCAAACCATTCTGGTTCGCCTTTTTTTACGCCTGAAACAAATCAGTTTTACGAATAACTCGTCCTTCCTGCCTCTTCCCATCCATGGTCAGCACCCGCTCCTCACCTTCAAGTCGAACAATTATCACTGCGCCACATGAATCGCTAAATACATTCAGACTGATCCGACACATATCCAGAATGAGATAGGCAGCCGGAATCCCAGCCACCCCGATCGATGTAATCAACACCACCACAATCATAAACTGCTAAGCAAAGCTCAATTCAAGACCATAGCCCTGGGCAATGAAAATCGCTGCCACACATTCATACAGGGCTGTTCCATCCATGTTCACCGTCGCAACCAAAGGCAGCACAAAGCTGCTGGTGCGATTAGATACCTTGGCATTGTTTTCAACACAATCCAAAGCAATTGGCAAGGTAGCTGATAATGCCGTTGAAAAGGCGGTCAGCGAGGCTGGCGCCATGGCACGATACATCCGTAGCGGATTAACCCCGGCGATAAAGCGCAATAGTAATGAAAAAATGAAACGCCAATGCTGACAACACAAACCAGGCCAGCGGTTCAAAGGCTGAATAGCCCGTACTGACAACCACCTTAGCCACCAGAGCAAACACACCGATTGGTGCAAACTTCATAACCCAGTCAGCAATCGCCATCATCACTTCAAACACACCCTCCCAGAAGATATGCAAGGTCAAAGCATAGCTATGCGAAACCCGAGTCATGAGATACCCAAACAACAGACTGAAAAAAATCAGCCCCAGCATCTGGCCATCGGCGGGAGCACGACGATATTGGTCGGCACCATGCGCAGAAAAAAATCAGCAATATCACCCGCACTCTTACCTTCAACCTTCTCGGTGACAGAAGTAACATCCTCTGACAAACCAATCATGTCTTTGGCCGGCACAACATCAACAACACCAGGCTGCAGAGTATTGACCATTATCAGGCTAATCAGGATTACCGACAGACTAGTAGTGGTGTAATAGAGCAATGTCTTGCCACCGAGGCGGCCTAGATTGCCACTAGAGCCGATGCTGGCAATGATCGACGAAACGATCAGCGGCACGATCAACATCTTCAGGGCATTGAGAGACAGACTGCCGACAAAGGCAAACATGTCGTAGAAGGTAACGCCGAACATGGAGGAGCCTGTGCCTGCCGGTAAGGTTGCCGACAATGACTGCCAACACCAGGTAATTAGGATTTACCAATGCAGCTTGAGCTTCTTTTCCTACTCCTTAACAGCTGCATTGGCAGTATGCTTACAAGTTTTCCGGATACTCTTTAATTTCTGCAACCTGACGCATATCAGCCATAGCTCCCAGCAATTCACTAGCACCATAATAACGCTGACGCTGATCCTTCATGGACTGCACGGTAGCCGGTTCAATCGCTTCAATATCCGCATCAACTACAGCAAACAGTGCAACCACTGCATAATCGCCTGAACTGGTACGTAAACCGGCATGCACGGGCTTGGACTCATCAGGGCGCCCCAACCGAAAGGCCTTCTGCCTAATGTCTGCAGCGACAGCTGTAGAAGTGCGTTTAATGGCTTCCGGGTGATTCCATTTTAACTTACGTTCAGCGGCAATTACTTCAAGCGTGGTGTTATCCGCCAACAACTCAAGGATTTTTTTACCTTCCTGCTCAGCCATCTCTTCCGCTGCCTGTTGACGCAGTGTTTTTACAATTTCCGCCTTGACCTCATCGAAGGGGCGAACTGACGACTCTTGATGATCTTTAATGCGTAACACCAGCACGCGATCACCAGCAAGTTCCAACGGCTGGCTATTCAGACCTTGCAGCAAAACCTCTTCTGAGAAGGCCGCTGAACGAACTCGATCATCCTGAGCAACACCCACTCCAACATCACGACTAAACAGTTCACTTGTAGCGACAGCCAAACCAAGTTCTTGTGCTGCAATTTCCAATGTATCTGGATTTTCAAATGTCATATTGGCAAGTATTTCACCTTGCTCAAAAAATTTGTCCTCAGCCTGGTGACTACGATACTCCTGCTCAAGCACATCCTTAACCTCGGCAAAAGTCTTAACCTGACCCGCATTAATCCCTTCAAGCTTGATAATATGAAAACCATAGGCTGATTTAACAACATCACTGACAGCACCATTTGCAAGCGCAAAGGCAGCATCCGCATAAACTGGATCGATCATTGAATCGTGACTCAGGAAGCCAAGATCACCACCATCATTGGCGGTACCGATATCATCCGAATTTTCGAGAGCCAGTGTTTCAAAAGAGGCTCCTTCAACAACCTGCTTAAACAGGGCCTCAGCCTTGTCTCGAGCATCATTAACCTGCTCTTCAGATGCATCTCCAGCCACCTCAATCATAATGTGGCGGGTACGACGCTCTTCAGGAACACCAAATTCTGATTTACGCTCTTCATAAATCTCTTGCAACTTAGCCTCGTCAACATCAACGTGCTTGCTGATGTCAGCAATTTTCAATTCCAAGTGTTCAATACTGACCTTTTCCTGTGTTGAAAACTTGCTTGCGTTATTGTCGTAATAAGTCTGAATCTCTTCGTCAGAAACACTGATCGAATCCAGATAATTCGCCGCCGCAATGGTAACGAATCCCACATCACGCTTTTGCTCCTGCAGCTTTAACAGCGCGTCACGTTCTTGAGCTGTACTCCAACTGGTTGCGCCAATGGCAAGACGATATTGCTGCAACAAAACATCACGACGAAGCCTCTCTTCAAACTCACCAGCAGACATATAGTTTGACCTCAACCAGTTTTGATACAAGTCTGAGTTAAACTGACCATCGACATGAAAATCCCCAAAATTACGAATCTGTTGCGCTAGCAAGCCATCACTAACACGATAACCAGAGGCCACTGCCGCTTGGAATATCAGCTCTTCCTCTTCAAGGCGCTTAAGAATATTTTTCTTGAACTCAATTTCATCAGGAATGAACTGGCTGATGTCAGCACCACCCAGCATTTGCTGCAATCTGGCACGCTGCTGTGAATAGGCACGTTGAAACTCATTGGAAGTAATCTTTTCACCATTTACCTTGGCGACAGGCACCTCAGGGTCAGGACTAAAATAAGCATCCCAGGCAACAGTTGAAAGACCCAGGATTAGCAAGCCAACTATGGCAATGGCTATCCAACTTTGCGCTTTATCACGTATTAGTTGCAACATGGCTTTTTAGAGATTCTTTTGATGAATTAGTTTCTGAATAATAATAAAAAAGGGCGCAGGCTGTAACAGCTCTGCGCCCTTCTCTAAGACTGTTGGCGGAGTGGACGGGACTCGAACCCGCGACCCCCGGCGTGACAGGCCGGTATTCTAACCAACTGAACTACCACTCCACACTTTAACTTTTAAAATGTCTGGTGGGTGTTGAGGGACTTGAACCCCCGACATTCGCCTTGTAAGGGCGACGCTCTCCCAACTGAGCTAAACACCCTTGTTCAAAAGAGCGATTAGTTTACAGCATCCTTGAGGGCTTTGCCAGCCTTAAATGCAGGAACTTTTGCAGCTTTAATCTGAATAGTTTCACCAGTCTGTGGGTTACGACCAGCGCGTGCAGCGCGTTCACGCACAGTAAAGGTACCAAAACCAATCAGAGAAACATCGTCCTGTTTTTGCATTGCTGCTGTAATAGAGCTAACAACTGCATCAATAGCACGACCTGCTTCTGCTTTAGTCATTTCTGCACTTTCGGCAACTGCTTCAATCAATTCTGCTTTGTTCACTACGAATACTCCTATGTAAAATCATTATTCATACACTGCTAATAACAGGCATGAAGCTAAAAAGGTTTCTCTTGGCCATCCCGCCGCCGTCAAAACTAACGGTAAACATCCTTAACGCGCTGATCAAATCAACGCTAAATCCAAACACTAAAAGGCATGGCAACTTAGGAATGTCTATTTTCTATTTATTATTTACCGACCATCTATAGATCAGTTCAGTAGAGCGAATTTTATACTTTTGTCAGCAAAGAATGTCAAGCACATAACCTCACTAAGCCCTTTATTTAATGGTGCCTGAGGCCTTCTTGCTTTGCTTTTTTGCTTTTTGAAACTACTTTTTCACCAATCGAATCAATTGGATCTGTTTCAGGCATACGTTGCAAAGCAAGCTGCAACACCTCATCAATCCATTTTACTGGATGGATATCAAGTTGTTCCTTAATATTTTTAGGTATTTCTGTCAGATCTCTTTCATTTTCGCTTGGAATCAAAACTGTTTTAATCCCGCCACGATGTGCCGCCAAAAGTTTCTCTTTCAAACCACCAATCGGCAACACCTCACCCCGCAAGGTAATCTCACCCGTCATCGCAACAGTGGCCCTGACCGGGATATTGGTCAAAACAGAAACCAAACTGGTACACATCCCTACCCCGGCACTTGGACCATCTTTGGGAATTGCACCTTCAGGCACATGAATATGAATATCCTGTTTTTGATAAAAGTCTTCATCCAGGCCAAATGCTTCAGCCCGACTCCTGACCACTGTCATTGCCGCCTGAACAGACTCCTGCATTACCTCACCTAACTGACCGGTAATGGTCAGCTTGCCTTTACCAGGCACTATGGCGGCCTCAATAGTGAGCAGTTCACCACCCACCTCAGTCCAGGCCAAACCAGTTACCTGGCCAACCTGATCATTCTCTTCAGCCTCACCAAAACGAAAGCGTTTAACTGCAAGATATTTTTCCAGGTTACGAGGAGTAACCGAAACCTTTTTCGCAGCCTTGTCTTTTCCTTGCAGTAAGATGCTTTTAACGACCTTACGGCAAATTTTAGAAAGCTCACGTTCAAGACCACGCACACCTGCCTCACGAGTATAGTAGCGAATCACATCACGTACAGCTGACTCACTAATCGCAATCTCACTTCCCTCCAGACCATTGGCTTTGACCTGTTTTGGCACAAGATAACGCTGAGCAATATTAAGCTTTTCATCTTCTGTGTAACCAGCCAGTCGAATCACTTCCATCCTATCCAGCAACGGCCCCGGAATATTCATGCTATTGGCCGTGGCAACAAACATGACATCAGAAAGGTCGTAATCAACTTCCATATAATGATCATTGAAACTATTGTTTTGTTCTGGATCAAGCACCTCAAGCATTGCTGACGACGGATCACCACGAAAATCCATTGCCATCTTGTCTATTTCATCCAGAAGAAACAGAGGGTTACGCACTTTCACCTTCGACATGTTTTGGATTATTTTGCCAGGCATAGAACCAATATAGGTACGGCGATGACCTCGAATTTCTGCCTCATCACGCACACCACCTAATGACATACGCACAAACTCACGCCCCGTCGCACGGGCAATTGAACGCCCCAATGAAGTCTTACCAACTCCTGGAGGTCCAACCAGGCATAACACAGGACCTTTTAATTTACGAACTCGCTGTTGCACTGCTAGGTACTCAAGAATCCGTTCTTTCACCTTCTCCAGACCGTAATGGTCTTCTTCTAAAACAGCTTCAGCCTTGGCTAGGTCATTACAAATTTTGCTACGTTTTTTCCAAGGAACATTGACCATCCAGTCAATATAGTTACGCACTACAGTCGCCTCTGCAGACATTGGCGACATCATCTTGAGCTTGTTCAATTCTGCCGTGGCCTTGGTCTTAGCCTCTTTCAGCATCCCTGCTTTTTCAATTTTCTTGGTGTACTCCTCAATTTCATTAGGAGCCTCATCCATATCGCCAAGCTCTTTCTGAATTGCCTTCATTTGCTCATTCAGATAATACTCACGCTGACTTTTTTCCATCTGTCGTTTAACGCGACCACGAATACGCTTTTCTACCTGCAACAGGTCGATCTCAGATTCCA
>Ga0316204_10012564_pt1 | contig 10298 bp, 8 predicted proteins | sample 6monrhotite_MG_2_FD_205661 | JGI IMG/M metagenome (GOLD analysis project Ga0316204, IMG submission 205661) | Microbial mat bacterial communities from mineral coupon in-situ incubated in ocean water Damariscotta River, Maine, United States -... | ecosystem: Environmental > Aquatic > Marine >... | reverse complement strand
TATGGCTTCAGGATGCCTCCGGGAACGTAGGAATCGCTGACTTTCAAGTTATGGTGCCTCACGATATGGGTAAGGGTAAAAAAGAAATAAAAGAAGATAGTATAATGTATGAAGTAATTGGGTGTATTCCATTACCGCAAGATACAACCACCCATCAGTCGGATACAACCTCCAATGATACTGATTCAACAAATAATACCAATAATACACAGGAGGAAAGTAGTGTTTCACAGAATTTTCCAAATCCATTTTCCTTAAAAACTAAAATTCAATTCAAGCTAGTAAAGGCAGAAGTGGTAATTATTGAAGTTTACACTTTAGCTGGAGTTAAGGTTAGAGAAATCACTGGTAAAATTTATCCTGAAGGGGAACATGAATTGACTCTAGATGGAAGCGGACTGGAGCCAGGAATATACATATATCATTTTATTCATGGAGGAAAACGCGTGATCAAAAAAATGTATTTGAACCCATAGATCAAATACTAAAATTTGAAGATGAACAGTTATTTGTATTTTGAATATAGTTCAAGTGAATAAAATTGATCTTAGTTATCTATAATTCTATTTCATCAGACTAAGGGGCAAGTTTTACTATTGAACTATTATCACAATTGTAAAATCATACTCTTTACCCCATCTGCAAATAAGGCTTCCATTCTTCGTAATTGAATCCAGAGAAGTCTCTGAGAAACATAATAAATGAAGGTTTAAAGGGTGTACTCTTCAAGAAAAGACCAGCTTCCTCGAGAGAATAATCTCCCTTGCGGGCATTGCAGCGTTTACAGGCAGTGACAAGATTTCGCCAGGTAGATTTCCCATTACGGGAACGAGGGATCAGATGGTCCAGCGTAAGATCCTTATTTTCGCCGCAGTACTGGCACTCAAACCCATCTCGCTTAAAAATATTGACTCGGCTCAGTTCCACACTTTTATAGGGGAGATTGATGTATCGACCCAACCTTACCACTGATGGTGCAGGGAAATCACGATCTACCGACCTTAACCTTCTGCCTTCTATTTCACTAAGAATCTCAGCTTTTTGTAAATAAACCAATAGAAACCCTTTCTCCAAAGAACAAATGGTGAGAGGCTGGTAGTCCTGATTTAATACCAGTACACTTCTTTTCATAGGTTTAAAATATTCTCTTTATCGAATGCAGCTTATGTGAATAACTTTTAGTTGCTTCCACAAAAATCCCCTGAGCATCAATTTTATCTATTCTTACCTTACCAGAAGCATGAATGATCTTATTATCTTCCAATACAATACCCGTATGATTTATTGTTCCTTTTTCATTCGAAAAAAAAGCCAGATCCCCAGGTTTAATTGATTCTATTTCTTTTACGGTCATTCCTTGCTTTTCCTGCTGAGAAGAATCCCGTGTTAAGGAATATCCGCATATTCTGAATACCACCTGAGTAAACCCAGAGCAATCAATTCCAAAAGGTGATCGCCCTCCCCAGAGGTAGGGTGCATTTCTAAATTTCATCGCAATCTGTTGCAGGTAATCAAAATCTCTTTTTACCCCCAGACTTTTAGACTCTCCATTGAAGGCCAACTGTTCATCCAGCTTAAATAATTCATTTTGAGATAATGGAAGAATACTACCAATAACAATCTGGAGTGGTGATTTCTTAAACAATATCGTAGAAACTATATCAGTACAGATTTTATATTCCGAATTATTAATCTGCTCAAAATAATCATGGGAAATGGGATAATGTTGAGTAGCATCAATCCATCCCTCGTATTGATCAAAATGGTTGCAAATCTTTTTCCATTTAGAATTCTTAGAGATCTCAAGAACGCTATAATGCTCACCAAACAGAAGTTGTGATACCATTTCTGATTTATCACTGGGTTCGGAGCGAACGGGAATAATTCCCAAGCGGCAGATTCCCTTTTCTTGGATCATGGAGTCTTAAGTTTAGAAAGTTCTCGTTTAAGGTCCTTCTGTTTTATATCTTCTCTTTTGTCATATAGCTTCTTTCCTTTAGCAATGGCTATTTCCACCTTTGCCCAGCCTCTATCGTTGATAAACAAACGGGTAGGAATAATGGCCAGCCCTTTTTCATTGCTTTTGGTTTTGATTTTTTCAAGCTCTTTGCGTTTTAAAAGCAATTTTCGTTCCGCTTTGGCTTCATGATTCGAAAAACTTCCATTTGAATAGGGTGAAATATGAATTCCACGTGCAATCAGCTCCTCTCCAATAAAAACACAGTGGGCTTCCTGCAAATTCACTTTTCCCTCCCGGATTGATTTGATCTCAGTACCGGACAATTTAATCCCTGCCACGAACGTATCCAGAAACTGATACTCATACCTGGCCTTTCGGTTCTTTATGTTTATGTCCTTTTTAAAATTACTTTTTGCCATTTGGATCAAATAGTCTTTTCAGCTTTTCGCTATTAATAATTTTCTGTCCGGTTTCGCCGCTGGCGATCAATCGGTCACCCGCTTTAACTTCATAGGTACAAATTAATTCATTTTTAACCAAAGTTTTTACTGTAGCTGTGAGGGTTATCTGTTCCCCTAAGAAAGCGGGAGCGTGATGGTCCACCTGCAAATGTGTACCTACTCCCTCTTCATTTTCCTCTTTCATCTCTAATACAAACAATCTGCTGCACCATTCAATTTCACGTGCAAGTGAAAATGTACTACACACCTTATGAACCGTCTCTCCATGAAAGGAGGCGGCATCGGAATCCTTAATGGTATATACATAACTCTGTTGATCTCCCGGTTTGAAGTTGTTTTTCATGACTAAAATTTAAAACGAGGATCGGGAATGCTTGAAAGATCTGCAAAATCCTTGGCCATATACTTGAAATGAGCAGCCATGGCAATCATCCCTGCATTGTCCGTACAATATTCAAACTCAGGTATAAATACCTCCCAACCTTTATTTACCGCCGTTTTCTTCAGACTATTTCTCAATCCCGAATTGGCAGAAACTCCCCCTGCAATAGCTACCTGCTTTATGGATAAAGCATCAGCCGCCTTTTCCAGTTTATCCATTAGCATGGATATTAATACCCGCTGAATGCTTGCCGCAAGATCTTTTTTTCGCTTTTCAATAAAATCAGAGTCTTCCATAAGCCTTTCCCTCAGGAAATATAAAATGGCAGTTTTTATACCACTGAACGAAAAGTTATAGGCTGGCATTGTTGACTTGGGGAAATCAAAAGCATAAGGATCCCCTTCAGAAGCCAGCTGATCAATCAACGGACCACCAGGGTAAGGAAGGCCTAATAGTTTTGCGGACTTATCAAAGGCCTCTCCTACGGCGTCGTCCACAGTCTCACCGATTACCTCCATATCTAAATAATCTCGCACAACAACCAACTGTGAATGCCCACCACTTACTGTGAGACATAAAAATGGAAATGAAGGATAAGGTTTTTCTATGAAGTGGGAAAGGATATGAGCCTGCATATGATTAACTTCGATCAATGGAACTTGGAGGCTCATGGATAATCCCTTGGCAAACGAATTTCCGACTAATAATGCACCTAATAAACCTGGACCCTTTGTAAAGGCAACTGCATCCAGATCTTTTGCAGTTATTCCAGCCGCTTTCATGGACTCATGTACCACCGGTACGATACTTTTCATGTGTTCTCTGGAGGCCAGTTCAGGAACCACGCCTCCGTAATTTGCGTGTACTTTTTGTGTAGCAATAATATTATTAAGAACTTTACCGTTACCAATCACTGCAGCGGATGTTTCATCACAAGAAGATTCTATGGCAAGGATTACGGGGTTCATACTTTGACAGATCAAAAATTAAATATTATCCAAATTATTAAAAAAGCTGTAACAAGAATACTGCTTTGGATATTCCTATTAATTGCAGGCTCGGGAATTCTAGTGATTGGAGGACTACAGATGCCTTATTTCCAAACCCTTTTATCCCAAAGTCTTGCAGAGCAATTATCTGCAAAGATAGGGTTTGAAATTGAAATAAATCACGTTCACCTCCGATGGTTTGATACTTTGGTACTGGAAAATATCTCTATTAAGGATCAAAACGATAGTATTATGATTCGTTCTGATGAGCTCATGGTAAAGTTTAAAATCCGATCTCTTCTTAATAATATTTCAAGAAATGTAGACAGGATAATCCTTTCCAATGGGGAAGTAAACCTGGTCAAAGATGTAGAAACTGGAAAAATCAACATTACTCGATTCATTCGGGAGCTTAAAAACCTGACTGCTCGTAAGAAAAAGAACGTCCCCCCTTTTATCGTTGATCATATCCTATTAGACAACATTGATTTTCAGATGAATGATCTCACAAAAGATTCTATTCAAGATCGTTTTGATTATTATCATTTTAGCATTCACGAAATTCAGGCTAACATCTCCGACTTTCAGGTAAATTCTGATACCGTATTAATGGAAATAACGAAATTTAAGGCCGTTGATCCTATCTATGGTCTAGATGTCGATGAGATGAATACTCACTTTGGACTTAGCAATAATTTTTTGTCATTAACCAAGCTTAATCTGAAGATAGGTAAAAGCACCATCCGGGATTCTATTTATTTTGAATTCGATAAGGTCTATAATCTGTCTTATTTTGTAGATAGTGTTACCATCAAAAGTTCATTAGATCAATCAGAAATCTATTCGAAGGACCTAGGCCTATTTGCACCCTTTTTTAAGAAGTATAGTGAATACTATAAGATCAGTGGCGACTTTAAGGGTAAAATAACTGCTTTATCCATTGATAATCTGATCCTGAATTTCGGTACCTATGGAAAAATAGCTGGTGATTTAAACTTTCGCGGCTTACCAAATATTGATCAGACTTTTATGGATCTCCGTCTGAGAAATTCCCGCCTGCATACTAATGACCTCAAAAGATATATCCCAGAACCGGTGTTCAGGCATATGTCAAAATTTGGAAATATCCAGTTCAACAGTCAATTTCTGGGTTTTATCTCCGATTTTGTAGCTGATGGTTTCTTTCAATCCGATCTGGGAACTATAGATTCTGACCTGAATCTGATAATTGAAAAAAACAACTCAGTGAGTTATGAAGGAAACCTGACCACAACCGATTTTAACCTTGGAGAATACACCAATCAACCAGAGGTGTTTCAATTGGTTGATATGCAGGGAAATGTCAACGGAAACGGGTTGATCATTGAAAATGCAAAATTTAATCTGGATGCCATTATAAACTCCATAGGTATCCGTGGCTATGATTATAAAAATATAAAGACTGATGCCAATTTTGCCAAAGAGTTGTTTGAAGGAACGCTTTCTATAGATGACCCCAACCTCCGGTTCAATGGAGAAGCTACTATTGACATTAGAAAGGGAATAGAAGAAGTAAGGATTAATGCAGTTCTGGATACAATGAATCTAAGGCCATTAAATCTTTCGGAAAAAGAGGCCAGTATTAGTACTTTGATCAATATGGACATCAAGGGCCTTCAGATTGATAGCCTTGTAGGAAAAGCCGATTTCAAAAACACCTATGTTACTTATGATTTTCGGAGCCTCAAAATTGACTCGATGAGCATTGTATCTCTAAGGGACAACTCCTTTCGAAACCTAGATATAATATCCAGTGCATTTGATTTTCATGCAAATTCCAATATTAGGATAGCTAATTTTTTTAAAGATATTCAACAATTATTAACGGAGTATCGTCTTGATCTAATCAATAATAAGGATTCTATTGATGCGTATTATGCGGCAAAACCCGCTACAAAAGTTAATACTAAAAATCAGCTCAATTTTGATATCCTACTAAAAGATATTAATCCCTATCTCAAGCTATTTACAGATGATCTATATATAGGCAAGGATTCAGAAATCACAGGAAATTTTATAGGTGGATATACCACAATTATGAATATCCAATCTGTAGTAGATACACTTATTTATAAAAATCAAAACTTCTGGAACAACATAGTTGATATTTCCACTTCTAAAATTTCAGACAGTACCGATATTCTTGCAATGGCTTATCTATACTCGGAAAAACAAAACTTTTTAGGAGATGAAAATTTTAACGATCTGCAAATCGAGGGTATATGGGACGACGACCGACTTAGATTTGAAAGTCAGATTTTTCAGGAGGATAGTGACAACAATGCCAAGTTTAAGGGCGAAGTTTATTTTCGCCCTGAGTGGACTGAAATTGCCGTAAACGAATCTGAGTTTAATGTTATTGGTAAAAAATGGGCATTCAATACGGATAATAAAATCATTTTGGATGATGGTGATTTCAATTTTGATAATGTAATCTTAACCAACAAGGAACAGACTCTATCCATAAATGGTGACCTCTCCAAGGATCCGGAAAAATCGCTTTTCTTTTCCATTAATCATTTTCAAATTGAAAACCTAAACCCTTTATTAAGTAAGGAATATTTTGGAGAAATCAACGGAGAAGTCATCCTATCTGATTTTTTCGATAAACGAAGAATTGAAAGTGAAATTACCGTAGATCAGTTTAAGATTAGTCGTTTTGTAGTTGGAAATATTGTAGGAACCTCACGCTGGGATGAGGCTACAAAACACTTGCTTATTGACTATAATGTCACCCGCCTGGATAAAAACACGATTTCATTTAAAGGGTATATTTCACCGGGAGATGAGGAGGAACAATTAAATATTGATGCAAGGTTTAACAAGGCCAACCTAAACTTTGTGGAGCCATTCATAAAGAGTTATTTTACTAAAATTAATGGGTTGGCATCAGGGGACTTCAAAATTTCGGGCAAATTAGACTATCCGGTATTAAAGGGTAATGGACTGTTAGAACAAGGTCATATTAAGATTAATTATCTGAATACTGAATATGATTTCAAGGGATTTATCTTCTTCGATCAAAATGAAATTGGCGTACGTTCCCTACAAGTAGAAGATAAAAATAAAAATATCACCTTTCTAAATGGAGGTATTTTCCATGATGGATTTACCAACTTTGTATTGGACATTTCAGGGGACATGAAAAACTTCGAAATACTCAATACCTCGTCAAAAGACAATGAGCTATATTATGGCAATGCTTTTGCCACAGGGAAAATCAATATGCTGGGTGCTTTAAGAAACCTTACCATTACTGCCAATGCCAAATCACAGCCAGGCACGAAAATCTACATCCCCCTTACTCAAACTTCCAATATTGTACAGGAAGATTTTATAAAATTTGTTAGCAGGAAAGATAGCACTACTAATGTCGATAATGTTGTGGACCAGAACCCAAAGATTGATATAAGCGGTCTAAAACTGAATCTGGATCTGGAAATTACTCCGGATGCATATTCAGAAATTATCTTTGACATTAGTTCTGGAGATATTATTCGTGGACGGGGAAATGGGAAGCTTAAACTTCAAATTGATACCAAAGGAGATTTCTTCATGTTTGGTGATTATGAATTCCAGGAAGGAGGCTACAATTTCACACTTAGCAACATAATTAATAAAGAATTTTCGATCAATGAGGGGAGTAGGATTTCCTGGTATGGAGACCCCTATGAGGGTATTCTGGACATGACTGCCAGTTATGAACAACTTGCCTCTCTGGCACCCTTAATGCAAAACCTTGATTCAGCCATGCTGGCATCCACTGAACTAAGACGTCGATATCCAGCCATTGTAGATCTTTCTCTAAAAGGAAATCTACTTTCTCCCGATATCAGTTATAAAATTAGGATAGAGGACTACCCCAATAGTATAATAGTCAATGGAGTTCCCTTTTCTTTAGAAACACTGGTCAGTGCATTCGATAATAAACTGGAGTCGGATGAACAATTCCTAAACAAACAGGTTTTTAGTCTAATCATTCTTCGACGATTTACCGAAGATGGTGCCTTTTATGTCAGTTCCCAAACAATAGGTTCCAGTGTAAGTGAACTCCTCTCCAATCAACTGAGCTATTGGATTAGTCAGGTAGACGAAAATCTAGAGATTGACGTTGATCTCAGTAGTTTTGATGAAGACGCATTCAATACGTTTCAACTCCGGTTATCCTATACATTTCTTGAGGGAAGATTACGCGTTACAAGGGATGGAAATTTTACAAATCCGGACAATACCACCTCAGCAGAGAGTATTATTGGCGACTGGACGGTAGAGTATATGCTTACTCCCGATGGTAAATTTAGAGTTAAAATGTTCAACAAATACAACTACAGCTCCTTTGAACAATCCTTAGGCAATGTATCCTCCACCCAAACAGGGGTGTCCTTATTCTATACACAGAGTTTCAATGATGTAAACTCCATAATAAAAAAGGCCCGTAAAAACGGGGATAAGAAGGACCCAAAGGTCAGTACTGATTCTGCAATAATCCGACAGGAAGATGAAGCTATTCCGAAAAATTAGTCTTCTCCTCCTATTTCTGAGTGTGGTCAACCTTCAGTTATCGGGCCAGGTCTTGCTCAATCCAAGTGATACATTGAATAAAAAAAGGCTGAATGGATTCATTATAGGAGCCTCTGCTACATATACCGTGGCATTAATTAGTTTAAATGAATTATGGTATAAAGATTTCGAACGTGAGAGTTTTCATTTTTTTAATGATAATAATCAATGGAAACAGGTAGATAAGGTAGGACATTTTTATTCCTCTTATCAAATTAGCCTGTTAAGCATGAATGCCTATCGATGGTCGGGACTATCCGAAAGAAAATCTTATTTCTGGGGCTCCATGACAGGGCTGATCATGATGCTACCGATAGAAATTCTTGACGGACTGTCCTCTGAATATGGAGCATCATGGGGAGACCTTGTTGCCAATGCCGCTGGGTCCTTTACTCTATTTGGTCAATATCTATTGTGGAAAGAAATAAGAATACATCCAAAATTTTCTTTCCATCAAAGCGATTATGCTTCCTTAAGACCTAGTTTATTGGGGAGTAATTTTCAGGAGGAATTGATAAAAGATTACAACGGCCAAACCTACTGGCTATCTTTTGATATCTATAAATTTCTTAAAGACGACAATAAATTCCCCAAATGGCTCAATGTGGCTGTAGGATATGGAGCAGACAGGATGGTTTATGCCACCGATACAATGAACGAAATTGAGGGGTACTCTGCGTACCGCCAACTCTATTTGAGTATAGATTTTGATCTAACTCACATCAAAACTGACAATGGAATATTGCGTACTCTTCTATATATTGGCAATATGATTAAGCTTCCAGCACCTACACTTGAGTTTAATAAGGAACAAGGAGTTAAATTTCATCCTTTTTATTTTTAATTCATTCCATTTTAATAATCAGTGCATTTTTCTAAATTAGAGGATCATTACCTCAAACTAACCTAAAGCTTAAAGAGATGAACTTTACTGAATTCATGGAAAGTTACGCTGATGAGATTGGCGGACAATATTCAGAATACGACAAGAATAAATCAGTTATTATTGTTCCATTGGAGGATGGTAGATTCCAGACTGTGCTTGGAATTATGAAACACAGTGAAAAGTATGGTAAAACAGGTGTTGAATTTGCCTCCAAGGTTTGTGAATTCAGCGGTGACATAAACTTGATCGAATTACTAAGAGAAAATTCCAATTTCTGTCATGCCAAATTTGTGATTGTAGATGACTACGTTAAAGTAGAAGCTGCCACATTTCTTGACAATGTTACTGACGAACTACTAAAAGAAATGATTGTAGAGGTAGCCAACCTGGCTGATGAGTGGGAATATAAACTCACCGGACTCGACGTTCATTAAGGACTTCTACCAGAATAACGTATTATTTACTATTTTTGCGGTGAATGCAAGTGGTCTTATCGCCGTAGAAAGGTTATTACCTAACTTCGGAGGAAAGTCCGGGCAACGTAGAGCGCCATACTTCCTAACGGGAAGGTCTCGAATCTTCGGGAACAGATAGTGCCACAGAAAATAAACTACCATTCGTAGAATGGAAAAGGTGAAAAGGTGAGGTAAGAGCTCACCGGGTCAATGGTGACATTGATCGCATGGTAAACCTTATGGGTTGAAAAGCCAAATAGATTTCGTTTCCTAGAAAAGAGCTGCTCGCTCAATCTGCTTTGCAGGACGAAATGGGTAGGCTGTACGAATCTTTTGGCAACAAAAGGTCTAGATAAATGATAAGAATCCTGCTAATGCAGGATACAGAATCCGGCTTATACACTTGCATTCATTTTTTTAAAAACTTTATTACCCAATATGTCCAAAATACTAATCATCGATGACGAACCAAGCATTCGGAATACACTTAGGGAAATTCTTGAATACGAAAGCTTTGAAGTAGAAGATGCAAAAGATGGAGAAGAAGGGCTGAAACTTTATCAGGA
>Ga0316204_10012563_pt1 | contig 10299 bp, 9 predicted proteins | sample 6monrhotite_MG_2_FD_205661 | JGI IMG/M metagenome (GOLD analysis project Ga0316204, IMG submission 205661) | Microbial mat bacterial communities from mineral coupon in-situ incubated in ocean water Damariscotta River, Maine, United States -... | ecosystem: Environmental > Aquatic > Marine >... | reverse complement strand
CTATCAAATCGGTCGCTGAGATTGGACATACAGCTTTTGCGCCCTGATCAATTAACGGTCGCTCTTTGGGATCGAAAACTGTCTCTAACAAGGCAGAACGCAACAGCCTAGCGTCTAAACCCAAGTCTTTTCCCAATCGATACCCGGCTTCCTGTGGCGTCTGAATATCACCAGCGGCGGAGATTAGCGCGTCCCGATCCCTGAGATCAGATTTGCTAAGCCGCAATTTCGTTTTCGCATCCGTCGCCCCAAGGGCGGCAAGCCGACGTGGAAACGACGGGCCAATCCCGACGTTGCCTTCAAGATGGACCAAAATGGATAGCGCTTTGGCGTCCGCACCGGGCAATATGGTTTGCAGAACGCCGGTTTGTTGCATCACCGCGACTACCGCCGAAGGATTAGGTGCCAGCAGAAGTTTTCGAACCTCCTGCCCAATGCGCTCTTTAGAAAGTGTCTCTATTCCTGCCAAATTATCCGCAATTGCCGCCAATGCATCCGCATCAAAGCCCAGTGCAGGGTCACCATACCACGCCGTAAACCGGAAAAACCGGAGGATGCGCAGATAGTCTTCACGGATACGATCATCAGGACTGCCGATAAAGCGAACGCGCCGGTTGGAAAGATCTACAAGGCCGCCAAGCGGGTCAACAACGGTGCCATCTGCGCCAGCGTAAAGCGCATTCATCGTGAAATCGCGCCGGGCGGCATCATCGCTGATCGATTTTGAAAACGATACAATAGCCCGCCGACCATCTGTTTCGATGTCCTTGCGAAAGGTCGTAATCTCGTGGGGCACACCGCCGGAAATCACGGTTACGGTGCCGTGGTCTATGCCGGTCGGAATAACCTTCAATTCCGCGTCTTGGGCCAATTTAGTGACTGTTTCGGGTCGCGCATCCGTGCACAGATCGAGGTCAGAAACCGGCGACCCTATGATGGCATTTCGAACGCAACCACCAACCAGATAAGCCTGAAATCCAGCATCGGTCAGGGTCGAGAAAACCGCCTGTGTCGCTGGATTCTGGAAATGTGCGCCGGAAATTCTCATATTTCGACCCTATCTGCCAACGCGCGCAGCATCCGCGCCGTTGCGCCCCAAATGTAGTAGGGGCCATAGGGTACAGTATAGTATTTCCGTCTTGCGCCGCGCCAGAATCGGTATTGGATTCCGTAGTTTTGGGTGACCATCAAGTGGTGAAGGGGAACCGAGAAGACCTCGTCAACCTCACCCGGTTCGCGAATGATTGAAAACGGCGCTTCGATATGCGCTAGGACTGGCGTAACGCTAAAACCGGTCACCGTTTCATGCGGCGGCAGTTGGCCCAATATCTTGACGCCCTCAGGGGGCAAACCAATTTCTTCCCAGGACTCGCGCAGCGCTGTTTGGGCTAGATCAGTGTCTGTTTTATCCTGTTTTCCGCCCGGAAACGCAATTTGGCCGGGGTGGTGTTTTAACGATGACGCCCGCTTGGTCAAAATTATTTCAGCCTGCCCGCGATAGGTCGCGATCCCCACCAAAACAGCGGCCTTGCGGAGCGTCCTGTTGGGGGGCAGTTCTACATCTGAATTCAGGTCAAAATCGGAAGACGGCCGCCCGTCCTGCGTCAGCGCCTCACACAGTTTTTTGATCTGATCCCGAGTGTTCACGTCTTTGCGTCTTTGCCGACGGTCGTCGGGTCCAAATTGTAGTGCGACCCACAGAATTGGCAGTCGGCGGTGATGCGTCCATCGTCGGTGGTGATATGCGTCAACTCGCGCGCGGAATAAATCGACAGACTTTGACGCACACGTTCTTCGGTACAGGTGCAGCCAAATTCGATCGGTTGTTGATCAAAAACGCGGGGAATTTCTTCGTGAAACAGGCGCAAAAGCAGGTCGGTCGACGACACGTTGGGGCCAATCAGCTCAAGTTCCTCAACGGAATCGAGCAGAATGTTAACACGATTCCAATTGTCAGAATCGTCACCCTCGACAAGATCATTTGCGTGAAGCAACCCTTGCTCGCCGCTTCCACCTTCGCCCGTAGCAAAAGGAGACGCCTTGGGCATGTGCTGGATCATAACCCCCCCCGCGCGCCAGCTTTCGGTGCCGCCAGGTTCGGTCGATTTGCCAAACGTCAGCTCAAAACGGGTCGGAAGTTGTTCAGATTGGGCAAAATAAGCCTCGGCCGCGTCTGAGATTGAGTTTCCGGCCAACGGTGTGATGCCTTGATAGGGCTGCATGCCTTCACCCTGATCAATCAAAACGGCGAAATAGCCTTTGCCGATCTGGGCAAAAGGCGTGCCGTTCGGGTCAACCCGATCCGCGTCATAGTTTGCATAGGCGCGAATTCTACCGGGTTTGCCTTGGGCCTCGGATCCGTAATAGTCGGTTGCAATCATGCGCACCGGACCATCGGTTTGGATTTGAAGCGACAGTTTCCAGCGCAGTTTGATCGACTGCCCGATGAGCGCCGTCAAAAGCGCCATTTCTGCCACCAAGGCTTCAACCGATGGCGGATAGTCATGCTGCGATAGAATTCCGCTTAAAACACCATCAAGACGGGCAACGCGACCGCGCGTGTCCGATGCATCCAGCTGGAACGGCAGGACCGTATCATCCCATTCAAGCGCAATTTTAGAGGTCATGGGGTTTCCTTATTGAGTAAGGCTTGCCATACATTTTAACCAAAGCGTCTACAAGCGCTGCACTATTTAGGTATTATATCAGTGATCGCAAGATTTGGCGAAGTTCCAAAAGTTGGGCAACGATACATCCGACGCCCCGGCGTCTATGCGGTGCTTGTGCGGAATGATCAGGTTTTGTTGACCTATCAAAACGACCCCCACCATGAATTTCAGCTGCCAGGCGGCGGGGTTGATCCCGGCGAGCATCCGATTGCAGCGCTTCATCGCGAAGTTTTTGAAGAAACTGGCTGGCGAATTTCAAGCCCTCAGCGGATTGGGGCGTTTCGACGGTTTACCTACATGCCAGAGTACGATCTTTGGGCGGAAAAGGTGTGCTCGGTCTATATTGCGCGACCAGTTGCCCAGATTGGGCCACCAACCGAACCTGATCACAGCGCCCACTTCGTTCCGGCAATTGACGCCCCGAGCTTGATTGAAAACGACGGAGATCGTCATTTCTTGATCAAAGCGCTTGGATTAGGCTAACTAATACTCAACCATAATGGCTGAAATATCGTCATCCAGCTCGCCTCTTTCGGGAAGCTTGGCGCGTAGTCCGAAGTAGAGCGAATCTATAAATTTTCGACCCGTGAGGGTGCTGCTTTCACGCATCAACTGCGCGACTCCGTCTTCGCCCAAGTCGACGCCGGTTGAAAGAGTCGCCTCGGTAAGCCCGTCTGAACAGAACATCAGCCTGTCGCCGCGGTTGAGCGTAACATGAAATTGAGCATACGACGCATCGGGCAGCAAGCCGATTGGGAACCCGCCCTGCCCCAACGGCTTAATCTCGCCGTCCGCAGTCATCAGCATTGGGCTGGGGTGGCCGGCCTGAGTGATGCATGCTTTGCCTGTGTTTAGATCAAGCACTGCAAAAACCATGGTGAAATACTGATCTACACCCGCTTCCGCCAGCAATCGCTCATTCAGAAGCGCGGCGACTTCAGCCGGTTCGCGGATCGACGGATCGCCGTTTGCGTCTGTCTTCAAGGCGACATTTTGGTCCATAAACCGTTCGGACAAATAGCCGCTAATGCGCGCGGTCATAAGGGCCGAGGTGATGCCATGGCCCGAGACATCAATGTTGTAGAAGCCGGCTTGGTGATCATTGGGCTGAAATAGACCCACAAGATCGCCCCCGACGTGGCCACAAGACCGCATCCCCGTACTAATACGCGACCCCTTGATCATCGTTTCACGCGCCGGAAGAAGGCTGTGTTGAATGTGCCTTGCTTGACGAAGATCACGATCCATCGCTTCGTGAAGTTCCGTCAGTTCCGTTAAGGTTTCGCTGATCACCTTGTTCTGTTTTTGAAGCTGCTGTTCCATCCCGAGAATGCGTTCACCGGCGGAAATTCGCGCGCGCAATTCGGCCTGATTGACAGGTTTCGTCAAAAAATCATCCGCGCCGTTATCCAGCCCCCGCGCCACTTCATCCTTTTCGCTTTTTGACGTGAGCAGGATGAAATAGCCGTAAGAATCCCGCGGCATAGCCCGAAACGCACGACAGAATTCTAGCCCGTTCATTTCAGGCATCATCCAGTCGCTTACAACAATATCAGGGGGATTCGCGCGACACATCGCGAGCGCCTGCAGACCAGATTCGGCCTGATCGACAACAAATCCCCACTTCAAAAGCGAGGCCGTCAACACGCGCCGCTGCAACGCGCTGTCTTCGACCACAAGCGCGCGCAAAGGCTTGGTGCGCGCCGCTTCGATGGATAGCTGAAATTCCTGCTTTAAGTTCGGCATGGGGTTAGAAAACCTTTCACAAACCGATCTATTGCAAAGGCATTAAGCACAAGTGAATCGTCGAATTTTAGTGAATTTACGAATCTCGTTAAGCTGATGTTCATCAACAGGATCAAGACTGGCCGCATGATTGATTGGACGCGCATTGCCCAACTTGAAGACGACCTAGGCGCTGACGAGCTGCCGGGGCTTGTCTCGCTTTTTCTTGCTGAAGTTGGTGAGGCGATGGATTCTTGTCAGCCAGAGCGTGAACCGACAGAAGAAGCGCTACATTTTCTGAAGGGCTGTGCGCTGACTTTGGGGTTTCGCGATCTCGCGCGGCTCGCATCTGATGGGGAGGGAATATTGAAGCAATGCGGAGGGCAAAGTGTCGATAAATCCGCGATCGTTGGCGCATACACCCTTGAAAGAGAGGAGCTTTTGACCAGGTTTCCGCAGGAATAGAGCCTACTATATCACGAATTGGGCCAGTGTTTCATTGGCGGTTATGTCGGTGAACGCAAATCCGGCTTCGTCCAGTTTGGCAAAGAGAACGTCAAAGTTTTCGGGGGTTGTCGTCTCAATTCCGATAAGGACGGACCCGAAATCTCGTGCGGATTTTTTCAAGTATTCAAAGCGGGCGATATCGTCATTGGGGCCGAGAATCCCTAAGAATTCTTTCAAAGCTCCGGGGCGCTGGGGGAGACGAAGAATGAAATATTTCTTCACACCTTTGAACCGCTGCGCGCGCTCTTTCACCTCGGGCAGGCGTTCAAAGTCGAAGTTCCCGCCGGACGTCACGCAGACGACCGTTTTGCCTTTGATTTGATCGCGCAGACTATCAAGGGCATCGATGCTAAGGGCGCCAGCGGGTTCAAGCACTATGCCTTCGATGTTCAGCATTTCGATCATCGTGGCGCAGATGCGATCCTCGGGCGCAGAAAGGACGGTTGAGACGTCAAAATGCTTTAGCTGCTCAAAAGGCTTCACCCCAATCGTCGCTACAGCCGCCCCGTCGACAAACGTGTTTACGCGGTCAAGCTTGACCGGCGCGCCCGCTTTCATTGCCGCCTGCAGGCTGGCCCCGCCTTCGGGTTCGACAAAGGTATATTCGACGTCATCACCAAGAAAGGATGTGACTCCAGCCGCCAATCCACCACCCCCGACGGGCAAGATTACATGGTCCGGCTTGGTGCCCAATTGATCAATGATCTCGACGGCCACACTGGCTTGGCCTTCGATCACGTCGCTATCGTCAAACGGGGCTAAAAAATGTCCGCCTTCGTGCACGCAATAGGCCTGAGCGGCGGCCAGAGTGTCGTCAAAATAGTCGCCGACCAGTCGAATTTCGACCCAATCCCCGCCAAATATGCGGGTTTTCAGGATTTTCTGCTGTGGCGTCGTAACCGGCATGAAAATCACGCCCGTCACGCCGAAATACTGACAGTTATAGGCGACGCCCTGCGCGTGATTGCCCGCACTGGCGCACACATAAAGCGACGCCTCAGGGTTTGTGGCCAACGATTTTCGCATGGCGTTGAACGCCCCGCGCAATTTGTAGCTGCGCACAGGGGTCAGGTCTTCGCGCTTAAGCCAAATGTCGGCCTCGAAACGTTCAGACAAATGGGCGTTCTTTTGCAAGGGCGTTGCCGGAAACATACTGCGCATGTGGTGAAGCGCGACGATGGCGTTATCTTGAAAATCGGTCATGCCATTGTCACTGCCGCAAGGGTTTAGGGATGGCAAGGAATACCTGTGTATTCATTCGCAAAGCTTGGGCGACCCAATGCGGATCGCCCAAAAGCCTTAAGTTAATTCGCGGCCTTCGACGGTCACGCCGTAGATTGTGGTCAGGAAGCTTGCACCGATCATGGTGAGAACCACGTTCACAACCATAAGCAACAAAGCCCCGACCAAACCGAGGGCCCCGGATGCAAAGCCGATTATCAGACCAAATCCAATAGCAAGCAAAAGGAACAAGACATATGCAGCAATAATTGCGCCAGTATAGCCCTTGGTCGCCTCCCACGCTGCAGACATCTTCATGCTTCGCCCTATCGCGGCCGCAGGCAAGATCACGTAGAGACGCGCTGAAATGATGAAAACCGCGGCGACGCCGAGAACACCAAAAATGACGGCCGCGATCACCAACCCGGTCGACCCAATGCCCATCGCCATGCCCGCAAGAAACGAAACCAAGAGGATCGGCACGGCCAAAACCAGCCCGAGAAGAATGCCGTGACCCAAATAGGACAACATCCGAGACCCATTGAATGGCGGCAAGACACCACTTGGTGTTTCTTCGAGCAAAACGTAGCGGTGCCACGCAACCGCGACCCACAGCCCGGCCAATCCTTGAATTAGAGACGCAAATAAAATCGCAACGTCGTTTTCTGACCCCCCCATCTGAGGCTCAAAAATGTCGGTCCCCATCTGGCCCATGAAAACGTCTTGGCCAAAAATGATAAACGTCAGGATCATCGCGCCAATCAGTGGGATTGCTATTCGGACAACAACACTCATGTTGTTGAAAACCATATTTATTGAATGCTTCAAAATTCGCCAACTTAACATAAAAAAACCTCCTAAAAGTCGCGACAGAGAATATCTGGATTAGGCAATCTGACAAGTCTGTTTTTGCGCTGCGCTTGCCCCTGCGTTCAAAACAAGTTATCGCGCGCGATAGTTCTATAAACAAAGGATTCCAAGCCGATGTCCGCGCCCAAAAAAGTCGTTCTGGCCTATTCAGGTGGCCTTGATACCTCGATCATTCTGAAATGGTTGCAAACTGAATACGGATGCGAAGTGGTGACTTTCACCGCCGATCTCGGACAAGGGGAAGAGCTTGAGCCTGCGCGCGCCAAGGCCGAGCTGCTTGGGATCAAGCCCGAAAATATCTTTATCGAAGATGTCCGCGAGGAGTTTGTGCGTGACTTTGTATTCCCGATGTTCCGCGCCAATGCGGTTTACGAGGGTCTGTATCTGCTTGGAACGTCCATCGCGCGCCCCCTTATTTCAAAACGTCTGGTTGAGATTGCCGAGGCCACTGGCGCTGATGCGGTTTCGCATGGCGCGACCGGCAAGGGCAACGATCAGGTGCGTTTTGAGCTTGCAGCCTATGCGTTGAACCCAGACATCAAGGTTATCGCGCCTTGGCGGGAATGGGATTTGTCGTCGCGGACCAAATTGCTAGAATTCGCCGAACAAAACCAGATTCCGATTGCCAAAGACAAGCGCGGTGAGGCGCCGTTTTCGGTTGATGCCAACTTGCTTCACACCTCATCCGAGGGCAAGGTTTTGGAGGATCCGGCCCAGCAGGCACCGGATTATGTGTACCAACGCACGGTTGCGCCAGAAGACGCGCCAGATACGCCGGAATTCATCGAAGTCGGGTTCGAAAAAGGCGACGCCGTTTCAATAAACGGCGAGGCAATGTCGCCCGCAACCGTTTTGACTGCGCTGAACGACTATGGGCGTAAACACGGGATCGGACGTCTCGATTTCGTTGAAAACCGGTTTGTCGGCATGAAGTCGCGCGGCGTATACGAGACCCCAGGCGGCACCATTTTGTTGGAGGCGCATCGCGGGATTGAACAGATTACGCTCGATTCCGGTGCGGGCCACCTGAAAGACAGCCTGATGCCCCGCTACGCCGAGCTGATTTATAACGGTTTCTGGTATTCGCCTGAGCGCGAAATGCTGCAGGCCGCGATTGATAAATCGCAGGAACATGTCACCGGAACCGTGACGCTGAAACTTTATAAAGGCTCTGCGGTGACTGTCGCCCGCGAGTCCGAGCATTCGCTCTATTCCGAAGCCCACGTGACCTTTGAAGAAGATGCTGGCGCTTACGATCAGAAAGACGCGGCCGGTTTTATTCAACTGAATGCGCTGCGTCTTAAGCTGTTGGCCGCGCGGGATCGTCGCCTGAAATAGAGCCTATATAAGCTCAAAAACACCTTCGCTGGTCCAAACGGATATCTGTTGGGCCAGCGATCCATCCTCAATCGCCCAGAGGATTTGACCTGTGGGCACATAGGTCACAAACGCCTCGGCCACGCCAGTTTGGCCTTTGTTCGGCGTCTCTGCGTATTGCACGATAAAGTCTGACGCTTGCGCGCGTGCCCCCCCAAACACCAATGTATCGCCTTCTGGGGCGTAAAAGTCCGTGACCCAGTCGTTGCCGTGATCTGGGATGCCTTCGTGGTAGAATTTGTCGGCCCCGGACCCTCCTGTAAGTGTGTCATGGCCCCAGCCGCCGTTCAGGAAATCGTCCCCGTTCCCGCCAAAAAGCGCGTCTGAACGGGACGAGCCTGTTAGAATGTCTTGCCCGTTGTCCCCGAAAATCTGGTCGGATCCTTCGTCGCCGCGCATGTTGTCGTTGCCGTCGCGACCGTATATTTGATCGTTCCCGAGGCCTCCGAAGACGAAATCGTCACCGGAACCTGCGTCGATTGTGTCGGATCCCGCACCAGCGCTTAGGGTGTCGTTGCCCAAATAGGCCAACAGGTGATCGGCGCTTGCGCTTCCGGTCAATCCATCGTCACCATCTGACCCCAAAATGGGAAGAGTTTGGCTGGAATAGTCCCGAATTTGACCGTCAGTGACGCTGTAAGTCCACAGGCCCTTTTCGCCGCTATTCCCAATAGTTTCATCGATTTCAACCACGTTTGAGGGGCCGAATACCAGGTCTGCACCGAAGGGGTCAAACAAACCGGCCCGCGCGCCAAGATCGTCTTCGGCCGTTCCGATGGACCATTCGATGCTTTCAAAGCGAAAGGCGACGTCAAAATCCCCACCGCCTTGATCGAAAATTTGCATTTGAAAAAGATTGGAAAGATCCGCATTTCGACGATAGACGCCGACCTGAGACCACGTGACGGTCAAAACCCCCGTAATTGAGTCTATATCAGCCCAAATTGCCCCACTTTCCGCGCCTTCGCCATCCAAACGCGTGTCCACATCGCCCCAAAACGGGGCCAAGACCGGAACCGAATAGGACAGGTCGGCGGTAATGTAGGCTTCTACCGGCGCGTCAAAAGATACGGTGCCGTTGGTGTTAATATAAAGGATTGGGAACCGAAAAAGCGTGCCAAAAACAGTCAATCCGTCACGAAACAGGCCTGATACGTCCAGCGCGAAGCTGCCGTCATCATTGCGTGGCACCAAAATTTCGCCAAGACCGATTGCACCCCCTAGCCCCGTTTCGATCCGTCCGCTTCCACCAATTGCCATATCGATCCCCTTTGCCCCAATATGGCGAGGGGTGGTGGTTGGTTCGTAAAGGACCGACCGGAAAATGCTTAGGGTTTGTCTAAACCTTGCTGGGTTATCCCGCCTCAGCCTCCATCAATTCTTATCAGAACCTTAACGTGGCGCACCCCGGCGCTAGGGGCTGTTTACCGATGATTGAAACTGTCTGACCTAATCGCAGGCTGTCAGGATCAAAACATGTCACAGAATTCACCAAGACTAGAGCTTCCCTATATTCAGGCGTCTCAGGCGCAAAAACACATCACCCATAACGAAGCAGTCGAGAAACTGGATGCCCTCACGCAGCTCGTCGTGACTGCGTTCGAGGCCTCAACCCCGCCGAGCGTTCCGCTTGAGGGTGAAACTTTTGCGCTTGGGGGGTCACCGACCGGTGCGTGGGCCGCAAATCCGAATGACCTCGCGTTTTGGACGGGGTCTGGGTGGCTGTTCGTGACGCCTCAAGCCGGATGGCGGGCCTGTCGAAGCGCGGATCAGGAGCTTCGGATTTGGAACGGGTCAGCATGGATCGCGGCCATTCCTGCGATCGAGTCTTTGGACAAGCTTGGGATAAACACGTCCGCCGATGCGACGAACCGCTTGTCGGTTTCGTCTGCCGCGACATTGCTGAACAACGCAGGCGGTGGGCATCAAT
>Ga0316204_10012562_pt1 | contig 10300 bp, 12 predicted proteins | sample 6monrhotite_MG_2_FD_205661 | JGI IMG/M metagenome (GOLD analysis project Ga0316204, IMG submission 205661) | Microbial mat bacterial communities from mineral coupon in-situ incubated in ocean water Damariscotta River, Maine, United States -... | ecosystem: Environmental > Aquatic > Marine >... | reverse complement strand
ATATGCCGATGATTTCAATTTCGCCAATCGGGAGACATTTGGTGAAACCAATCCGCCGTTCAAACGCAAGATCAACTTTCTCAACATGACAGAATCTGCAATTGAGGCGTTGGCAGAGGACGAACTGAAAGATGCGCTCATCGAGCGTGGCGTGGAAGTAACTGATTATTCAGACAAGAGGGCGTTGGTGAACAAGGCGTTGAGTTTGTGACCGTGGGTTTAGTATATCGGGAACCAATCCAGTCCAATATTACAGAAGCGAAGAAAAGTGAGTAAACGGACGTCCGATGTTGAAACTAATTGCCGTTTACGACCGGAATTGATGACAGCCTGAACCTCTCAGATCGCCTTATGTCGCACAATTGACGCAGAGTTCTGCCATCGGGTCTATGGCCAAACGGCCGTCGGGGATTTCTTCGCCACACTCCTCGCAATAACCATATTCCTCATCGCGCAACCGTCGCTGGGCCGATTCAATGCGGATCAGGTCATGTTTGCGTTTTTGCTCTGTTGCCTGATTCATCGCCTGCTGTTGCATCGCGTCCATGCGGGATAATCGGCCAACCGATTGCTGGTCCAGCGATACAGGGTCTCGGGCATCGGCCGACAATGCCGAAAGATCTTCCAATTCCTGCTTTTTATCCTCAAGTCGTTGCTGAGCCTTTTTCATATCCACCATGAGATGCGCTTTCCAATAGTGCCAATAATGCCAATTGAGCTTGTAACGTCTCGCCCATTATCCCACCATGCAAACCACAACATTGACAACAGGTGAACTAATTATGGCGCTCTTGATCTTAGGCTTGGTGATGTTTTTGGGTGTCCATTCGGTGCGAATATTTGCGGCAGACTGGCGTGATGCGCAAATCGCGGCGCGTGGTGAAAATACCTGGAAGGGTCTTTATACACTGGCTGCAATCATTGGCCTGGTCGTCACGGTCTACGGGTTTGGCGTTGCGCGTGAGGCCGCTGGCATGGTGTATGTTCCGCCTGCATGGGGACGATCCATTTTGCATGTGGCAATGCCCATAGCGTTTGTCTTGTTTGTGGCCTCCCAATTGCCCATGGGGCACCTGAAAAAGCGTTTCGGTCATCCCATGCTGTGGGGCACGATTATCTGGTCAGCAGCTCACTTGCTGGCCAACGGTGAGACCGGCTCGGTCCTGTTGTTTGGGAGTTTTCTGGTCTGGGCTGTGGTTGATTTGTTGTCGGCGCGACAACGGCCCGCCGCAGACGCCGACACAGCAAAGATATGGCCAGACCTCGCCGCTCTGGTCATTGGTTTTGGGATCACCGGCATATTCGTTGCGTTTGCCCACCAATGGCTGATCGGCGTGCCGATAATCTAGAACGGTTCAGGGCGAACAGTGCGGTAAATTAAATGCGAATGCACTTTCCCCTTACTTCCTGAGCAATTTCATGTAGAACCCCGCCAAAGTGAGCGGAAACTAAATTTCGCAATACGGGATTAGATATGTCAGACGATTCATTTATTCGCGAAGTTGATGAAGAACTGCGCACCGAGCAATTTCAGGATTTCTGGAAGAAATATGGAAAATTGGCCATCGGTGTAGCAGTGGCCATTGTTGTCGCAACCGCAGGCTATCGCTACTACGATTATTATACAGCCAAACAGGCGGCAGATGCGGGCGATGCGTTCATGGCGGCTGTCACGTTGGCACAGGAAGACAAACAGGATGAAGCTCTGAAAGCCTTTTCCGAGCTTGAGGGGCAAGCCAGCAAGTCCTATCAGGCCCTGGCAAGAATGCGCGGTGCTTCGGAACTGGCCAAGAGTGGCGATGTTGAAGGCGCAGTGAAGAAATTTGATGCCATTGCCGCTGATGCATCGGCCGAAGAAAACCTGCGCTCGATTGCCCGCATTCGCGCCGCGATGTTGTTGGTTGATTCAGGCACTGTCAGCGATGTTGAATCGCGCGTTTCGGCTCTTTCAGCCCCCGGTGCCCCCTATCGCGCATCAGCTCGCGAAGCGTTGGGACTGGCTTATTATAAAGCCGGTGATCTTGAAAATGCCTTTAAACAGTTTAACTCGCTGGTTGATGACACTGATACGCCGCAGGCTCTGGCCCAACGCACCAGGATCCTGATGGATCTGATTGCCTCAAGGGGCGGTCCCGTCCGCCCGCAATAGTCTGGGTTGAAACCACTTACGAGTCAGTTTGCTTTTTTACAGCCAAGCTCGCCGCAACCAGAAGGGATGGTTGAATGACATTCACTGTTGCCATTACCGGACGGCCAAATGTCGGCAAGTCGACCCTGTTCAACCGCTTGGTCGGCAAGCGATTGGCGCTGGTTGACGATCAACCCGGGGTCACTCGCGACCGGCGCATGGGTGCTGCCCGTCTCGGCGATATCAAATTCAATATTATCGATACAGCTGGTCTGGAAGACGCCGATTCCGCGTCTCTTGAAGGCCGCATGCGCGACCAGACCGAGCAGGCTATTCTGGAAGCCGATGTCACCTTGTTTTTGATTGACGCCCGCGCCGGTGTCACACCTCTCGACCAGAGCTTTGCAACTATGTTGCGCCGTTCCGGCAAGCCGATCCTGCTGGTTGCCAACAAGGTTGAGGGCCGCAAAGGAGATGACGGCTTTTATGATGCATTCTCCATGGGCTTTGGCGAACCGATTCCGATTTCCGCTGAACACGGCGAAGGCATGGTCGATTTGCGCGACGCATTGGTCGAATCAGTCGGGGAAGATATTGCTTTTGGCAATACCGAGGCGCCGCAAGCCAAAGGCGATGAGTTCGACCCTGACGTGTGGGATGAAGTCGACGATGAAGACGACGATTTTGAGCCCGAATATGATAATACCAAACCGCTGAGCATCTGCATCGTCGGGCGGCCCAATGCTGGCAAGTCGACATTGATCAATCAGATGGTGGGCAGCGACCGTCTTTTGACCGGGCCGGAAGCCGGCATCACCCGCGACAGTATTTCCGTGGATTGGGATTGGCAGGGTCGTTCAATCAAACTGTTTGATACGGCGGGCATACGCCGCAAAGCGCGCGTCCAGGAAAAACTGGAAAAACTTTCCGTCGCAGATGCGCTGCGCGCTGTGCAATATGCTGAGATCGTGGTGATCATGTTTGACGCCACCATCCCGTTTGAAAAACAGGATTTGCATATTGTTGACCTGGTTGCCCGCGAAGGCAGGGCGCCAGTGCTTGTCTTCAACAAGTGGGACCTGATCAAAGACAAGCAAGCTGTCTTGAAAGACCTGCACGAAAAAACTGAGCGCCTGCTGCCGCAACTGCGCGGGCTGCGCACGGTCACCCTGTCAGGCCAGACCGGTAAAGGCCTGGATCGTTTGATGGAGGCGGTCGTCGACACCGACCGTATCTGGAACAAGCGGGTTTCAACATCGCGTCTCAACCGTTGGCTGGACGACGTTCAGGCCTATCACCCACCGCCAGCCGTTGCCGGCCGCCGCATTCGCTTCAAATACATCACCCAGGCCAAGACACGCCCGCCGACATTTGTAGCCCAATGCACCCGTCCGGAAGGACTGCCAGCCTCCTATGAGCGTTATTTGCTCAATGAGTTGCGCGCGACTTTTGAGTTACCCGGCGTGCCTCTTCGTTTGCATTTGCGCAAGCCGGAAAATCCCTACGGCAACCGCAAACGCAACACGTCAAAATAAAACCTCAATTCTGCCCTGATAAGACCACGTCGCGCCGTCAAACGGGGTGTCGCGATTACCGATTCATTTGAGAAACTTCGTTTCTTTTGGAATCAGGATGATGGCGTAAGTGTTGCCGTATTTCTGAACAGAAATCGGTTAACGCAAAATCAAGGTTAACGATCCACAATCACCGCTGGACGGATCAGCAGGCATAATGACGCTTGGCTTTCGTCCCGTTTGATGGAGTAGAATATGCGTACAACCGGGACACGCCTTCTAGGTGGCTCATTGGGCTTTTGTATAGCCGTTGGCCTTGCCTCCACGGCGACCATGGTCACCAGCAGTTCAATATCGTTGCAGGATATTGCCGAATTGACCGGCACCAAAACGCAACAGCAAAACCGATGGCTTGCCCATTTGGTTGAGGTCCCGCGTGGATCCGACTTCATCCAGTCTTCGCTTGAGGAAGAGGCGAGCCAGTCTGGCCTTTCGTTGACCATGGCTGTTCAAACCGTTGAAGCGGTCCATACGCTTGAGCACGGTCTGGTGCTTGAAACAGGCCGCGCCCAAACGATCAACCGCGCATTGAAGGGCGATCGGGTCATTCAGCCTAAGCCTCAGGGCCTGTCGATTGCTGGAATACAATCGTTGACCGGAGCCGATCCGCTGGTCACAGGCAGCATCGATACGTCACCCGGACATGCATTGCTTGCAGCAGCGGGCACTTTCCGCAGCAGCCTGCCGGCCGTTTATACGCCAGAGCAGTCGATTGCACCGGTCGCCTTGGCCGCTCTTGATATGCGGGAATACGAAAAGGCGGTTCATGGGCGCGTTCCACTGGAAACCGATCAGATGACGCAGGCCCGCACGGTCGCCAAAATGATGGGCAAAGCGCTGAACCTGGCAAAAGAGCGTCGCGCCAAGGCCGAATCGATGAACGATACGCCGGTCGTCGCCACAGCCTATGCACCAACTTTGGATCCTCAGGAAACCGCTATGGCCAGCGCTTTTGCCGCTGTGCTGAGGCCAGCTTTGATCAAGCCAAAAGGTGGGATTGTCAAAATTCGCCTGGCGAAAGGTGATCATAAATGGGCTGATGATCCGCTGCCAAAATATTCATATTCGAAGCGTCAGCGCAATTGCCTCGCGGTCGGGGTCTATTTTGAAGCCCGCGGCGAACCCAATAAGGGCCAGCAGGCTGTCGCGCAGGTGATTCTCAACCGGGTTCGCAACCCCGCCTATCCAAATACGGTTTGTGGTGTGGTTTACCAAAACAAACGCAAGCGTAACGCCTGCCAGTTTTCGTTTGCCTGCGACGGGATTCGTGATCGGGTAAATTCAGCCAAACATTGGGGTCGGGCAGTAAAAGTGGCGAATGATGCCATTGATGGCCGATTCTGGCTGCGCAGCGTTGGTTCTTCCAGCCATTATCACGCAGATTATGTGTGGCCCAAATGGCGCCGCAAAATGCGTAAAATGACCAAGATTGGCCGCCACATCTTCTATCGCACCTTTGGCGGCGGCTGGAGCTGACCCCTTGCCTGAGCGGAGAATTGGTGGTTTCTACCGCTGAAAAGTCCCTCCAGACGGCAATTGGTCAATAAACATGCCATCGAACGACCCTTCGAATGATCGAGAATCGACGCCAGTTGGCGGCGATCCGCAGTCTGAATCCGATGATTCCAGCCTGGACGAGCGTTTGCAGCGACTGAAATCCAAGCTCGACAGTTCTGATCTGGTCAAAAAACCCGACAAGGATGCGGGAAATCACGCCAAAACCGGCAATAACGCTGCCGGCATAGGGCAAGCCTTTCGTCTAAGTTCAGAATTCATTGCAGGCGTTGTAGTGGGCGCCGGAATCGGTTATCTGGTCGACACGTTTTTTGGCACATCGCCTTGGGGTATGATTGTCTTCCTGTTGTTGGGATTTGCTGCTGCAGTACTCAATGTAATGCGTGCGGCGGGAATGGTTGCAGAATCGCAAATGCGTCTGAAACCGGCCCACGACATGGACAAACAGCCCCAAAACGATGATTCTGACGACCAAGCCAAAAAATAGTGAACAAATTCGTGCGGCAAAGCGATTCCGGGCTTGAGCCTAAGCCCTATTATGTGCCAAACGATCATCGCTGATGTCGGGTATTCCCGGCGCAATTGCTTTTTGCTGGGTGAAAGCTCAGCCAGACCAAAATAGACGAGGCCAAATTGGCAAACGATCCTATTCAACAGTTCCAGATTTCCAAGATCCTTCCTTTGGAAGCTATGGGTCTGGATATCTCTTTTACCAACTCGTCCCTGTTTATGGTGGCAACGGTTGGTGTTTCAGCCGCATTTTTGATCATGACCACATCGGGTCGCGGACTTATTCCGTCCCGGCTGCAGTCAATTTCTGAAATGTGCTACGAATTCGTCGCAGACCTGCTGCGCAGCAGCGCGGGGTCAGAGGGCATGAAATTCTTCCCTCTCGTATTCTCGTTGTTTGTCTTTATTTTGATGGCCAACCTGTTTGGCATGTTCCCTTACTTCTTTACGGTCACCAGTCATATCATTGTAACCGCCGCTCTGGCGCTGTTGGTGATTGGCCTGGTGCTGGTCTACGGCTTTTGGAAAAACGGTTTTGGCTTTCTCAAACTGTTTGTCCCGTCCGGTGTACCCGCCGTCCTGATACCTTTGATCGTTGCGATTGAGGTTATGTCTTTCATTTCCCGTCCGATCAGTCTTTCAGTTCGTCTGTTTGCCAACGTTCTGGCCGGGCATATCACACTAAAAGTTTTTGCTGGCTTTATCCCAATGCTCAGCAAAATCGGTTTTGTCGGAGTTGTTGGTGCCATATTGCCGCTGGGCTTTACGGTGGCGCTTACCGCTCTTGAATTCCTCGTTGCGTTTTTGCAGGCCTATGTCTTCGCGATATTGACCTGCATGTATCTCAACGACGCTATACACCCGTCACACTAATCGGCGGATCAACCCACACTCATTATCTAGAATTCTGATATTCCACAGGAGAAATACAATGGAACTCGAAGCTGCAAATGCACTTGCAAACGCTGGTAAATACATCGGTGCTGGCCTGGCTTGTATCGGCATGGCCGGTGCTGGCGTTGGTCTTGGTACCCTGTTCGGTAACTTCCTGTCAGGCGCTCTGCGTAACCCATCTGCTGCTGATGCACAGTTTGGTCGCCTGATCTTTGGTTTTGCTGTGACAGAAGCCCTCGGCATCTTCTCACTGCTGATCGCCCTGCTGCTGATCTTCGCCATCTAAGACGACAAAACTGTGGTTTCCGGTGCCGCATTGTGGCACCGGGCAAAAACCCAATGGAGAGCTGAATGGCTTCCACAAACACAGAAGTTGGCACCGCGGCTGATCATGGTGGCTCGGGAACGTTCCCACCATTTGACGCCTCAACGTTTTCCTCCCAGCTGCTTTGGCTGGCGATCACGTTCGGTCTGTTCTATTTCCTGATGTCGAAGATTGCGCTGCCGCGTATTTCTTCAATTCTTGAAACCCGCAGCGGTCGCATTGCTCAGGATCTGGATGAGGCCAATCGGCTGAAGACAGAATCTGACGAAGCAATTGCGGCTTATGAGCAGGAATTGGCAGATGCCAAGACCCGGGCTCATGGCATCGCTCAAGAAGCACGCGATGCAACGCGCGCAGAACTTGACGCCAAACGGGCCAAGATCGAAGCAGATATGGCCGAAAAAGTCGCCGAAGCTGAGGAACGCATTGCGGGCATTAAAGCCAAGGCAATGGGTGAAGTCAGCAGCATCGCTGAAGATACAACTGCGGCGCTTGTCGATCAGTTGATTTCTGCCAAGGTGACCAAGGCTGACGTTAAATCGGCAGTCGCCGGTGCGAAAGGCTAGGGGAACGTTATGGAATTAGATGCCACATTTTGGGCAACGGTTGCCCTGTTCCTGTTCTTTGCACTGATCGTGTACCTGAAAGTGCCTGGTATGATGACCAAGGCGCTTGATGACCGTTCTGACAAGATCCGCAACGATCTTGAAGAAGCCCGGCGGTTGCGTGAAGAGGCTCAGCAATTGCTGGCTGAATATCAGCGCAAGCGTAAGGAAGCTGAGCAGGAAGCGGAATCGATTGTTGCCGCTGCCAAGCACGAAGCTGAGACAATGGCTAAGGAAGCCGAGCAGAAGACGGAAGAATACATCACCCGTCGTACCGCTCTGGCTGAGCAGAAAATTGCTCAGGCTGAAGGTCAGGCTCTGACTGAAGTGCGCACGGCTGCAGTTGATCTGGCTGTTGAAGCTGCCGAGGCAGTTATTCAGAACAAGATGACGGGTGCTGCCAGCACGTCGATGTTCAAGTCCAGCCTTGCTGAACTGAAGTCGCGGATGAACTAAACCCAGTCTGCAAAATAAAGTTTTTATCTAGCCCGCTTTCTGACACCAGATGGCGGGCTATTTTTTTGTGGCGGCGGCGGAGACGGCGGCGGCGACTGGGGCAAAGCTGAAGCGGTGCAGGCGGCAGGGTCCCAGTTGAGCGACGGCTTCGCGATGCGCCTTGGTCGGATACCCTTTGTGGCCGGCCAGTCCATAGCCTGGATGCAACGTGTCGGCCCGTATCATCAACCGATCTCGCATTACTTTTGCGATGATTGACGCGGCGGCGATGGACAGGCTGCGGGCGTCGCCCTTGACCAGAGCAGTGGCCGGGCATGGCATTCCTGCCGGCAGGGCATTGCCATCGATCAGGGCGTGACCTGCTGCAACGGGAAGACCTTCTACCGCCATGCGCATGGCCAGCAGTGAGGCTTCCCGGATATTTATCTGATCGATTGTGGTGGCGCTTACATGGGCGAATGAGACGGTTGCCTTGGACAGGATTTCATCAAACAAGGCTTCGCGACGCTTCTCATTAAGTTTTTTGGAATCATTGAGCCCATCTGGGATGGTGGTGGCATTCAATATAACAGCCGCAGCGGTGACCGGCCCAGCCAGCGGGCCGCGCCCGGCTTCATCGACACCGCATATTTGGCCAATTCCGCGACGTGCCAGAGCGGCTTCGGTTTCGTAATCTGGCCCATCGGGCAAAGGAAAAAGAAGCGGAGAATCAACGTCGGAAGATGCCATGACACAGTCTGTGCCTGTCGCCATCCAGGACGTCAATTCTCCGCAGTCGCCTGTGGGCAACGAGGCAATGCACCGCACAGGTTTTGCGCATGTGATCAGGGGTAAAGGACCACATGCACGGGATTTCAGAGCCAGGAGACTAAAACAAGGACAGTTGGGCACCTTGCGGCGTCGGCGGTGCAAAAAGGTCACTGCGCAGGCTCATGCGCATGGATTTCAGTCCGATTTTCCGCGTTGCCATGTCAAACCGCCGGCCTACCTGCCAGGCATAAGGTCCAACACCTCGCATCCGTGTGCCCCATTCTGCCTGATAGTCCTTGCCACCGCGCATCGACCGCATCAGCGACAAAACATGGGTGTACCGGTCAGGATAATGGCGCAGCAACCATTCCTTAAACAGGCCGCTGACCTCATGGGGCAGGCGCAAAAGAATGTAACTTGCATCCTGCGCGCCATTGGCTTTGGCGGCGTCCAGAATGCGTTCCATTTCATGGTCAGTCAGTGCGGGAATTACCGGTGCGACCATGACTGATGTTGGGATGCCCGCATCCGATAGCTGTCGAATTGTGTCCAGCCGCAATGCCGGCGTTGCGGCACGGGGCTCCATAGCGCGGGAGAGCTTGCGGTCCAGCGAAGTAACGGAAATAGCCACCCGTGCCAGACCCTTGGCCGCCATGCGCGACAGGATGTCGATATCCCGGGTGACAAGCGCAGATTTAGTGACAATGCCCACCGGATGGTTGGTTTCTTCCAGCACTTCCAGAATGTCCCGCGTTACCCGCCATTGTTTTTCAATCGGCTGATAGGGGTCTGTATTGGTGCCCATGGCCATGGATTTCACTTCATAACCCGGGGCGGCAAGCTCCTTGCGCAGCAATTTGGCGGCATTGGGTTTGGCAAACAGTTTGGATTCAAAATCCAACCCGGCAGACAGGCCCATATAGGAATGGGTCGGGCGTGCAAAACAATAAACACAGCCATGCTCGCACCCCCGATAGGGATTTATGGATCGGTCAAACGGCAGATCGGGCGATTCATTGCGGGTGACGATCGTTCGCGGTGATTCAGCCGTTACCTCCGTCTTGAACGGTGGTAATTCGTCGAGTGTCTGCCAACCATCATCAAAAAGATGGCGGCTGGAGGCTTCAAACCGTCCGGCCGGATTGATCCCGGCTGCACGCCCCCTGATACGCTGCGATCCAACCCGGATGCCCGATCTGTTGATCAGGCCATTGGCAATTTCAGCACCACCGCGACCACCGGTTGCAGCAGGGGCAAAGGCATGTTGATCAGCAGATTGGACTGCGTCCAGAGTTCCAGACATGAAGCACCTCCTTGGTCGACTCACCGGTTTGTTCCTTGAATATATTCCTATCTCTAAAAAAAGAACAAAGCAAGAACAAATTACAAATATCGTGAATGAACTATAGGCTGTGGATGCAACGATGAACTGCTGTGTTGCTCCGATGCGAGCTTATCTGCGGTGCCAAATTTTCCATAAGGTCGATCCGCAACAACTTGTCTTAAGATGAATGAAGCTATGTGGAGAGGCTGTTCTCTAACC
>Ga0316204_10012561_pt1 | contig 10300 bp, 19 predicted proteins | sample 6monrhotite_MG_2_FD_205661 | JGI IMG/M metagenome (GOLD analysis project Ga0316204, IMG submission 205661) | Microbial mat bacterial communities from mineral coupon in-situ incubated in ocean water Damariscotta River, Maine, United States -... | ecosystem: Environmental > Aquatic > Marine >... | reverse complement strand
CAGCTACGGCGTGCACCTCCACGCGGAGACCCGGCGCGGCGGCGTGGCGTTCAACCCGGAGAGCGTGCTGCGCGTCGAGGACTTCCTCCACGGGCAAGGGACCGCAGCATGAGCGGCCCCAACGCCGGCGACGCCTTCACCGCTGACGGCGTGACCGAAGAGCGCCTCCTCGTGGACACGCTGGAGTGGGAAGCGCTCCGGAGCGTCGTCGCCGAGCTGCGCGACGAGCAGGCCCGCGTGAAGGCAGCGCCCCCAGCCCCGACAAAGGCGCGCATGCTGGACGGCTGGCGGAAGGCGATCGTGGCTATGGTGATCAGCCTGACGATCGGGCTGCTCGCCGGCGGCGTCTGCTACGCGCTCTCTCAGGGCGAGGACGCAGTCAACATCGGCATCATCGTCGGCGTCATCAACGCCGCCATCAGCGCCATCAGCCAGATCGGAATGAGCTTCGTCACTGGCAACATGGCCGAGCACATCGCCAAGAACGCGGGGCAGCCTCATCCACAGAGCACGGGCCACCATCATCGGCCTCACCCGCAGAGCGCGGCCTACCCGCCGCAGGGCTGGGGGCCCTGATGGGCGGGGTCGTGCTGGCGATGGCGGGCGCCTGGATGGTGGGCGGCGCCTGTCTCCTCATCGACGTGCTGGCGCGCGTCCTGGGGCGCTGAGATGCCGCCGGCGATCTTCACCACCGCCGCGATCGATGCTGTCCGCCGCTGGGCGCTGGCCGCTGCTGGCGGTGGCGCGGTACTGCTGGGCCTGGTCGCCTGGGCTCCCGCTGGCCCGCTCGGGCTGGCGCTGATCCTCGGCGCGCTCACGGTGGGGGCTGGTCGCCGCCCGGAGGTGCAGCAGGCCGACGACGAGGTGACGCTGACGACCGCGACCGATGCGAGGCGGGACTACGAGGAGGCTGTCAGGGCCTGGGTGGGGGAGCGGTGAGCGTGCGTGTGGACGTCCTCGTCGTCGAGGCCAACGCCGACGACGCCGCAGCGATCCTGGGGGCGCTTCAGGCGCATCGGGAGCTCTCCGTCCAGCTCGCGACCTCACTGAGGGAGGCCGTCGCGCTTCTACGCGAGAATCGCTACCACCTCGTCGTCCTGGATCACCAGCTCCCGGATCTGCCTCCAGGGCGTACAGCATCTGAGGTGGTGGTGCCCCTGGCTCGCCCCGGGCGGGTGATCGTCTACTCCCTGGACACCGCCACGGCGACGGTGCTGACCGCCTACGCTGATGGTGCGGACGCCGTCCAGGGCAAGGGCGGGGCGGTCGTGCTGCTGGAGGACGCCGTCCTGGGGAACGCGCTGCGGGTGCTGGAGGAGCGCGCCGAGCTGGCCGAGGTCGCGCAGGTGGAGCGCGGCGGGGGGATGGCGGCGCTGTGGCGCGGGCTGAGCCCTGTGGAGCAGCGTGGGGCGGCGGGGGTGGTGGCGCTGCTGCTGCTGTCGCTGCTGCTGGTGGTGCTCACGCTGGTGGGCGTGGATGTGGCACCGTTGGTGGAGTTGGTCCGGCGGGTGTTTGGGTAGCGCCCTCACTTGTTTTGTTAAAAACGCGCATCCCATCAATTACAAAGGGATATGGAAGCTGGGCCTCAGCGGTGCTCACTGCCCATGTCCCCCGTTCCGGGCGTCACCGCTGAGGCACCTACGCCGCTCGTAGCGCCAGCACTACCGCTCGCCCCAGATCCTCGACCCGGTCGCCCCACACGCCGCCGCCGTCCCACGTCAGGCACCAGGCCGCCGTCCGCTCTCCACCGGCGCCGACACGCCGGTAGTGTTGGTGTCGGGGTTGGTATCCGCTAATCGTCGGCGAAGAGCAGGGTGACCAGGTCGTCGGCTTCGTCGTCGGTATAGGGATCGGGCGCTGTGCCCCACTGCACTGCGGCGCCGGTGCGCCAGGCCGCGAGGAAGGCGGCGCCGCGGGGGTGGTCGCCGAAGGAGCCGGCGTCGTCGCCGTCCACGCTGGCCAAGGTGATGCCCGGGATCCGCAGCAACTCGGCGATTTCCATCAAACGCTCAGGGAAGGGCAAGGCGCTGGGCTGGTGGGGCCAGTCGCGGCCGCGCTGCGCGTCGAGGGCGAGCTCGGCAGCAGCTAACAGATGGGCTGCGACCAAGTCGGCGTTGTCACGCTCGAGGAGTTCGGCGACGTAGGCGACGATGGCGTCGGGCATAGTGGGCTCCGGGAGCCGGAGGATCGTCAGCTCCTGTCGAGGCCAGTATTCCCGAGCGCCGGTAGGGGCCAGATCCTGGACGAGAACACAGAGCTGACGACAACCGCCGGCGTCAGGCCTGGTGTCGACCAAGTCATCACGCAGCACACGACCGGTACACCAGCCCCAGCTGGGGGAGTGGTAGCGGACGATGGTGCCGATAGGCAGAGCGGTGGCGTTGGGCATCAGGATCTCCATGGTGATCGGCGCGGAGCCGAGAGGTTCAGGCAGCCTTCTTGGCTGCGCGGGCGGTGCGGAGCTGCTTCCGACGGGCGCTGACCAGCTTGCGGCCGGCGGCGGCGTACTTGCCGACCGGGTCGGCCGCCTGCGCGAGGAGCTGCCGCTCCACCACGGCGGCGGAGGCGCACAGGCCGCGTCGACGGTGGCCGCCCTTCGCCAGCCACGCCTTCAGGGTGAGCTTGCCCTTGCTGCTGTTGCAGGACTGGCAGAGGACCACGAGGTTCTGGGGCTCGTCGGAGCCGCCCAGGCTGACGGCGCGCAGGTGGTCGAGGGAGAGGCGTAGGCGACGGCCGCCCAGGGCGCTACGGCCGCAGGCAGCGCAGGTGAAGCCCGCGCGGATGTAGAGGGCCATGCGCAGGTTCTTGCTCATGGCGCCGTTCCAGTTGCTGCCGTTGTTCGCGGGGTGGTTCGTCTTCATGTCTATATTAGTAAACGGACCTGTTAATTAAATCAAGTAAACGGGACCGTAAACTTGAAAAGATTTGGGGGACCGTTTAATCTGTGCTCATCACCAACAAGGAGCGACACCATGAAAGTCACGACCTACCAGAGTCCGAACCATGCCCGCATGAACATCTGCATCGCCTGCGAGGAGCGCCTCACTGCCGCTGGGAAGTGGCCGCGGGACTCCAAGGGCGAGAAGTACGCGCAGGTCCACGAGCGGCTGCACGCAAGCGCCTACTGCGACGTGGAGGATCACGCCCGGCCAGGTCGGCCCTCGATGGGCAACGCCCTGGCCAAGGGCCGCGTGGACTCCGAGCTGTTGGAGCGGGCGGTCGCTATCGCCGGCAGCCAGGCTGCAGCGGTGCGCCGTGGCCTGGAACTCCTCGTTGCAGGCGCCGAGGAGTAGTTCCTCGGCGCCCTCTGGGACATGTACAGGTGTACATGTCCCAGGCCGAACCCGGCATGTACATGGCCGCTATGGGCATGTATATGTCGGACAGACTTTAATGAATTCAATTACTTAGGCTGGCGCTGGTCTTCGTCAACAAGACCGACGAAGCCCGCCGTTAGGGCATCTTCGGCACGCTGTACATGTGAGCTGTACATGTCAGCCGGTTTTGACGTCCCTCCACGGGCCCTGGATCACCACCTCCGTCGTCCGCCTCCCCAAGAGTGCAACCGCGACCTCGGGACGCCCTCCGATGACCTCCGCGTAGACCTTGCGCCCTTGCTCTAGGCTGTGCCCCATGATCGCCTCGTAGGCCAGCCGGTCCAGCCCAGCCCCCAGCAACACCGTGGAGGCCAGCCGCCGGAACCCGTGGGGCGTCCATGCCGGAACCCCCATCACTCCGCAGGCTTCGCCGAGGTAGGTCTTGAAGTGCTGCTGCACCGTCACCGGCGACACCCCCAGGAGCCAGCTCCCCGGGGCGTGCTCCGTCATCCAGGCAGCCAACAGCGCGGTGAGCTCCGCAGTGATGGGGATCGTCCGCCAGCCGGTCTTGCCGTGCACGCGCACCGCCTGACGCGCCAGCCACACCCGCTCAGGCTCCAGGGTAGCCACCTCCCCAACCCGCGCACCGGTCCCCCACAACAGCTCACCGCAGATGTACCGCCAGCGCCTGGACTGTGCCTTCAGGGCGTCGACCACCAGCCCGGCCTGCTCCGTGGTGGGCGTGACATGGTTGTAGGCGGGCTCGACGTCCGGCAGGTCGACCCTGGCCAACTCGCCGGCGCAGTGTCCACGCTCGCGGCCCCAGATCCAGACCTGACGCAGCACCTCGTCGGCGCGCTGGATGCTGCCTGCCGCGTAGTCCAGCCGGGCCAGCTCGTCCCGCTGGAGCTGCACAGTGACGCGGGAGATGTGGGTGAGCGTGGCATCGCCGATGACCCTCGTGATCATCTTCGCGGTGTACTTGTAGTTCTTGTAGGTCGCTGGCGAGATCCCCGGCTTCCCCTTCTCCGGGCGGATCCGCCTCTTCTGCCAGCCCAACCATGTGCGGAGGAGCTGGTCGGTTGTCGTCACCGCTGGAGCGACCGCCGGGCGGTGCTCCCAGTCGCCGGCGGCGAGGCGCGCGGCGAGGCGCTGCTCCAGCTCGGGGCGGGTGTGCCAGCCGCCAGCGCCGGCGATGGGGTGGAGCTTCCGGTCGCGGTGGTAGCCCACCTGCCAGTAGTAGCGGCCGTCCTTCGGTCCGCGGCGGGCGTACCCCCGCAGTGGACCCACCGTGACGGGGCCCGGTCTCTTCGTAGACATCGATTCTCCTGTGGGCGCTCAGGTTGGAGCGGCGCCCGGGACAGACTACAGTCGATACTCTACAGATCCCCCCAACGCGGCACGGTCGAGGGTTCCGGTGCCGTCTGTGCACGTCGGGCCTGCTCACGCTTCCATGAGTCGTCATCCGCGGCGGCCAGTTCGCCCGCGAGAACACGCCGGCGGCCCTTGTAGTACTTGATGAGCCCCCGCTCCCGCAGGAAGAGGCGGCCGTCCGCGTCCCCCATCCCCAACCAGGCCAGCGCCTCATCTACAGTCAGGCGATCGCAGGGGCCAAGACCGCGGGGCGGCGTGCGTTTCCGGGTGGCAGCCATCAGCTCAGACCTTCCCTGCGGGTTTAGGTGGCAAATCTGCCACCTTGCCGGCCTCACGGACGGTGACGTAGGTGCCCCAGTAGACAGCCGCCACGATGTCCGGAGGCTGCCCGCAGAACCCCCCAACCTCCGAGACGTCCAGCGCCCGAAGCTTCGCGATGAGGTTCCGGTGGGGTGTCTCCAGCTCACGGCGGACGTGCTCCAGCTCGGCGTGCGGGGAGAACCGCGTCCCGCAGAGCTCGCAACGCCAGCGCTCCATGGACGGACACCAGAGGATCGCGCCGTGCGCGCCCCCTTCGGTGCAGTCGTCGTTCTTCATCGCGCCCCCCAGGTCGGCACCAGCTTGAGCGCGCGACGGACTGCGGCGACCGATGTGTTGGCCATGATTGGGTCGATGGTGATGCGGGCGACGTGAGCCCGGTCCATGACCTCCTCGTAGTGCTCGCCGAACCCGAAGCGGCGCCGAGCATCCAGGACGGCGGCGGTGTAGGTGGCGCCGACGCCAAGGACCAGGCCGTCAGCGACGATGACCACCGTCTTCGGAGCGAGCATAGGCAGCGGGGCGATGCGGGCGAGCCAGCGACGCCAGCGGGGCCAGACGGGAGAGGAGAGAGCGGTGGAAGACATCAGGCCGCCCCCTCGTTCTTGCTGGCCTTGTGCCAACGCGGCAGGTCCGCCAGTTCGGGGAGCAGCTGCTTGCTGTAGCCGGCGATGCAGTCCGAGCTGGCGTGGAGCCTGTTCGCCGCAGTGGTGACGGTGACGAGCATGGTGAGCAGTTCGACGACTTCCTCGGTTGTGGGGGTCTCGCCCGCCTTCACCCTGCCCCGCAGAGTCTCGACCTGCAGCGCGAGGGTGGCACCCCCGGTCGCCCTGAGCCAAGTGGCTTCTTCCAGGGCGTTCGTGTCGTGATCGATCAGTTCGAGGTAGCTCCCCAAGCTCCCCAACGTGTCACCGAGATAGCCGGTCGTCGCAGTCGTCGTCGATGCCGCTGTAGCCGGCCTGCTCGGGCTCCTGGCGTCGCTCACACCTGCGTTGTTGCAGTCATCGTCGATGCCGCCACCGAGAGCGTCAATCGCCTGAGTCGGCAGGTCGGCCGGCGGCGGCTTCGCGTTGGCTCCGGTCGCGGGCCGTGAGCCAGACTCACACGGCTTCTCTTCCATAGGCAACAGCCCGCCGGCGAGCATGCCGACACTGGCCTGGATGGTTCCGAGGTGGCTGAGAGCGGTCTGGTACCAGACCTCCAAGGCGCTAACCTGAGCCGTCAGCTTGATCACGGCATCGAGGGAGATCACCGGGCGGGAGTCATCGGCCGTCAGACTCGCCGGTGCGGCCTCGGCGAACAGGCGACGGACGGCCTGTAGGTCGCCCACGAGTTCGTGAGCCCCACCCGCGATGATGTGGCTGTACAGGTCTTCGAGGGCACCCCCAAGCAGGGTGTGGCCGTCAACGAGATCGAGCGTGCCGGAGGGGGTGATACTGGGCATCGTCTGGGTGAGGAAGGTGTCGGTGAGTGTCTTGCGGGACATACGGGCCTCATGGGCTGGGCAGAGCGGTAGCAGGCCGCCGCTTTCGGGGGTGTGGATGGGAGGGTTCAAATCAACGCAAGCTGATCAGCTTCCTGGCGAGTTGGCTGGCTGCTGCCTCGCGCTGACATATCAGTCTCCAATTCAAGACGGAGGCACCCCAGGGCGCGACAGGGGACGCGGTACAGATGAGTCTCATCGCAGCGAGATGCTGCGGGAGGCTGGGGTGCCCTCGGAAGGACTACAGGGGTGTCACAGCCGGGTCAGCGCCCTGCAATGGCTCGTCTCTGAGCCGCCTGCGGGGCATCTGCAAATCCGATCCGGCCATGTCCGGCTCAGCGCGCGGCGGACGTCTTCGGGGGCCAAACACCCCGCTGGGTCATCCTCTCAGCCAGCATGTGGCGGATGGCCTCAGAGCGGTTCATGCCGTCGGTGCGCGCAATGGCATCGACGGCTTCGAGGAGCGGGACCGGGATGCGAATTCGGAGGTCCGTAGCGTTGGTGGGGGGCGGAGCGGGCGAAGACATAAGAGCATCCTTATGAGGGGATGCTTGTGTGTACTCTGCTCACGCGGCGTGAACAAGGCGCACGGCTTGGTTGACATCTCTTTGACATGTCATCCGGTGGCCACATTCCTCTCAGAAGGGAATGTCGTCGGGGCCGTAGCCGTCGGTTTCTGGGTCTACGGGGTAGCCGTATTTTTTGGCAAAACCTTCATCCACCCCCACTAAGTTCTCATTGACTGCAATCAATCGGTGTATGGAATTGAGAATCTGCTGAAGCACGCCCTCATTCAGGATTCGCTGAGCCTTCTTCCGGTTGTGCCTTGCTTGGTATATGGCTCGTTTTAGGAGTTCAGAATAATCACCATCAATATCAACTATATCCCACTCAGTGTAGTCGATTTCGGAAAACCTAAACACGCCATCAATAGGTATTTCCGCTCTAATTTTAGGAACTCTAATGGCTCGACCTTTTCGCCTCAGCCTGTAAAAGTAGCCCGTGAGAGTTTTGGATAATGCATCCACTTCCTCCCTGTTGGCAATATACATAAAGGACTTAACGATATTTGAGACCCTCTCCCGATCGTACTTTAGTGGGATTTCGTCAAACGCACGCTGGTCCGGAGAGACTACAACCTCGGATGGAGTCATCAGCCCTAGCACAGCCTTGCTTTCTTCAGTAACCATCAGTTGATACCCGCAGGCAAGAAGCCAACTATCGGCCAGGTTGACAGTGATGGACGTCTTTCCTCGTTCTATTAATGAAACCATGCTTCTGTCTTTTTCGATTATCTCGGCCATTTGAGACTGAGACAATTTAGCCTCTTCGCGAGCGCTCTTAAGGAAGGCTGCGAGCGCTTTTTCACGCATTATCCACCAATTCTACTATAGTTATAGTCATTTACGAACCCTTCGGTTCAGTTGGAGTGATGGCATACGAACTAAACTCCAGCACCTTCCCCCGCTCCACCCCCAATCTCAGCACCGCCAGCGCCGCCTCCAGCGTCTTCTCATCTGCCAGCGCCACCAGCTCCACCACCAGGCGCTCCTTCTCCCGCTCCGGCGCCTTGCCCTCCTGGAGAACGAACAGTTCCTCCGGGTCGCCGCCGGCCCTGACGATCAGCTCCGCGGCGTTCTGTACCGACTTGAAGCCCTGACCGCTCTCCAGCCGTGAGAGCCGCCCCTGGGTGATTCCAGCCCGCTCCGCGAACTCCTCCTGGGTCAGCCCCAGGCGGGTGCGGATCGCTCGTACGCGGCGGCCCAAGAGGATGGTGTAGTCCTGCATCTCTGCGCCGTAAGCTGACACATCGCCTCCTGCCTTCTCAGTTTTCACATTGACGACATGTGAAAATTCACATACTGAGTGTGCAGAGGTGCCCACATGACCCCCTTCTGCTCCCGACTCCGCAGCGCCCGTGAGGCCGCCGGTCTGAACCAGACGCAGCTCGGCACGCTGATGCGCCGCACCCAGGCCAGCATCTCCCGCCTGGAGAGCGGTCAGCGTGAGCCCCGCTGGTGGGAGCTGCTCCTCTTCGAGCGCATCCTCGGTCTGCCTGTCGCCGAGATGGCTGTCCTCTACGCCGACTCCCTCCCCGACCCCACGGTGACCCGCGCGCTCCCTCAGTCCGCCGTCGCTGCCTGATCGCTCCATCTGACCCTCCTCCCCCTCACTCTCGCTGCCCCCGGTGGCAACAACCAGCCCGCCCACTTGCCAGGGCGCCAGGAGTCCACGCCGATGGATGCCGCTACCCCTCTGTCCGCCGTCCCTCCTCACATCGCCGCCCGCCTGATGGCCGACGACCTGGAGATGTGGGCCTCGCTCACGGCTGACCCCTCATGGAGCGCGCGGGCCTTCCAGGGCTTCATGAAGCGCAGGGCCGGATGGGGCCCGAGCGCCTCCTACCTCTCACGGATGAAGTCCGGCGCCCGAGCCACGCCGAGCTGGCTGAAGAAGTACCTCTACGCCTTCATGGTGCCCCAGGTGGGCGTATCCCAGGCTGAGCTGCTGGTGTGGGGGCCGTCGCTGGAGTGGTGCGGCCTGGTGGCGGTGCCTGAGCCCGACGACGATCCGGGGAGCGAGGAGGTGATCCTCGACGCCTTGAAGGCCGGCGGCGCGGTGGGGGAGCTCCAGGCGGCCGTGCGCGCTGCCAGCGACCCGATCGGTCCCGGTGGGGAGATCTGGACGGCCGAGGAGAGGCAGACCGTCGCATCCAGCCGCCGCGCTGCCCTGAAGGCCGTCTCCGCAGTGGGGCGGTAGTCGTGAGGGCCGTCGTGAAGTACCACGCCGTCGAGCGTGCGATGGAGCGTCTGCGCCTGACAGACCAGGAGGCGCGCCTACGTCTCCGTCGCGCTTTCGTCGAGGGTGTGCCTCTCCCCTGGCGCATCGCCCGTGACCTCAGGCTTCTCTCCTCTCGTGGGAACAGCCTCACCCGCCGTCGAAAGTCATTCGGTCGACTGAAGACCCACGGCGCCCTGGTGATCGCCTACCACGGACAAAACGTCGTCACCTGTTGGTGTCTGACCCTCGACCAGCTCGCCGCGCTGCTGGTCTGGCACATGACCGGGCGGTGCACATGACCTGGTCCTACCTCCTCTTGTGGCTCCAGGGCATCGAGTCCTGCGAGCACAACAGCCTGAGCATCTACCCCTCGGGCATCTACTGCGAGCGCTGTGGTGAGCGCGTCGGCGACGAGTACGACGCGTGGGCCATCAGCCTGAACCTCACCCTCCCTCCCCAGGCGCACCCCGCGCCGCCAAGCCGAGACTCATCATGACTTACCCGACCCCCGCCGAGCTGCTCGCCCACACCGCCACACACAGAACGACAATCACCGACGGCGAGCGAAAGGCCGTCTCGGCGGCGCTCCGCAGCGCCGCCGCCGCCGGAGCGGATGTCGTCGGCATCAGTGCCCCAAGCTACCGCGATGCCCACTACGACCCCGCGGCGTGGTGCAGCCTGCTGGCTGAAGAACTCCGTGCGGCCGGCTACACCGTGGAGGCCCCCAGTTTCTACCACCCCCAGCCGACCCGCGCCTACACGCTCAAGGTCTCCTGGGCGGCGGCGTGATCGTCCTCGGCATCGACCCAGGCGCAGCCAGCGGCGTAGCTCTCGTACAGGGGCGCCGAGGCCAGCGCCCCCTCCTCCTCGGCTGCCGTCATGTCCAGGGCAGCCCGTGGTCCCGCTGGCTCTCCAATGCCCGCCGCGCCCTCTCGGAGCTGGGCCGGCTGGTTGACGGTGACTGCTACCACACCGACGACAAAGGCTTCGCCCTCGACTTCACCGGTAAGGCCCACCCCGTGCCCCG
>Ga0316204_10012560_pt1 | contig 10301 bp, 8 predicted proteins | sample 6monrhotite_MG_2_FD_205661 | JGI IMG/M metagenome (GOLD analysis project Ga0316204, IMG submission 205661) | Microbial mat bacterial communities from mineral coupon in-situ incubated in ocean water Damariscotta River, Maine, United States -... | ecosystem: Environmental > Aquatic > Marine >... | reverse complement strand
TGATGACTAATAAACTAAAGAGTTTTTGCCAATGTTTTTCAAATGACTTTGTATAGGTCAATACAACTATAATGACAAGAATAAAAGTGAATATTAGCCGAGTAATAACCAATTGATTAATCAATTTAGGTGCTACATAACTATCTAAAACAGCAAATAATAAATAAAAAACCGTAGCAAAAATGGCGATTTTTCGTGCTTGCCTTAAATTATTCTCTCTGTAGTTTTGTTTGAAATTTTGGTAGGGCTTTGTTTGATTATCCAACATTAATAACTCCTATGGTGCTTTTACATTGTAGCATTTTTAAATAATATTGTATATTTTCAATATTGAACAATATTATGAATACGATAATTAATGTTGTGTGTTTTCGAACAAATTTACGCAATTATCACTATAATGCTGGTTTTTTGTTGTTTTAATTGAAAGTTAAAACAGTGAAAGTGTTAAAATTCAGCCATATTATTTTAAAAAAGAGAAAGTTTTGCAAGAGTCAAACACAAAAAGCACAAGTCAGTCAAAGAAAAAAGAACCACAGAAAGTTGCTCAAAAAATTAAAAATATAATAATTGCAGCCATTGAAGATGCTAAAGGCAATGATACCATTGCAATCGAAGTAGCGCATTTAACCCAAGTGACCGATCATATGATTATCACATCAGGAACATCTAATCGACACATTCAAACCATTGCAGAAACTGTCATGAAATCAGCAGAAGAAGCTGGCTTTGAAAAAATCGGCATAGAAGGTTTGGGTAAATCTGAATGGGTAGTAGTCGATTTTGCAGATGTTGTGTTACATGTTATGTCACCAGCTGCCAGAGAACATTACAACATCGAAGGACTTTGGGACATCAACCCTGAAATTGACTAAAACAATTAAATATGAAAATTAGGCTTTTGGCAGTCGGGCAAAAAATGCCAAAATGGGTGCAACAAACATTCAATGAATACAATCAACGCCTCAATAAAAATCAGCAGGTTGTATTAGTTGAGATAGCTCCTGTTCATCGTTCCAAATCAATGAATTCAGATGTGGCCATGCGCATTGAAGGTCAAAATATCATGTCAGCCTTAAAACCCAACGAGAAAATTATTTTATTGGAGGAAACAGGCCAGCATATCTCAACTAAGAATTTAGCACAATCGATCAAAGACTGGCAAATGCAAGCCACAGATGTCGCTATCGTTATAGGAGGGGCTGACGGCGTCTCTTCTGAGATTAAAAATCATGCATTATTACAATGGTCATTAAGCAAGTTAACATTCCCTCATCCATTGGTTCGTGTAATATTGATTGAACAAATCTACCGTGCTTATAGTCTAATTGCTAACCATCCTTACCACCGTGAATAGATTTAATGAAGAAACCTGATATCATATTGGCCTCACAATCACCTAGAAGGAAACAACTGCTAGAACAGATTGGCATCAACCCTTTTTGTTTGCCAGTTGATATTGATGAATCCAAGTTCGAATCAGAATCGCCACAGGAGTATTGCCAAAGGTTGTCATTAGAAAAAGCCCAAGCTGGATGGTTACAAACCAAAGGCCAAGCACCTGTTATTGGATCAGATACCATTGTGGTGTTTCAAGGCAAAACTTTGGGAAAACCAAAAGATAAAGCTGATGCAAAAAACATGCTTCAATTATTATCCAATAATACACATCAAGTCATGACAGCTGTTTCAATTGTGGCTGAGAATACACAAAAAACGGTCATGTCTGTTAGTCATGTGGAATTTAGAAAACTTGATTTAGAAGAAATCAATGGCTATATTGAAACTATTGAACCGATGGATAAAGCAGGCAGTTATGGTATTCAAGGAAAAGCAGCTGTGTGGATTAAAAATATTTCTGGCAGTTATTCTGGTATTATGGGTCTCCCACTGTTTGAAACTGCAAAATTAATCAGAGGAATGGTATGAGTGAAGAAATATTAATTAATTCCACCCCAAATGAAACACGGGTGGCATTGGTTGAAAATGGGATATTGCATGAAGTGTTATTAGAACGCAATCAAAAAAGCTCATTGGTTGGTAACATATATATTGGACGTGTAGAAAAGATATTACCAGGTTTACAAGCAGCATTTATTGACATTGGTCTACAAAGATCTGCATTTATGCATGTATCAGATTTATGTTCTCAACAAAAAGTACTCAGGTTAGAAGCAGAAGAAAAATCATCATCAAAAGAAGCTCCTGAACTTCCTAGTATCTCAAAAATTATTCATGAAGGCCAAAAAATCATTGTACAAGTTTACAAAGATGCCATTGGATCAAAAGGTGCAAGAGTCACATGTAATTTGAGTATTCCTAGTCGTTATTTAGTTTTATTGCCCAATGAAACCAATGTTAATGCATTATCTATCAGAATTACAGAAGATGAGGAACGTAAACGAATCATTGATATATTAGAAAAAATTAACAATGACGAATCAGCACATGGAATTATTGCCAGAACCAATGCAGAAGGGTGTCATGAAGATGATTTAGAAAGGGATTTAAGGTTTCTGCATAAGCTCTGGGATAAAGTGAATACTAGAATTAATAAAGGCAAATTTAAAGAATTAATCTATCATGAGTTCAACCTTCCTGTTAAAACTGTTAGAGATTACATTACACCAGAAGTCAGAAGTGTGCGGACTGATTCTTTTGATGTCTATGTTAAATTAAAGAAATTTATTAAGGAATTTGTGCCAGAATGGAAAGGAGAACTGATTCATTACAAAGGCATACGCCCTATATTTGATTTCCACAGCATTGATGATGAAATTAACCGGGCATTAAGCAATTTCGTGCCACTTAAATCAGGTGGAAACTTAGTAATAGATCAAAACGAAGCCTTGACAACCATAGATGTCAATACAGGTAAATTTGTCGGTTTTAAAAACCAAGAAGAAACTGTATTCAAAACCAATTTAGAGGCGGCTCAAATGATAGCCAGACAATTGCGGTTGAGAAATTTGGGTGGTATTATTATTGCTGATTTTATTGATATGAATGAAGAAAATCATAAAAATCAAGTGTTAACAACCTTACAAAACTATGTTGATAAAGACCCAACTCGAACCTATATTCATGGCATAACACAGTTGGGTTTAATTGAAATTACCCGCAAACGAACCACAGAAAACTTACAACAGATGTTATCTGAAAATTGTAATGTGTGCAATGGAATAGGTTTTGTTAAAACTGTTGAATCGGTTTGTTATGAACTATTTAGAGAGATAATACGTGCAGTAAGGCAATTTCAGACTGGTCAAATTATGGTGCTGGCTTCAACAGAATTAATTGATTATATCTACGAAGAACAAACAGATTCTTTGACTGAACTTGAAGAAGAATTAGGTAAACGAATTACTTTACAAGCAGAAAACTCTTATGCACAAGAACAATTTGATGTGGTATTAACCTAAATCATGACTAAGACTGCAAAACATTCTTTTTTGTTCCGAATGTGGATTCACATGCGTGGATTTATTGCACTGGTTATTATACTATTTGGAGTATTGGTGGGTTTGATCTCCTTGATTTTACCAAATGAAGATTTATACAAACAATATGTGATAGATTTTCTATCAAAACAATGGGATAAAGAAGTCAAAATTGAGAGCATCTCTGGGAAATGGCAAGGGTTTGGTCCCAATTTTATTATCCAAGGATTGAGTATAAAAGGTGATGATGAAGTTGTCGTACAAGAAGCCACGCTTGATGTAAATATTCTCAAATATCTAATACCCAAAGGTTCAACGGGTATAAATCTTGGTATTAATGATGTGGCAATAGATTTTGAAAGAAAAACATCTGGCAAAATAGTATTAACAGGCGACAGCAAAAAAAACAAAAGCTTTTCAAAAGAGCTTGAAAGATTACTTTCGAGTGGCACCCTGTCTGTGAAAAACCTTTCATTAAATCTTTTTGACTCAATAAACCAAATTAATAGAAAAATAAGCTCAAAAATAACCGTACAACAAAATAAATTAAACAGTGCCTTTGCTTTAGAATTAGATTCAAAAGAATTGGCCGATAAATTATTGATTAAATCAATCGCACCAACAACCAACGATTTCATGACTGCAGCAGATTGGTACATCCAAGCAGAAAATCTTTCATTAAACAAATTGGGCGAATTTATCAACAAAGATTATTTTCCTAGTACACAAGTTGATGCGCAAATGTGGTTTTCAACTAAGGCAGGAAATATTGTTGAATTGATGGCGCTTGCTGAGTTGAATGAAAGCTTTTTAGGCAGTCAATCAGAAATATCTGGTACTGCAGAATTGGCATATAAAGGCAGTAATCAAGATTGGCATGCAGAGCTTACATTAGAAGATGTAAAAACAGAATCTATTTCTCAAGACCAAATTAATATCTATTTGGCTCGCAAAAATGCCATTATTTATCTGAATGCTGATGTGTTGGATGTGTCCTTACTAAAAGCCATTACCCATTTAATCGGTATATCAAGTACAGAATTCGATAATTTAGACATAAATGGTAAATTAACCAATGTCGAGATAAATTACGATGTTAATTTGCGCCGATTAGTGGAGGCAAATGGTCAGTTCCAACAATTAGATTTTGATGCTGATTTTGGGAAACTAACAAATTTATCAGGTGAAATGAGTCTACAAGAAGAACAAATTAGATTGCTGATTGATTCCGATAATGGCACTGCAGTATTTCCAGATTTTATTCGAGGTCAAGCCGCCTGGGAAAAATTATTAATAACTGCGCAAACATCAATGCATGATGATTATTTGGATATAAAAATTAATTCAATGTGGTGTGACTGTAATGACTTTATATTAGATGGCGCTGCTAGAATCAGCCATGATGAAAGCTTGTTTTTAGATTTAACCTTTGGTGTTTATGATGCTGAAGTTAATCAATTATATAAGTACTGGCCAAAGAAAAAGTGGAAACCCAAAGTACTCAATTTTTTAGATCAAGCACTCATTACTGGAGTGGTGGATAAAGGTATGATTTTGTATCATGGGCTGGTTGAAAAATACCCATTTTCAAAAAACCAAGGAAAATTCAATACCCATTCTGAGTTAGTCAATGCCCATGTAAACTATCAAAATGATTGGCCTAACGTCAAAAATTTTACTGCTGTGGTTGATACATTAAACCGACAATTAGTGGTAAATTCTAGAATGGGAACAGTTCTAGAAGGAAATATTAACCAGGTAAAAGCTGAAATTAAAAATCTCAAAGCCCCTATATTAAATGTAGATATAAAGGCATCTGGTGAAGATAACTTTTTAATTGATATATTAAAAAACTCACCTATGAAAAAAGGCTTTAATGTGCTGAAACAAGACATTGTAATCAGTGGTCCACAAGATATAACAGTGAATTTGGACATTCCATTAAACATCCCCAATGTGAAAGTCCAACCTGAAGGCCAGATTAAATTCAACGACACTGATTTTCAAATTGGGCAATTCCAATTACATCACCTCAATGGGATAATGGATTTCTCAGGATTTTCGCTTATGCTAGATGAATTAAAATCTCAATTTCTTAACCGAGATGTAGTCGTTTCAGGTGAGATTTTGAATCAGCCAAACAAAGAAGCAGCAATTGATATTTTGATTAATGGATTGTACGACGTAAAAGATTTTGAATCTGCACTGGGTTTTGATTTGCGCGCACAAGGTCAAACTCCTTGGTTGTTCTCAGTTTCTAATAAAAAATCTACAGAAATAAATTTTACAGCAGAAACGGATTTAATCGGAGTCGAATTGAACATTCCTGAGCCATTTAAGAAATCCGCAGAGAAACAATCTCCTTTTTCTATTACTTGTACATTGCCTTGTTTGAATAGTGGTTGGGACATCGTTTTTGACAATAAATTAGAAACTAACTTTAGTCTAGACACCAATACCAAACAATTGAAACTAAACAAACTCAAGTTTGGTAGTAACAATGATCAGGTAACAGAGCTACCTGAATTTGGTGGCAAGCTCGATGTGGTTGATGTGGATAAATGGATAGAAATTGTAGCCAGTAATAAATCTGGGAATTCAGACTCTGAATTTCCATTGAAAGACATCACGGTTAATATTGGCACGCTCATATTTATGTCACGTGAACTTCATAACGTAGAGGTGAGGATGATTCATCAAGATGATTCAATGGTTTTTGAAGTCGATGGACTGCAAATAAAAGGGAAAATCATAATCGCTAAAGACATTGATAGAAAAGGCATTATTGTTCAGTTAGAAAAGCTTCATTGGCCAAAAGTTGATATTCCACCAGAGCCGCAAAACATCACCAAAGTTAGCAGTAAATACCCAGCTTTACATGTATGGATTGGAGATTTTATCTATGATGGTATTCCATTAGGTGAATCAAGTATTGAAGTAAGACCTGTTGCGGATGGCATTATGGTTGAAAAATTTAATACAAAATCAAATTTAATGAGTCTTAACATAAATGGAAATTGGTACAGGGATGAAGGCAGTCATGGCCTTTCCAAATTTAATATTATCATGACATCTAAAGACATTGCTCAATTTTTAGAAAAACTGGGCTTTCAGGCACCAATTTCAGAGGCGCAAACCATAATCGACATGCAAGCAAATTGGCCAGGCTTCCCCAGCCAGTTTGAAATTAAAAGCATCAGTGGAAAAATGCGCATTGAAGTGAAAGAAGGAGAAGTGGTTGATGCCAAACCTGGAATGGGTAGGGTATTGGGTCTTTTTAGTTTAACAAATCTACCAAGAAGATTAATATTGGATTTTAAAGATGTATTTGGCAAAGGTTTACATTTTAAATCGATGCAGGGAGATTTTGTTTTGAATAAAGGTGAGGCCTATACTGATGCATTTGTGATAGACTCTGCCAGTGCCAATATTTTAGTGAAAGGCAGTACGGGATTAGCCAATCAGGACTATAATCAGACAGTGATTGTCACGCCTAGGGTTGGTAGGGTTTTGCCAACAATTGGTGCGATTGCTGGAGGTGCTGTAGGAGCTGCAGCTGGATTTTTAGTTCAAGGAATGTTTAGTAAAGGCTTGAAAAACGTTGGAAAAATTATATATAAAGTAACAGGAAGTTGGGATGATCCCAAGATTGAACTCATTGAAACAGAAGAAAAAGTAAATGAAAACTAAAATATTGGCCTCAACATATCTCATAGTATTTATCACTATTGCCTCATTAATAGCCTATGAATCTTGGGGCAATGCCGTTGGTTATTCTCACACCGTAACTAAAATAACAAAAACATTACAAATGGAAGATAACCTGAAAACTTCAGGTAAAAAAATTCTTGAAAAAATAACATTTAGTTTGTATGAAGGCTATTCGGAAAGTGTTAATGAGTTAAAAGCCTTAAAGGAAAAGAGCAGTAAGTTCGATAAAAATGCTTATCGCTTTACAAAAGCTTTTATTGGCATTGTTTTATTGTCGTTGGTCTTATATTTTATTGGCAAACAAAATGTGTTATTAATTGGATTAATTTCTCTGTCTATTATAGCGCTTATCACAGGTTGGTTTTCACCAATTTTGGAAATTACAGCCTATCAGGATATTCCTTTGTTAGGAAATACTATTTTTCAATACGAAACCAAGAGTATAGTCACTGCACTTGAAAAAATATTTCACCAAGGGCAATATGGTATTGGTGCCATTATTTTATTGTTTACTGTTATCACCCCTATAATTAAAACAATTATCATGCTAACCATTAGCTTTCGTAAGAAGTTGCATCTAACCTCCAAAAGGGTTAAATTTCTATCATTGGTTGGCAAATGGTCTATGCTTGATGTCTTTGTGGTTGCGATAGTTGTGACCTATTTTTCTATGAAGTCCTCAGGTCAAACCGATGCGAACCTACAAATCGGTGTTTATTATTTTAGTATTTATGTTGTTTTATCTATGATATGTACTTATATTCTTTCTTATACATCTAAACCCAAAGACCCAGTAATTTCATAAAATGATACCAGAAAGTCTTAATGTAAGGTTCTGGTATTAAGCCCAAAAATGATACAATCAATTTTATGAAATTTTATTCTTCATTTGATATAACAACAGAAAATTGTTTAAACAACAGAGCCATAAGCTATGGTGATGGTGTGTTTGAAACCATGTTATTGAATAATTATTCCATTAAGTTATGGAAGCTGCATTGGCAGCGTTTAAGTACCAGTTTGAAAATGTTAAATATTCAAGAACCAGATGAGGATATGATTCATAAAAAAGTCATGCAATTGGTTAATGATAAAGGCCAGTACATAGCAAAATTAGTAATTTTTAGAAATGATAAAAAAAGAGGATATGCAAGCGATTCTACATCTCATCAGTTTTACATAACACTTAATCCCTATATTGCCCCAGACCCTATTAGAACATTAACAAGATCATCAGTTGCATTGTCTAAGCAAAAAAACTTAGCAGGAATAAAACACCTTAATCGATTAGAACAGGTGTTGGCAGCTCAAGAATTGAATCAAACAAACTATAAAGATGCCATTATGTGTAACGAATCTGGTAGGGTGATTGAAACAATAAGTCAAAATATTATTCTTTTTAAACACAACAAAATATTTTCGCCAAAATTAAATAAATCAGGTGTTTATGGAGTCGCACTTCGTTGGTTGCAATTAAAAGGGCATAAAATAAATTGGAAAAAAATTGAATTTAACCAATTGGCTCAGTATCATGGCATGATGGTTTGTAACAGTATTCAGGGCTTTAGTTTTATCAACAACATTAATAACACGATTCATTTCGATAAAAAATTAAAAATCATTCAATTAATTCAAAAGCAATGGAGCGAAAATCTATGAAAAAGCTTTTCATTCTTTTTGTCATAATGGGGGCTATCGCCATTGGATTTGGATTATTTTATTACAGCAAATACCAAGATTTTTTATCGACGCCAGTATTTCAAAACAATACTATTGTCAATATTAAAAAAGGCCAGAGTTTTAGAAAGTTTACCCAAAAGTTACGTGACAATAAAGCCAATGGCAATGAGTGGCATTGGCGTGTTTTTGCAAAAATTGAAAGCGTTGGAGCTTGGTTAAAAGCTGGAGAATTTCAAATTGATGCAGGTTTAACACCCATGCAAATGATGCGAAAAATCAAAGAAAACAAGGTCATGACCTATCAATTTACCATTGTAGAAGGCATGAATTGGCGTGAATTAAAATACAAGTTATTAGATGACAGTACATTACTGCATACGTTAAATGACATCGATGATGAACAATTGTTGGATGCCATTGATTCTGATAAGAACATACCTGAAGGATTGTTTCTCCCAGAAACTTACCAATTTGTTCGTGGTGATTCTGATGTTGATATCTTGAAACGTGCTCACAAATCATTAAAGCAAGAACTACAAAAGCACTGGCAGTTAAAAAAAGCCAATCTCCCCTACAAAAATACGTATGAAATGTTGACCATGGCATCCATTGTTGAAAAAGAAACATCACAAGCAAATGAAAGAGAAATAATTGCAGGTGTTTTTGTCAGAAGGTTACAAACAAATATGAGATTACAAACTGACCCAACTGTGATTTATGGTTTGGGTGAAAGTTATGACGGAGACATTAAAAGCAAAGATTTAAAAACCGATACACCCTATAATACTTATACTCGAAAAGGATTAACACCAACACCAATTGCAATGGCGAGTATAGAATCTATTGCTGCTAGCGCCAATCCCAAAGATGGTAAAGCATTGTATTTTGTTGCTAATAACCGTGGTGGGCATTATTTTTCAGACACTTATAAACAGCATCAAAAAGCAGTCAAAGACTATTTGAAAGGAAAAAAACTGTGATTCAAAAACACAAGCTTACTCCAAGGTTTATCAGTTTAGAAGGATCTGAGGGCGCTGGAAAAACCACAGCTTTAAAAGTGATTCGTGAGATATTAGATGGCTGGAACATAGAGTATATTTGTACCCGTGAACCTGGTGGAGAACCAACTTCAGAAAAAATACGAGATATTTTACTTTTTTCTGAGAAACTACATGCAAAAACAGAGTTATTATTAATGTTTGCCTCACGCAATGAGCATTTAGAAAATGTAATAAAGCCAGCTTTGAATGCAGGTAAGTGGGTTATTTCAGATCGCTTTGTCGATGCCAGTTATGCCTACCAAGGTGGTGGCAGAGAATTGGGTTTTGACAGAATAAAGTGGCTAGATGAATTCATCGTATCTGATACACAAACTGATTTTACCGTATTATTAGACATCGATCCTGCCATAGGGTTAGAACGCATTAAGGTGAGAGGTCAGTCCGATCGCATTGAACAAGAAAACATGGA
>Ga0316204_10012559_pt1 | contig 10303 bp, 9 predicted proteins | sample 6monrhotite_MG_2_FD_205661 | JGI IMG/M metagenome (GOLD analysis project Ga0316204, IMG submission 205661) | Microbial mat bacterial communities from mineral coupon in-situ incubated in ocean water Damariscotta River, Maine, United States -... | ecosystem: Environmental > Aquatic > Marine >... | reverse complement strand
CACGCTATACATGGTATGTTGAAGAACGACATGCCGTTCGACAATACCCGCTTTTACGCTATTCCCACATGAGGCCGGAAATGCAATAAACTCGGATAAATGCTTGTCTTCGAACAGAGTATCTACGGGCTGACAACTTGGATAAAATTCGCTAACTGGCAACAAACCACTCTCTTAACTCATCATTTTCACTTTACTGCAGTACCAAATTTATGCACATCAAGGCCCGCTACTGAACTCACCAATTGGTCTACTAGCTTTATTACTGACTCGTGAATAGCAACCTTGAGCTGCGCTTCCCGAGTGGCAATATCAATATGGGAGACTATCTTAGCGATGTAAAACTTGGAGAGTCCCGTATTGCTGTCCGCCCACACTCTTTTACCAGTGTGCAAATCAAACAACTCAGCCTCAATCCTAACTGGTCTAATGCCCAAAATCCAGTGTATGCCTCGGTGGTCTCTTCAACCGCTTCTGATGCAAGGTAAGTACCAGCAAGCGCTTTACTCTCCGCCACAAAATATGTAGTGACAGCGATACCAACCGTGCAAATAAAATATAATATAATCAATAAATTATGACATATTTTAGGCGTCTGCCCGTAATCACTTATGCGAAAGCGCAGTTGCACATCTGCATTTGAGTCCTTATGTAATTTTTTCGCTTGGGCGAAGCTCAAGTCGTTTGCGAACTGCGCCTCATCGGTGTCATTACAGTGGCATCGATAGCGTCAAAGCTGAGAACATTCATTCCTACACTAGCCAAGGCATCCTGCATTTCTGCCATCGCGCCCTTCTCTGCCTCTGCCATGCTCGGTTCAACACGGATTTCATCAAATTCTGTAGGTGAATTAGGCTCAAATACATTACGTAACGCATCCAAATCAACGCTGCTGTGAGCCTCTTCAACAATCACACTTAACGGTCTAGGCATAGCATTAAGCGAAGTTCGTTGAACATTCGAACTAGCGCAACCGCCTAACAACAATCCGCAAAGGAGTGTTGCTGACAATACATACCGGAAGAAATTAATCATAAATCGTTGTTCTTCCTATCTCTGATCTCAGCTAGATTTTATTTGCTCAAATCGTTTTTCTTTTGCTCAAATTCCTCGCGCTCAATCTCGCCGCTAGCGTAGCGTTCGTTAAGGATGTCGAGCGCAGTCTTTTCACCGCCTCGTTTTTCGCAAGCACCTGATCCCCTAGAGCATCTAAACACCATCACAGCGCCAAAGATCAACAGTCCCCAGAGCAACAGCATTCCAATTCCCATACCACTCCCTCCATAGTCACTCATATGTCCCCACATTTTTATCTCCTTTAAAAGGTTACATTTTTACGCGGCGCAGCCGTAGCGCGTTACTAATCACCGACACCGAACTAAAACTCATTGCCGCAGCCGCGATGATGGGCGAGAGCAATAATCCGAAAAACGGATATAGCACGCCTGCCGCGATGGGGATGCCGATAATATTGTAGATGAAAGCGAAGAATAAATTCTGGCGGATGTTTTTCATGGTGGCGCGCGACAGGCGCACGGCGCGCACGATGCCGTTGAGATCGCCCTTGACCAGCGTGATGCCCGCGCTTTCCATCGCCACGTCGGTACCGGTACCCATGGCGATACCCACTTGCGCTTGCGCCAACGCCGGAGCGTCGTTGATACCGTCGCCCGCCATCGCCACAATGCGCCCCTGAGCTTGCAGTTGCTTGACGATGGAGGCTTTCTGTTCAGGCAGCACTTCCGCCTCTATCCGGTCTATACCCAACTTTCGAGCCACCGCCTCTGCCGTGGTGCGATTGTCACCGGTGAGCATGATGACCTGTATGCTCTCCTCATGCAGGGCACGAATGGCCTCCAGCGTGGAGGTTTTTACTGGGTCGGCCACGCCGAGCAGTCCCGCCGCCTTGCCGTCAATTGCCAGCAGCATCACGGTCTGTCCGTCGTCACGCAATGTGTCGGCGCGCGTAGGCAAATCGCCCGCATCAATTTTCAGTTCCTCGAATAGTTTGAGATTGCCTAGCGCGACGCTGCGGCCTTCGACGCTTCCGGTCACGCCTTTTCCTGTGATCGAACGGAACTCGGTGACCGCCTTTAAGGTGATATTTTTCTCATGCGCGCCGTTCACGATGGCCGCAGCCAACGGGTGTTCACTGGCGCGTTCTAGGCTAGCCCCCAGCCACAGCACGATACCTTCATCAAAACCTTGCAGCGGCACCACCGAGGTCAATTTCGGCTTACCCTCGGTCAACGTGCCAGTCTTGTCCACCACCAGCGTGTTCACCTTCTCCATGGTTTCCAGCGCCTCGGCATTTTTTATCAACACCCCTGCCTGCGCCCCACGCCCGGTGCCCACCATGATGGACATCGGCGTGGCCAACCCCAATGCGCAAGGGCAGGCGATGATCAACACCGCCACTGCGTTGACTATGGCGTGCGCCAAACGCGGCTCAGGCCCCCATATACCCCAGATCGCCAGCGTGACAAGCGCAGCCAACACCACCACCGGAACAAAATAACCGGCAGCAACATCGGCTAGCCGCTGGATCGGTGCTCGCGAACGCTGTGCCTCGCTCACCATGTGCACGATTTGCGCCAGCAAGGTGTCCGCGCCGACGCGCTCGGCGCGCATCACCAGACTGCCCGTGCCGTTCACCGTCGCACCGATCAGCTTCGCATCTTTGGCTTTTTCCGCTGGGATGGACTCTCCGGTAACCATAGATTCATCCAGCGCACTGCTGCCTTCCAACACCACGCCGTCCACTGGCACTTTCTCACCGGGACGCACACGTAGCACATCGCCCGGCAGCACTTTCTCCAATGGAATATCTTCCTCGCTACCGTCGTCACGCACGATGCGCGCGGTCTTCGGCGCAAGGCCCAACAGCAATTTAATCGCCGCGCTGGTCTGGCTGCGCGCGCGCAACTCCATCACTTGCCCGAGCAGCACCAGCGCCATAATCATCGCTGATGCCTCGAAATACACTGGCACCAGTCCGCCCATAGTGTGCATTTTGAGCGGGAACCATCCCGGCAACAACATTGCCACCACACTATACGTCCAGGCCACGCCGACACCGAGTGAAATCAGCGTAAACATGTTGAGACTGCGATTGACCAGCGATGCCCAGCCGCGTTGAAAAATCGGCCAGCCGCTCCACAGCACTACCGGAGTCGCCAGCGCAAATTCCAGCCATTGCAGCGTGAGCATGGAGAGGGATTCCGGCATTGCCTCCGGAAACAAGTCGGCACCCATCGCGATAACGAATACCGGTAAAGCCAGCGCCGTGCTGATCCAGAAGCGCCGCATCATGTCGTTCAATTCGGTATTGTCTTCTGTAGCGGCATCGCGCGACTCAAGCGCCATGCCGCAGATTGGGCAATCGCCCGGTTCGCTGCACACCACTTCGGGATGCATCGGGCAGGTGTATTCAACCGTACCCGGAATGCCCGGTGACTCAGGTTCAAGCGCCATACCGCACTTCGAGCAACTTCCCGGCGCGGGCTGGCGAATTTCTGGGTGCATCGGGCAGGTGTAACTTGCGGCGGCAGGAACGGCAGACGCGGCCACATCCTTTTTGAGATAGGCATCAGGATTCGCCTGAAACTTATCCAGGCAGTGGCGCGAGCAAAAACGATAGTGCTGTCCTGCATGCTCAAGATGATGCGGCTTGTCGGCGGTGACCGTCATGCCGCATACCGGATCTCTGTGAACAACACCCTCCGCAAGGTTTGCGGTTACTCCAGATAAATCATGCTTCATTTTGTTTCTCCTTTAGCGGGAATAAGTGATGCAGAGTGACTTAATTCAGCCCGCCCCGCCTTAACCATTCAGCATATATTTCACCGGACCAGAAACTCTGAAAATAGGCAATGACCGCGAGGTTTTCTTCCTCTTTCAGCTTGTCGCCGAAGCTGGGCATTTTTCCGCCCTGCGGAACACCGCCTTCGTCTATGGTTTTTTTCAGCATGGCTAAGGGATGATGCCATGCATGCGCGCTTCCATTCAGCGGTGGTGGCAGATAATTTCCAGCCGCATCGGCAGTTCTCCAGCTAAAAGTTCCCCGTGCGTTTTCATTGTGACAAGCAATGCAATTTTCTGCGTACACTTTTTTGCCCAATTCAAACTGTGACTGGGTGTACCACCTCCCCGCCACCTTGGGTTCATCGCTGCCTTGCTTGCAACTTGCAAGCGAAAGACACAAGCACAATAGCCATACACTTTTATTCATTTGTTGCCTCTCTCCTGTTAATCATGATGTCATATACAGCGATGCTTACTGCCATACACCGGATCGGTCTGAGCAAGAAAGGTGGCACGATCAAGGACAGGAACAACCTTGACCAGTTCGTTGCCCTGCCCCTACAGGTGACTGGCAACACTCGACCAGCGCTACTCTTCTGCCCGCTTAACCAACCCAGCACGAACCGAGTTCATTGATACATATCACACGGCATGAGCAAGGTGTTCCTCATCCATCACAACCGAACCGCCCTTGCCATAAACACCCTGTCACTCGTGTGCAGGCATGATATATCCGGTATAACGCCGATGTGCATCGGCAAAAGCGCGGCGAAATCCATCTTCATCCGAAAGAACGATAATCATATGCGCATGGTTGCGTATCAGGCAGCAACACCAAATTTCAGCCTCGGCCTTTCGGGCTGCCTCGCCAAGCAATGCCACATAAAGCTCGTAGTCACTATCATCAAAGAATGTCTGAACACGGCGATTACCACGCCGTGTCACATGGTGTGGATAACTGGAAATACCAAATACAAGGTAAGCGAGTCATTTTGAATCGTGTGACATAATTAACGTATTTCGTAAACTGTCATCGTAATTCGCACGGGATTTTCATTGTTCATTCAACCAATCTTTCACTTCCCCATACTGCTGTCTGAACCACAAAGCATGATGGCGTAGGCTAATGTTTTTAGTCTCAAATAGGTTAATCCAGTGACTGGCTCTTTCTGCGCTAGCATTGATTTTCGATTCACACCAAGCGAGGCCAACCATATATTCTAATAGCGCGGGATCTGCTACCCGAAATTGCATTAGATCGTTTGCATCTTGCAGAGATTGTTTCGCCAAACACAGATACTCAGTTTCGAATTGTAAATCCATGTAAGGAGAGTACTCTGCGTATTCTTCACAGAGCATTACCAGAGCACGGAGTTGCAATCGGGAGTTATCTTTGTCCACAGAGATACGAACCAATTCTTTCAATAGTCCGAACAGAACATTAAAAAAATTTTTATCATAGTCAGCCTGTGAGACTGGTGTCAGCTTGTGCAATGAATTTTTTTCTTCAATCCAAAAAAAATGTGGTTCCAATAATGCATCAGGGATAGTTTTTCTGAATGTATCTATTTTGGAGGCAGTCGCTAACAATGCCGAGAGCGTACGCTCAAACAAGTTTTTCATAGTGCCAAGCTGATTGGTTTCTGCCTGTTGCCTAAGTACTCCAAACAATTCCTTGAGGATAAAATAGTCTTTAGGAAATGGCTGGCGCATCAAATCATTAAATAACAATCCAGCTTTGACCAAGTGCTCATTTAAACCAACCCCATCATTTGCACGAGTGCGCAATTCGCTTCTAAACTGTGCCGTCCATTCATCTTGTTCTAGTTTTGGTTTAATACGTAGGTCGATCAGTGCATAGGCCTGAAGCAACAGTTGCAGATCATTCAACTGCCTCGCCAAATTGATCTGCGTGTTCAAATATTCCAAATATTGGCACGGTACACGGACATCGATTGCAGCACCGTATTCCTCAAGCAGTACTTTGGCATCCAATATTTTCCCCGTGCGCGCAAAATGCATAATAAGGTTTTGATATACCACTGGATAAAGATTGGGTACAGGATTGCTGCGTAGTAAAGCTAAAGCCTTTTCATAATAATGAACTGCCTGCAACTCGTTGCCTTGCATTTCTTCAAGCCGGGCGAGGTTGTTATAAAGAATGGCATGGTGTGATCCACAGGCATCATCTTCCAGCAAAGATTCGATCTCCGCTTTTGCGATAGGATAATTACCAGCAATTTCATTTTTGTGGCTGGACAATAAGTGATACTGCGCTTTGCATTTATTATCAGGTAAAACTTCTTTATCTACCGTATCTAGCAGTTCACCAAACCGTTTGAAATTTCCGTTACGATAATAGATACTAGATTCGTTCAATCGACATTGATGCTGTTCGCTGGAGAATAGCGCCAGTTTTTTAAGTTGCTGAACTGCCTCATGCTCTTTCACAAAATCACCAGTGAGAGCAAAAAATTTAATTTTTCTTAACGTCCATTGTATCTGTGCAGGGAAACCTAGAAATACGGGCGCAGAGAGGAGACATGCTTCAGCAGCAGGGTAATCGCAAGAGTCGATAAGTGTTGCACATTTGTCCAACCATTTTTTCTCGTGAGGGAGTACGATGTGACCTCGTAATAGAAAAAAGACTCCCAGCAGAAATGTTAGTAGCACCCAAACCCATAAGTTAATCGCTGGATTGCTGATCCATAGCATCCCTAGCAGCGCCACCATCACTGAAAGCGGCAGAAAGCGTTTATTCAGTGCTGTTTGGTAGTGTTCATGGAATGTTTTTATCAGCGATAAAAGATTGGGCATCTGTTATCCACGTCCTTTACTGACGGTCTTATGCGTCCATTTTAAAAGTCTCGTTGAAAGCTTAATCGACCCCACATTGAACAGGTAAAATGATGAATTAAAAGAGTTATTTATCATTTTTGCATCTTCGATTCAATATGTGTCGCCAAGGCAATCATGTTCCTGTTCGGCATCACCCTAATCCATTCTTTATTATATTCTTATAGGGCAGTGGCAAGCCCCGCCTAAATACTACCCCAACTTGAAATTCAGAATTGGAATTCTGAGTAGGCAAAGTTATTTTCTTAATCATCGAAAAAATGTCTGGGTCTGGCCTTGTAGCATAGCGCAACCCACCACCGCCCCTTTCCAAACCAACCGGACATTCAAGCATACCGACCCGCAATCCCATGCGGGTGGCGGCATCTAGCTGGCGCTTGTCGGATGAAATAAACACATCGGCCTTCAGTGCAACAGCGCTGCCAATGTGTATGGCATCCATGCCGCGCAGCACGTTCGTTTCGAGGCTCGAAATCGCCGGAGCCAGCACAGCGGGGGCCAAGTCGCAAATAACGGCATCTTCGATGTCGACCAGCAACGCCGACTTCAGTTGTCGATATTGCGCTTCGGTGATCTTGGCTTCCCGATGCAGGCGGCAAAAGGCAGAGATAATCTCTGGGAGTGCGATACCGGACAAAATAATTTCCGTGGCATGATCACACCATTTCAGCACAGTGTCGGTTCCTTCCTCTCGGACATAGCGCTTGACAAATGCGGAGGTGTCGAAATAAACGCGCACCGGATTCTCCCGTTAAAACTCAGCTTCGCGCTCTGCTAGGATCATGCTGCTGACCGAAACGCTATCCAGCAGCAGAGGTAGCGCCGCGCGTCGCGTCCATGACGGCAGCTCGGCGGCTACAGGGACAATGTCGGCGATAGGTTTGCCATTGCGCAGCACACGCACCGACTCACCCGATACGACGATGTCGAAATACTGCTTGGCGTGGTTGCGCACCTCGGTAAATGTGACTTGTTTCATGGCTAGCTCCAAGTGTCAGGAATGATGTAAGGATAGATGTTTAGTTCAACTTATGCCAGTAACATGGATACTATTGCTTCATTTGCTATGTTTCAGGAGCAATTGTCACCGTAATTCGCTGTTCAGCTACATCCGCGTTGCAATGCTTGCCCTCTCAATCCTGCGACATTTCGGCACGATGGCGAATCTTGTAAATCTTTGCTACTGGCAATATCGCCACGATGCCATCGCCCTCAACACCGGTGTAGGCTACATCCATAATAGCTTGCGCAATTTCATCTGCACGCTGAGATGAAACGAAAATTTCTATCCGCGCATGTTGCGTCATTAAGTCGCGGCAATAAAAATCCTTGTACTCACCGTAGCCTTTTACGCATGACACACTGATGCCAGGCACACCAAGCTCCTTCAGTCGAAGTGTCACTTTTTCCAGAGCATCATTACGAATGAAGGCCGTCACTTGGCTAAATAACATATTGTTTTCTGCGGTCATGATTGTTTCCTCTATATCAAACAATTAAATCTAAAAGCGGCAGTTCTATCCGCAGATTTCGCAGATTAACGCAGATTTTCAATCGGCTGCGGATGTGTATTTAATCACCCAATGTATGACTCAGAAGTTCGGCATTAGATGTTCTTTAAATCGGCGAAAATCTGTGTAATCTGCGGACAACTGCTTTTTCCAGGTTAGAACTACCCCACTAAATCAGTGGGTAAACTTATAGGATCGAAAAAATACGGCCCATCATTTTGGCCTAATCCTTATGCGATGGGGTTCCTGGCGCATGACTGTGAGCACTGTTTTCATGCCTCGTGTCTACGCTGTCCGCAAGGCCATCGTCATGGTGTTCGCCATTCGCTTCATCATGATGAGCATCCGAAGTGTCTTTTCCCTGCATTGGCATCTCGTCGTGCTCATGCTCTGCGCCGTGGTGGTGACCATGCCCCTCCGATTCTGGCAATGACATCACTCCCAGCCCATGACGAAACACCACCTCTCCACCGTGCCATGCTGTGCTAAGTACCAGCAGCAATGCGACTAGTAACAACATCAAAAAACCATAAGAAGGTTTTGCTAGAGAGCGTCTTAACCACGCGTCTAATGCAGTGAGTAGAACCAGTGCAGCAACTGCTCCAAGAGCCCAATTGCGATGTATCGTCATCGCTAGGTGACCCGCCTCGTCATGATCAACGCTGTTGTAAGCAAACATTCCAAACACTGCTGCAATGCAGGCAAAGATTGCTGCGCCCCATAGCATCCAGCGCCCAGTAGTCAAACTTTGGTTTGCCCATGAGGCATTATTAAATAACAGACCCGTAGCAATAAATGCTGCGGCAGCCGTGGTAAAGGCGATCGGAAAGTGAACGAACACCGGATGCCAATTTGGAATAATTTCAAACATGTATTCTCCTAAATTAATACTTCTTGTTAATTAGAATTCAGTAGCGACTATCTATACATAAACTTAATTCAAAGCACTTCGCCCTTACCCCGTTTTTCCTGTATGAGTAACACCCAGCCGTAGATCACCGGCAAGACTAAAAGAGACAAAATTGTTGAGGTGAACATACCACCAATCATCGGTGCTGCAATACGTTGCATCACATCCGAGCCCGTGCCACTTCCCCACATTATCGGCAGCAAACCAGCAATTACTGCCGTCGCGGTCATAGCGATAGGACGCACGCGCTGGGTGGTTCCATTTAACACCGCCGCCATAATGTCGTCTGCGCTCAAATGTCCGCCACTTTTTTGCCGTTGTTTAGCGATACTTTGATCAATAAAAGTCAGCACCAGCACGCCGATTTCAGCCGACACCCCAGCTAGTGCGATGAACCCTACTGCGACAGCTACTGAAATGTTATAGCCGAGTATCCAAACCAGCCAAAATCCGCCAATCAAGGCAAACGGAATTGATAGCATGACCACGACAGGGGCAATCAAATTTCGGAAGTTAAAATACAGCAGCATAAAAATGGTCAGTAGCGTCAATGGAACGACTACTTTTAGACGCGCAGCAGCTCGTTCCATGTATTCAAACTGCCCTGACCAAACCAGTGAATAGCCAGCCGGTATCTTGACCGTTTCTTCAACTTGTTTTTTTGCTGCTGCCACATATCCGCCAATGTCGCTGGTTTTGATATCTACGTAAATCCAAGCATTGGGAGTGGCATTTTCTGTTTTCACCGCTGGAGGCCCTCGCCGCAAATGCAAATCAGCCACTAATGACAGTGGAATCTGCGTGCCTGTCGGGGTTGGAATCATCACACGCTGCAAGGCTTGCACGTTATCGCGCAATTCTCTGGGATAGCGCAGATTCACCGGGTAACGTTCCAATCCCTCAACCGTTTCAGTGATATTCATGCCGCCAATAGCTGACTGCACCACATCTTGCACATCGCCTACGGTCAAACCATATCGAGCAGCGCCTTCACGCTTGATGTCGAAATCAAGATAGTAGCCACCAGCGGCCTTATCGGCAAAAGCCGAGAGTGTGTCTGGCAAGGTCTTTAAGGTTTTCTCAATATCCCCAGCAACTTTCTCAAGTACATAGAGATCAGGGCCGGAGACTTTAATACCGATAGGAGTCTTAATGCCGGTCGATAACATGTCGATGCGGGTTTTGATCGGGTATGTCCAGGCATTCGCCAAGCCGGGAAACT
>Ga0316204_10012558_pt1 | contig 10305 bp, 11 predicted proteins | sample 6monrhotite_MG_2_FD_205661 | JGI IMG/M metagenome (GOLD analysis project Ga0316204, IMG submission 205661) | Microbial mat bacterial communities from mineral coupon in-situ incubated in ocean water Damariscotta River, Maine, United States -... | ecosystem: Environmental > Aquatic > Marine >... | reverse complement strand
TTACTTTCCTAGTATTACCCTAAGGTAATGCTATTTACTCTACACGCTCAAGAAAATGAGATTAAACCTCTGAAACCTTAACTACCTTAGAGATATTGTCAAAAATTCTTCTAACTCTATCTTGCCAGAGTTCACCGAATTCTTTCATTTCATCTTCAGAAGCCATTCCACCCATCATTTTTTGCATAAGGATACTCATGTTTTGATTAGGTGCTATTGAAGACGGATCATAAAATACATCTACACTTTTATCATTATCTATTCTTGTAAACCTAGCTGAAGAACTAATGTTTGAATTAAAATTCATTAAAGAATGTCTTGAAAACTTTCCTCCTAAACCTTTAAATCCACTTTTATCGGTAGCACCTGTAATTTGAGACACAACATTACTGATAACTCCTGCTACTCCATCTTCTAAGGCTTCTTTAAACTCTACTCTTATATTTCCGCGTACAGCCAATGAATCCGGATATAAAGCTTTTAAAGCTTCTAAAGTAACTAGATAAGCACCTGCTACAGTAGGACAACTATGTCCAGCTGACTTAACCACATCTTCAAAACTAAATTCATAAATACCATTTTCAAATGCGCCTAAAACCTTTGATAATGGATCAACTACTTTTATTGTCTCTACCTTATTGAAAAAATCTGGATATGCCATGTAAATTCCTATATATTATTTTTTTTAATAACTTTTGCAGAAATTTTAACTTCATCATTCATAATATCAAACAGATCATCAATTTCTAATGATGATACATCAATAACTTTTGAATCAATAGAAACCTGTGCAAAACCTTTTTTGTTTTTATGCTTTGGATGGTTGGATTCTATCATCTTTAGTAAACTTGTAACTTGATTTTGAGCAATATTAAATATTGAATCTATCGTTTGAGGAAATCTCATTTTTGTTGATTCAAGTTCTTTTCTTAAATTTTGTACTTTAAATAAAGTAGTTTGATAAAATGAATCCTTTAATTGTTGTATTTCCAATGATTTTAAAACTATTTTTTTTTCTATAGAATGTTGAGAATATGAATTTAACATATGTTCTAACTCTTGTCTTTTATTAAATACTTTTTGAGTTATAAGCTGTGTTAATTGAGTCGATACAGAATCCAAGTATTGAAGTAACTCATTAGTATCTGGTAGAATCATTTGCATTGCAGCACTTGGAGTAGGTGCTCTTAAGTCTGCAACTAAGTCACTTATCACTGTGTCTATTTCATGCCCGACACACGATACCACAGGTGTGCTTGCTTCAAAAATAGCGTCTGCAACTATCTCTTCGTTAAATGCCCATAAGTCTTCTATGCTACCACCTCCACGACCTGTGACAATAATATCATAATTCTTTACATCACTATTTCTGATAGCTTTAGCTATACTTAATGCTGCACTTTCTCCTTGAACCAAGACATCATAAACATCTATTTCTATAAGCCTATACCTAGAGTTGGCAACTCTTAACATATCTTGTAAGGCTGCACCTGTGGCAGAAGTTATAAGTGCAATCTTTTTAGGAAATTTTGGAAGTTGTTTTTTTATCTCAGGAGAAAAATAACCTTTAGCTAAAAGCTTTTCTTTTAACTGCTCATAAGCTAATGCTAAAGCACCCTGACCTGATGGCTGGATACTGAAACAGTTTATCTGATATTCACCTCGAGGTTTGTAGAGTGTTATAGCACCGTCAAGGATGACTTTTTGTCCCTCTTGTAGTTGAAACTTTAATTTTGAGGCATTACCTCTAAACATCACAGCTTTAAGTGTTGAAGAGTTGTCTTTTAAAGTAAAATATATATGTCCGCTATTGTGAAAAGTAATTCTGGAGAGTTCACATTCAACTAATACCCTTGAAAAGGTACTCTCCAATAAAGTTTTTATCTGTTCATTCAGTGATGATACATTAAGAACATTCAAATTTAAACTTTAATGAGAACTATAGTTTTTTAGCAATAAGAAGTGTAGATATATCCATTGAAAAACTTTTTGTATAAAGTATTTCAAAACCAGCTGCCTTAAGTTCTATTTGCATATTTTCTACAGTGGAGAAGTCTTCTATGGAGTTAGGCAAATATTCATAGGCTTCTAAATTCTTAGAGATAAATCCACCAACCTTTGGTAGAATATTATTCATATAAAAATCTCTAACTCTACCTAAGGCGGAAGGGTTTTCATTTTTCATAAACTCTAAAATCACGACTAAGCCGTCTTTTTTCAAAACCCTGTTAAATTCCTTTAGGGCTTCTTCACGTTCTACGACATTACGAATTCCGTAAGTAATACTAAGAAAATCGGAACTAGAATCTTCAAGTGGGATTTCTGTTGCTTTAGAGATATGATAATTAAATTTTGGATATTTTTCTTTTGCTACGTTCACCATACCTACTGATGGGTCTACGCCAACAATCTCACCTACTCTTATACCATTGGTTTCTGCACGATTCAGCCAAAAATCCATCATATCGCCTGTACCACAAGCTATATCAACAATTTTATCTACAGAATCATTCGCGTAAAACTCATATGCCAAATCACAAGCTTTACGTCTCCAACTTTTATCAACACCCATGCTCATAACTCTGTTTGCTGTATCATATGTTGGTGCTATATTATCAAACATAGAAACTATTTTGTTTTGTTTATCTTGATCTTGCATCATTTATATATCCCTTTTAATCCACATTATTATATCTTGTTCTTCTTTTTGTATATTTAAAATATTAAACTTATCTTCTACGGCATCAAAACCATTAACACCGCCAAATTTCGGAGACAAATAACATAAATAATAATTAGTGATTTTTCGAGTTAGTTCATACATATTTGAGCCACCCTCAATCATAATATTTTTGTAATTATCTATTTTAGATAAACTATCTGATATTATTACTTTTCTGCCCTTAACATTAAAAAGAGGTATAGTTTCATCAAACTCTTTTTCTCTAGAATAAATTAAAATATCAGGTGCGTTTCCGTTTATATCTCTAGCGTCTAATGTTGGTCTATCTAAACGAACAGTATTTCCACCAACTACAAGCAAATCACAGACATCTCTCACCGAATGAGTTAGTTTACGGGTATCAAGTGAACTTATAGCACCCTCATCTATTGTACCATTTAGTCTTTGTGCCCATTTAAAAAATACAAAACTTTTCTTTTGCCATGACTCAAACGGATGAAGTAAATCATTACATTCTTTTTTTAAAATATCTGTTTGCACCAAAATAGAAGCATCTCTTAGTTGAGTGTTTCCACCTGATGCTTCTTCATTAGAATCACATAATCCTACATATACTTTTTTTACGCCAAGTTCAGATATAAGGGTAGCACAAGATGGTGTTTTTCCTTCATGAGAACATGGTTCTAAAGTTGTATAAACAGATACATTGATAAAAATATTATTGTGATTTTTTTTCAAATATATATGTATGTCTAAAGAACTAGTAAGATTTAAGATATATTTATCTTGGGTTAGCTTATAGTATGCAGATTTTAATGCTAATACTTCAGCGTGAGGTTCACCCGCTTTTTGATGTGCTTCAACTGCTAGTATTTCGTTGTATTTACCAATAACTGTACAACCAACTGCTGGATTTGGATAGGTTAACCCCTGATATTTCCAAGCCTCATTCAAGGCTAACTTCATATAAAAGTTGTTATCTATTAGCATTCCATATCCTAAACGTATAAGGAGCAAAGCCCATTATACTGGCTTAACACTAGGTTTTCTTCAGCAGAAAACCAATGCATAGTAAACCATGCTTTAAAATTTTTCACTACCATTCAAAATATGTTTTCGCTTTTGCAATATTTCCATAGTCAACTGAACTTTCTTCACCGTCAACTTCTAAAAAAATCTTAGAATCTTCTACTTTTGTTAGTTGTGCTTTTAATTTTGTCTTGTCTGTTAATAAAATTGAAACTTTTTCACCAACACTCATAGTAAACTGAGCTATTGTTGTTAGTTTTCTTTCTATGCCAGGACTACCGACTTCAAGCCTATAGTCACCAGAGACCGGCGGTGTTACATCAAGTAGAGGTGAGATAAGATGTGTTAGTTCAACACAAGAATCAAGACTTACGCCTTTTCTTTTCCCATCCTCAACTTCACGAGAAAGCACACTAACACGGTAAATGGTTTCATCACCTTCATTAACTACACTTGTATCATAAAGTTCTAAATCTACAGAGTTAACCAATGAATTAATATCATTCTCTAAGCTCATTGTGTATCTCCCGTTTCTTTAGATATTTTTTTAAAAAGTTCTTCTAGGTTTTTTGATTTCTCTAATTGCTCATCAAATTCAAATGTAAGCTTAGGACAGCGGTACCAACCTTGATCTTTTAAACAAAAAGTCTCAACTATTGGACGAGCTTTACGAAGCAATTTTAAATAGTCTCGTTTACCTTGCTCGTGAAAATCTTTAGGGTCAAGATAAACTTTCGCATCACTTTTACCACGAGAACATTTAACTTCAAGAATATCTAATTCGTGAAGTCTTTTGTCGTTAAGTGAACCTAGTGCTTGCGGAATTAATTCCGCAAGAAGAGACTCTGTTCTTTTTAACTTTATTTGAGCTTCGGTCATAGAGAAGTTTTTTGTTCAACTTTTTTGAATGTCTCAATTACATCACCAACTACAACATCGTCATAACCTTTGATACCAACACCACACTCATAACCGTTACCTATCTCTTCAACATCATCTTTGAAACGTTTAAGTGAAGTAAGCTCACCTTCATGGATAACAACACCTTCACGAATAACACGAACAAGACCACCGCGGATAAGTTTACCATCAACAACAACACAACCGGCAATCATACCTTTTGGTGTTTTGAAAGTATCTTTAACATCCGCTTGACCTGTATTTTCTTCATTGTATTTAGTTTCCATCATACCAGTAAGCATACCTGTCACATCATCTAATAACTGATATATAATAGAGTAGTTTCTAATCTCTATACCTCTTTGCTTAGCTAAGGCTTTTACAGAACCTGTTGGACGAATATTAAATCCTAAAAGTATACAGTTATCACTTGCAGATGCTAACTCAACATCATTTTCTGTAATTCCACCGACACCAGTAGAGATAACATCAACTTTTACTTCTTCATTTCTAAGTTCACTTAGTGAAGTTTTAAGTGCTTCAAGCGTACCGTGAACATCAGTTTTAAGTACAATCTTAAGAGATTTAAGTTTACCTTCTGCAATCATTGATGTCATATCTTCTAAAGTTGATTTCTTAGAGTGAGAAAGTTCTTTATGTCTGTCGTATTCGTGACGTTTTTGAGCATACTCTTTAGCTTCTTTATCACTTGACATTACAGTCATAACTTCACCAGATGCCGGAACTTCACTCAGTCCTGCAACCTGTGCAGTATGACTTGGTCCAAGAGTTTTCACTTGTTTGTTGTTTTCATCTATTAGAGCTTTAACACGCCCATAAGCACTACCACAAACAACATAGTCACCAACTTTAAGTGTTCCGTTTTGAACAATAACAGTCGCAACAGGTCCACGACCTTTTTCTAAAGATGCTTCTACAACTGCAGCTTTAGCTAATGCATTTTCATTTGCTTTAAGTTCAAGAACTTCAGCAGTCAAAATAATATTTTCTAATAAATCATCAATACCCATTCCGGATTTCGCAGAAACTGGAACAAATTCTATATCCCCACCCCAATCAGCCGGATTCATATTACGCTCAGCCATTTGACCTTTTACTAAGTCAGGTTGAGCTGTTTCTTTATCCATTTTATTTAATGCAACTATAACCGGTGCACCAGACTCTTTAGCCAACTTAATAACTTCCTCTGTTTGAGGCTTTACACCATCATCAGCAGCTACAACTATAATAATAATATCTGTAATATCTGTACCACGTTGACGCATGTGAGAGAACGCTGCATGACCAGGAGTATCTATAAAAGTAATATCTTTTTTATTATGGTTTATAGTATAAGCACCGATATGCTGAGTAATTCCGCCAGCCTCACCATCAGTTACTTTTGCATCACGAATTGCATCTAGTAATGAAGTTTTACCATGATCAACATGTCCCATAATAGTAATTACCGGAGGTCTTTCAGTTGCATCTGGATCCTCTTCAATATTTTCTTCCTCATGAGTAAACTCATCCTTAGGATCTATAATGGTGACTTCAACATCAAATTCTTCTGAAAGAATTTCTATTTCATCATTTCCTAAAAAATCATTTTTAGTCATCATCATTCCAAGGTCGAATAAAACTTTAATGATGTCAGACATAGGTCTATTTAGTTTTTCTGCGAACTCATAAACACGAATATCTTCTGGAATCTCAACATGTGTAACTACTTCGTCTTCTACTTTATCTTTTGTATATTTTTTACGTTTATCACGAGAAACTTTTCTTCCACGTGGAGCTTGTTTTTTATTTGCATTTCTACCAGCTGGTTTTGGCTGACGTGGCTTTCTAGGTTCTTCAGCAGGAAGAGGTGCTCTTTCAGTTGAATTTAAATCAAGTAATGTAACCTGATCGTCCATATCCATAGATACATCACTCATTGATCCACCAAATATATCTATTCTAACACCTTGTTCTTTTTTGGCACTAGGAGCTGATTTACTTGTTGATTTTTTCTTTTTAGCAAGTTCTTCTAAAGCTTCAGCACTCATTTTACCGTATGAAGATACTGATTCTTGCTTTAGAGGAGCAACATAAGTCTCTTCAACTTTTGGTTTTTTCTTTTTTACAATCTTTAGTCCAGACTTTTTTATTACTCTAGGTTGAACTATTTTTATAGGACTTTCTTTCTCTGGCTTATCCGGCTTAGTAGTATCTTTTGCTTCTTCTTTTTTAAGAGGTTCTTTTACTGAAGTCGTCTCTTCTATTTTTGCTTCTGGAGTTGTATCTTCAGCAACAACATCAACTACTTTATCATCTTGTGTTTGAGCAGGGGTGCTACTTATATTTGTGCTTGTTTCAGAAGTTTTTTTCTCACTTGAAGTATCACTTTTTTCTTTTGCTTGTTCTTGTATAGCAGGCTTTTCAGAATCCGCTGATGATTCACCATTCATAATATAGTTCATTAATCCATCTGCTTCTTCCATTGATACCGCACTCTGTGCAGATTTAACTTCAATACCCATTTCTGAAGCTTTTTTAACAACATCTTTGGAAGCTATACCAAGTTCTTTTGCAATTTCGTGTACTCTAACTTTTTCTGTCATCAGTGATGATCTCCTTTAGTCTGTTCATAAGTTTGTCTTTGTCTGAAGTCTTGCATTGGCGCATAAGCGCTTTTAAAACTTTTTTTTGCGTATCTAGACAAATCTTACATAAATAAAAACTTCTACCAGAACCACTATAAGATTCTATCTCACTATTTATACAGTGAAGTCGAAGAAAAGTATCTTGTTGACATCTCTGTCTACAAGATACACACATCCTGGTAGGTTTATTAAAAATTTTCGCCATTATATCTAAAACTTCCTTCAATTAATAGTGAAATAAACTATTATCTCTCTATAATTAATCCATCATTATCAAAATCTAATATTTTAACTACAAATTCTGGAAATTTCTGCTTTAATCTATTTGCTATCATTGGAGCATCTTCATCATATGCCATAGAAAAAAATGTAGAACCACTTCCTGATAAGGTACTCATCAAAGCTCCGCTTTCATATGCAACTTTTTGCACAGAAAAAAGTTCAGGCAATGTTTTCATTCTTGCTTTTTGGTGAAATCTGTCTTGAGATGCCAGCTTAAGCATTTCCCAGTCTTCATTAAAGAATGCAGCTACACTTAAAGCACTATGAGAAAGGTTATATACAGCATTTTCTTTTGAATAAGATTTTGGTAAAAGTGTTCTTGCCTTACTTGTATTCATTTGCTTATTTGGGATTACTACTATAGACTTTATATAATTTGGAAGGTGTTTTTTTTGCGAAAATACTTTATTTTTTTCAACTGTAGCTACATTAAAGCCACCCATTACAGCCGGTGTAATATTATCCGGATGTGTTTCATACACCAAAGCATGGTTAAGTACTCTTCTTTTAGATACTCTAATGCCAGCAGCCTCATGAGCACTTGCTATAGCTGATACAATCACAGCAGATGAAGAGCCTAAACCCCGTGACATAGGTATTTGGTTGTGAAAAGTGAATTTAAAGTTTTGTCTATTCTTTGTTAAACGATTATAGTGTTCATTGAAAATGCTAACGAAAAGATTATTACCTTTTAGTCTAGGGTTATTCTCACCCTCACCTTTAATACTAACACTAAAGAATTTCGATGGATGAAATTCAACTACGTTTCTCAAATCAACTGCTAAACCTAAAGAATCAAACCCTGGTCCAAGGTTTGCACTGGTAGCTGGTACACTAATTCTCAATTATTTTCCTGTTCTGTCAACCACTCTAAAAACTATAACAAAGTCAAAATTATATTCAGTTATTAAAGCTTCGCCTTTGGCGAAAGGAAGTTTTAACTTCCTACAGCTCCAATACCATAGAGTGGTGTTGTTATTGTGCTAAACTCATTATAATCCAGCACATCCGGAAGTTTAAAACTAACTTCAGGTACTGTTTCTAATTTCAGAGTTTTTATTTCTGATGAAATCTTAACAAAATACAACTTTGCTATCGCTTTTATTGGCTTATTTTCATTAAAATAAAATGCATCTGTTGCATATAGTGGTATTTTTTTCAATATACTCATAGATTTTAAAAATATATATGTAATTTTTATCGCCATAAAACTGCCAGGTCCATTAGCATAAAAAAGTTTTTTAATATCATACCTACTTGAAATATCTAAAAATATTTCAGGTAAAACATCTGAACTTTTTTCTTTGCTTATTATGCTATCTACAAGTTTGTTGTCTTTATAAATACCTATATGGATAGGTGAGCTTAGAGTTATAAATACTAAATCAACACTTTTAGGCATACGCTTTTTCTAATTCAGCGGTTTTTTCTCCCACTAATTCTACTACTTCGTAGTTGTCCGGATTTTTAAGTAATTCAAGCGTAAGTTTATGATTTAAATCATGGCTACCTGCTAAAGCCTCGTAATTACCGACAAAGTTCATCCCTATTAAAGCCATATCACCGATTGCATCCAAGATTTTATGCCTTACAAATTCATCTGTAAACCTTAAGCCCTCAGGGTTTAAAACTTTTTTCTCATCTAGTACAATTGCATTGTCCAATGAGCCACCAAGTGCTAAGCCTTTTGAACGAAGATATTGAACCTCATGTAAAAAACCGAAAGTTCTAGCACGGGAAATCTCATTTTTATAATTTTCTTTTGTAAAACAAAGGCTGTACCCCTGATCTTTTATTACTGGGTGAGCAAACCTAATTGTAAAGTCATATTTTAAATCAGGTGAAGGAGATAATTTCACATACTTTTCTCCATCTTGTACAACAATATCTTTTACAATTCTCATGATTTTCTTTGGTGCATCTAGTTGCACTATTCCGGCTTCATCTAAAAGCATACAGAAACTAGCACTGCTACCATCCATAACAGGAACTTCGTCAGCATCTACTATAATTTTGAGGTTATCAATACCATAAGCATAAACAGCTGAAAGCATATGTTCTATTGTTGAGATTACATAACCGTCTTTACCTATAACAGTAGCCATCTTAGTATCTACCACATTATCTGGAATTAAAGGTATTGCAACATCAGCATCACTTCTATAAAATACAATACCGCTATTTTCTTCCAATGGTTCTAGTTTCAATTTAACTGCAATACCTTTATGAAGTCCAATTCCAACTAATTCAACAGGTTTTTTTATAGTAGTTTGATACATACTATTTATCTCCTTTATCAAAGAAGTGAATTCTTTGACAAATTCCCCTCACTAAAGCTACGCCTGTCGGCGAAAAATATTTCATTATTTATCTCCTTTATCAAAGAAGTGAATTCTTTGACAAATTCCCCTCACTAAAGCTACGCCTGTTGGCGAAAAATATTTCATTATTTATCTCCTTTATCAAAGAAGTGAATTCTTTGATAAATTCCCCTCACTAAAGCTACGCCTGTCGGCGAAAAATATTTCATTATTAATTTCCACCTATTATATTTTTAGCTTCTTTTATTACATCGCTAATATTTAATTTCATCCATTTATCATCCATCCATTCTTCCGGCCGAACTTCAATTCCTTGAACAAGGACTCCAAAATGTAGATGATCACCCATAGCATATCCACTTTTACCTGTTTTAGCTATTGTGCCTTTTGCCTGTAAATAGTCTCAATTACTGATATTAATACTAGAACAATGTCCGTAAAG
>Ga0316204_10012557_pt1 | contig 10305 bp, 6 predicted proteins | sample 6monrhotite_MG_2_FD_205661 | JGI IMG/M metagenome (GOLD analysis project Ga0316204, IMG submission 205661) | Microbial mat bacterial communities from mineral coupon in-situ incubated in ocean water Damariscotta River, Maine, United States -... | ecosystem: Environmental > Aquatic > Marine >... | reverse complement strand
AGCAAGAGAACAAGCTGTCTTTATGGCCTCTCCACGGTCCGTAATACTTAATTTCTTTTTAAAGTAAGCAGGGCTCACTCCAGCTTCCATTTCACGAATAATTTCAGCGGGATCTTCATCTCTTGGATTATCTGAGGTCAGAATCACCATATCTGAGTACTTGCAGGCTATATTTGCCATCAAAGGTCGTTTTGCCTTATCTCTATTTCCCCCACAGCCAATTACTGTTATTAATTGTTCATTTCCGGTTCGGATTTCCTTTATGGTCAGTAATACATTTTCCAGGGCATCCGGAGTATGAGCATAATCCACAATACCTGTGGTACTTCCTTGCTCTGTAATTACTTCAAATCTCCCTGGAGCTGTTGACAGGTTTGACAATACCGTAAGTACTTCATCAGAATCCTCCCCAAAACTTGAGGCGGTTCCATAGGCAGCAAGTATATTGTATGCATTAAATTTCCCAATTAACTTAAACCATACCTCATGAGTATTAATCTGTATTTCAAGACCTTGGAATGTATTAGAAATAATTTTGGCCTTATAGTCACTTAATAGTCTTAAGGCATAGGTCTCTTTGGTAGCACGGGTATTCTGAAGCATAACATGCCCCCTTTTGTCATCGATGTTAACCAGGGCAAATGCTTTTGAGGATAAACCATCAAATAACAGCTTTTTCGCCCTGATATATTCATCGAAGTTTTTATGGTAATCGAGGTGATCGTGACTAATATTCGTAAACACACCGCCAGCAAATTCAATCCCTTCGACTCTATGCTGAGCCAACGCATGAGAACTCACTTCCATAAAGCAGTGTGTGCAACCTGCTTTAACCATGCGACTCATTAATGCATTTAGTTGAATCGGATCAGCTGTAGTATGTGTAGACGGTATTATTTCTTCATTAATCTTGTTTTCTACTGTAGATAAAAGTCCAACATTGTATCCTAAATTTCTAAACAGGTCAAATAACAGCGTTACAGTAGTTGTTTTTCCATTTGTTCCTGTAACCCCAACAACCTTCATTGATGAGGATGGGTTTTTGTAAAAATTTGATGCAATAATTCCCAGTGCTTTTGCGGAGTTTTCAACCTTTATAGTGGTAATTCCCTCCAATATGAGTTCATCCTTCTCATATACAATTGCTGAAGCTCCCTGTGAAATAGCCTGGTCAATAAAATCATGTCCATCAGACTGAGTCCCCTTAACTGCAACAAATAAAAAACCCTTGGTCACCTTTCGGGAATCAAAGGCCATTTCCTTGATCTCAATATGTGTGTCTCCTGAAGTAGAGATCAGCGGGGCCTTATACAATATATCGGATAACCTGATCATTAGCCCAGCTTTATATTAATTTTCGATCCTTTGGCCATTTTCGAACCTGCAAGAGGTTGCTGTTCTGTTACTCTCCCTTTTCCATCAATATCCACCTTCAATCCTTTGTTTTCAAGAATATAAAGTGCGTCTCTTAATGTCATACCGGTTACATCTGGAATTATATTCTCATCATCCAAATTATTTTTCCACTCAATAGAGTTTTGGTCAATACTGGCTCTGACCCATTCCTGATCCTCTTCTATATGATTTGAGATCCCCAGATTATTACAAATTAGATTAAGGTCTTCATAGTATCCCGCTCTAATAACTGGGAACACTCCACGTTTAATGGCATATTCTTTAGGGTATTCTGTGTGCATCTCGAGATCCATAGAATAGATCTTATCCGCCACTTCCTTAAATACAGGAGCGGCAACATCGGAGCCATACTGACGATATCCCTTTGGGTTATCAATGATTACAATACAGCTGTACTTAGGATTATCTGCTGGAAAGTATCCTGCGAATGATGTGTAATACTTTCTTACATAGCGCCCATTTTCTACTTTCCTTGCAGTTCCTGTTTTTCCAGCAATTTTATAATCCGCATCGCTGATGTTTGAAGCCGTCCCGCTGTGCACAACTTCTTCCAGCATACTTTTTACCTTAACCAATGTTTTTTCGGAACAGATTTTTTTGTTTAGGACTGTAGTATTGTAGGAGTTTTTGAGACGATCTGCCCGTTTTACATCCTTTACAATAATTGGTCGAATCATAGTGCCATTATTGGCAATTGCATTATAAAATGTTAGGGTCTGTAGTGGAGTAAGTTTTAATTCATAGCCAATTGACATCCAGGGTAAGGTTGTTCCAGACCAGGTATTTTGAGAAGGGTTTTTAATATAAGGAACCCCTTCACCAATCATTTGAAAGCCTGTGGGCTCCGAAAGACCAAAAGACTGGATATAGTCAATAAATTTTTGAGGATTTACACCAAAATGCTGATTTACCAGCATAGATATCCCAATGTTTGAAGATTTAGCGAATGCATCTTTTACCGTGAGTCTTCCATATCCTCCAGGCTTATGGTCTCGCATTATCCGATCGTAATACTCATATTCTCCCTCACCTGTTTCAATAGAATCTTCCAATTCAAGCTCTGTATCTTCGAAAAGTGCTATCATCGAAGCCAATTTAAAAGTAGAACCCGGTTCAGTCAGACCGGCAACTGAGTAATTGTATCGTTCCCTATATTCACCATTTCGATTTTTGCTAAGATTGGACATGGCCTTAATTTCCCCAGTTGCCACTTCCATTATAATTACACAACCATAGTCGGCATCATGCTTCTTCAGGTGATTAAAGAGAGCAGATTCAGTTACATCCTGAAGATTAATATCCAATGTGGTCTGGATATCAAGACCCTCAACAGATTTCACCTCAGTACCATCATAAACCGGCTTCCAGTTCCCTCCCACCATTTTTTCGAAAAGTGCTTTTCCGTCCTGGCCGGCCAATACATCATTGAAAGAATATTCAAGGCCAACTAGTCCTCGGTCTTCAGAATTAAGAAAACCTATAGTTCTCGAGCCTAACTGTGAAAAAGGCAGATAGCGTTTGTCAATTTTTTCAAAAATTACTCCGCCCTTAAAACGACCTTCTCTAAGGATTGGCCATTCAGACAACTGCTTTTTATCAAGATAATTGATTTGAGTCCTGTTTAGAACCAAATATTGTTTACCACTCTCCCGAGCGTTGATAATCTTTCTTTTATAATAAGTAGACTCCCGATCTCCATAAAATCTGGAAAGTAAATTCGACAGCGAATCAATACCTTCACTGAATACTTGAGTGGAGGCTATACTTGGATCAAGTGCTACACGATAAAACGGTAATGAAGTTGCAAGTAAACTTCCGTTATCGGAATAAATATTGCCTCTGGTTGCTTTAACTACCCTGTATTGCAGACCAATCTCTTCAGCAAGCTTTATCCAGATATCCTTTTCTACATATTGAATAAAAATAAGCCGGTAAAAAATCGCACCGGCAAAAAGGCAGATCAATAAAAATGAAATTCTAACTCTTAGTAATATGGATTTCTTGATATTCAAGTGCTACTTCTCTTTTTCGATGATAATTTTTCTTGGAGGCTCAAGGCTTTCTTCAAGACCCATATCTTTTGTTTTTCTAGCAACTTCTGATTGCTTTGAAGCAAACATATAGTCTGCTTTTAATGTGGTATAGTCGGCTCTTAAATCTTCAACTTGAGTATCTAGTCGATCTATAAGACGAATATTCTTTTCAGCATAATGTGTGTTTCCTATATAGAAAATTCCAATTGCCATGACATAGAGGATGTAGGGAAGATAACGGACAGGAAGGCCTTGCTCAAAAATGGAATCAATATGAAGCAATGATTCAATCTTTGAAAATAAACTTGACCTTCTACTTTTTCCTTTTACTTTAAACTCGTTTTTACTCATCACGTTAATTTTTCTGCTATCCTCAATTTTGCACTTCTAGCTCTATTGTTTATTAACAATTCCTCCTCTCCTGCAAGAATTGGTTTGCGATTAATGGCTTTAAATGGCTTGAGATCATTGCCATAAAAATCCTTTTCTACATCTCCAAAAAACTTGCCCTTTGCAATGAAATTCTTTACCAACCTATCTTCCAGAGAATGATAGGATAATACTACCAGTCTACCTCCAGGGCGTATCAGCGATGAACTTTGTTCTAGCAAATCCTCCAAAGCTTCCATTTCATCATTAACCTCAATTCGTATCGCTTGAAATACCTGTGCATAATATTTGAATTCTCTACCTCTTGGTGCCAGTTTATTGAGCACTTCTTTTAGCTCACTAACTTTGTTCAATGGTTGATTGGCTCTTTGTGTTATAATGGCAGAGGCCAGGTTCCTGGCATTCCTGACCTCGCCATATAACCCAAACAATTTGTGTAATTCCTTTTCAGAGTAAGTATTTAATACCTCGCGTGCTGTTAATTCTGAATCCTGGTCCATTCTCATATCCAGTTCAGCTTCAAATCTTGTTGAAAAACCGCGTTCAGGAACATCAAACTGGTGTGAAGAAACACCAAGATCCGCAAGGATTCCACTTACCTCTTTTACTCCGTAGAGTTTCAAATAGCGCTTAAGATTCCTGAAGTTCGAGGGAATAAATTCAAAACAGGGATGATCGATTACTTCTGCATTTGCGGCAGCATCCTGGTCTTGATCAAAAGCATACAGCTTTCCAGTTTCAAGTTTATCCAGAATCGCTTTGGAATGTCCGCCACCACCAAAAGTAACATCTATATAGATTCCATCACTTTGAATATCCAACCCTTCAATGCAATCGTTAAGCATGACAGGTTCATGATAATTCATTCACTCAAAGAACTTAATTGTCTAAATATTTCTGGGCCAGTTGAGAAAACTCATCCTGATCCTTTATTAAATACTCTTCGTACTTTGAAGGCTCCCATATCTCGATCTTATTTCCCATCCCTACAACTACCGCAGCACGATCAATGCCTGAATAGAGTAGCATAGACTTGGGTATTAAAAATCTCCCAGTACTATCCAACTCAACCTGCGTAGTGTTGCGAAAAAAGTTTCTCTGCAACCTTCTGTACTCTTCATTAAACTCATTCAATCCAGCGATCCTGGAATAGATTTTTTTGTACTCTGTAAAAGGATATAGTATGAGACAGGGCTCGAACCCTTTTCGCATCACCAACTCGTTGCCTGACGAATCAGGTAAATTGGATTTCATGCGGGCAGGTAATACCAACCGACCTTTGGCATCCAGTTTACACTCGTACTCACTGGTAAAAAATGACATAATTGAATCAACTATAAAGTCCCTCTTTTACAAATCTAGAAAGAAATATGACAATTTCCACCACTTTAACCCACTTTTCGCCACTATTTCCCAAAAAAGTTATCCACATTTTGTAGTAAAGCACTAAAAATATATCTATTTACCTGTTTATCAATTAGTTACAAACCATATACTTCGCATCAATTTGCATTCTTAACGGTGTAGCCAAATGGCGCTTCTGTAGAATTTTTCCTTAAAATCATTGATTTTTGGCCTTTTTTAAGATAAGTGGGGTAAAGTGGCAGTAATTTTTACTATCCTTGGAAGCTGAATTTCGTTTACTCCAAAAACATGTATTTATGAAGATTATTTTAAGGCTCCAGTTGATTATTTTATTGTTGAATTCTTGCGCTTCTGAACCTGAAATTCAGCTGGGTCATTGGCGTGGTATTATAAATGTACAGGGAAATGAAATGCCATTTAATTTTCGAATAACTCGTCAAAATGATACACTCCTAGCCTATCTAAAAAATGGAAATGAAGAGATACTACTGGATGAGGTTTCTGTTCAGGGTGACAGCCTTATTATGGATATGCATATTTTCGATTCTGATATTAGAGCCTATATATATGGAGACTCACTTTCAGGAATTTGGCAAAAGAAATATATTGATGGCTACCAATTAGAGTTTAAGGCATATGCTGGAGATAGCACACGCTTTCCTATGATTAAACCTACATTCAATTTTGATGGAAAATGGAAAGTTAAGTTTTCTGATGAAAAAATTGATTCCATTTATTCAGTAGGAATATTTAATCAATCTTCTTCTGGAGCATTATCGGGGACATTTTTAAACAGTACCGGTGATTACCGCACATTAGAAGGAAGTGTACAGAGGGACACACTTCTACTTAGCACTTTTGATGGCGGACATGCTTTTTTATTTAAGGCCTATCCTATTAATGATAGTAGTCTCGTAGGGGAATTCTGGTCTGGTAAATCATCTTATGAATCCTGGACAGCCACCCGTGATGAAAATGCAAAACTCCAGGATGAAAACCGTCTTACCTTTCTTAAGGATGGCTATGATTCTATATTTTTTACCTTTCCCGATCTTAACGGAAACCTTGTATCACTCAGCAATGAACGGTTTAGGAATAAGGTGGTGATATTACAAATATTTGGTTCATGGTGTCCTAACTGTATGGATGAGACCTTATTTCTTAGTAAATGGTATACTGCCGAAAAGCAGGAAAATGTTGAAATTCTGGGTTTATCCTATGAAGTAAAGGATGATTTTAACTACGCCAGCGGTAGGGTAAGAAAAATGAAGAAGAAATTAAATATACCCTATGAATTTGTAATTGCCGGGACCAATGATAAAAAGAAAGCTGAATCTACTTTACCTATGCTTAATCAAATACTAGCATTTCCAACGATGATATTTATTGATAGGAAAGGAGAAGTCAGAAGGATCCATACCGGATTTAATGGTCCAGGAACTGGAATATATCATGAACAATTTGTGTTAGACTTTACTGAGTTTATGGATCAGCTTATAAAGGAATAAAAAAAACCCTGAATTACTTCAGGGTACCAAATAAACCTCGGGGTAATGTTTTTTGTAGTTGTAGAATATCGTTTAAATCTACATGTAACTCTTTACTATATAATTTATAGATCAGCTCCCACTCTCTCTTATCCATAAATCCATCGGCATTAGCAATATTGGATAACCATGCTATGCAACGTGCCTTGTCTTCATAGCTGCACTTTAATAAAGAATTAATACAATCTCGGTAAACCTTTTCCTGATCTGCAGAACCTACAGATTCTAAATAAGTAGTAAAAAATCCAGGATCAATTTCTTCATGGTCTCGCATTAACTCACCCATTTTAATCTCCTTATCCGTTAATTTTCCATCAGCGTGGACAATTAAATAGTACAATGCTAGTAGTGATTTATGATATTCGTAATTAGCGGCCACAGTTTCCATGGTAATGTATGATTTATGTAAGTTAATACAAAAATATCAACATTTGTAACCCGCTTAATGACTAATTTTTCAAAGAAATTTATAACAATCTACAAATCAAAGTATTTGCACCCACTTAAGTAAATTTACTTTATATACCCTATTACCTTTTCTTGATTAAATTCAACCAAACTTGTCTATTAATGGATTTTTCAAGATAGGCTCCTAGAAAAACAAAAAGAATAATCACACTAGAATGATCAATATAATTGTATTATGTTAAGAATAGATTGTCTAGCGCAAAAGATACAATTTTCCAAATCCCTTATCGAAAGCCCGATCGGCCGATGTTTTCCTTCGATCAATGGAATTACCATTCAATTGAATGTAGACTTTATATAAATAAACTCCATTTGCCAGCTGATCACCAAACTCATCTCGTCCATCCCAGGCGTATTCTGTGAGATTATTGCCTATATGAAGTGAGCCGATCTCATCCTGTGTGATCTCCCTAACAATTTTACCTGTTACGGTCATTATTTGAATCTTAATTTCATCCGGTATTTCTGAGCCCGTCAAAGTAAATACAAATCGTACAGAAGTCGAAAATGGGTTTGGATAGGGATAAAAATTAGTAACTGAAGTCTGGTTCACCACCTCAAAATTTATTAGATAAGGAACAACACCGGACAAGTTACCGCTAGCATCGACCGCCTGAACTCTAAGGGTATATACCCCATCTTCAAGATCTCGTGGGCTAAACTCAACCTGAAAATCATCAGTGGATGTCTCGGAAAACCATTTTACATCCGGATTAGTAAAGCTCACACTCTCAAATCCGGAATTTTCGCCTGGCTTTCTAAAAAATATTTCCATCCCCAGCGTGTCTTGCTTCAATAGGATTTTATTTTCATCTCTAACCCTTATGGAAATAAGCGGATTGGCAGATACAATATCTCCGTCCAAAATATATACTCCATCAAACGAAACATCCAGTACCGGATGCTCATTATCTGCAATTACATTTAGTACACCTGGCAAACTAATAACATTGTTATCGTAATCCTGTTCAGCTATTTCAAATGGATTAACAAAAACAGATAGATCATTGATACCTGCTCGACCCAATGTTTGCACGGAAATACTAAAGGGAACCGAATCTCCAGCAGCGATAGGAGCAATTTTAAAGTCCGATTCATTTGATGTACGCTGATCCTGATTAAATAATATGTATCTAACGGTGAGGGAGTCAGGAAAATTTACTTCGGATATATTATAAAAAGTATAATTGAAATCAATCACTTCCCCTTCCCGAACCTCCTGCTCTGCTCCTGTAGACTGGGTTATTAATACTCCCTCTGGAGGCAAAGCATACAGTACCTGCCATTTGGATAACTGTGGCGGCGTAAGATTAACCTCATCTGATAATTCAAAATCCAATTTTAAATATGGGTAGAGCAGATGATCTACAGAACTAATATCAAGTTCATCTGGAATCACATTATCAAATAATATGGTTTCCGAATTATTAAAGTCAATTCCAACAATATCAAATTCAAGTTGATCCGTTTGTGGCAACTCAGAAATTATTGACTTTTTAAAAAATGATTGCCAGGAAAGAGAAGGACCAATTTTTGGTGATTCAATGCTGCCGGAATTAAAACTACCATTAATCATTTGAGTCATATCTAGCTGTTGCTCGTTTGCAGGAGCAACTGTGGCTACCAGTTCTTCAATAGCCGTACCGGACGCTGAGCCTTTTCTACCCAGGATAATATAAGGATCTCCGCTTTGCAATGCAGAAATAGTCGCAGGAGATGCACCAATCTCTGTGAGTTTATTCTGAGTAGCTGCTGGCCAAATTGGATAGTTGACCGTACCAATACTGAAGATAAGAACATAATCTCCATCAGAGACCCTGTTAATATACTCTTCCAATAAATTACTATTAACTACATCGTTTTCATTGAGCGTATTGATCACCTGAGGAGTTCGACCACATCTCTGAGGGTCTAACACATCAAAGTCTCCATTATCAAAAATAACATAAGGAACTGTGGAAGCCTGATCAAATGCTATTGCATTTATAGAATTGTTTCTACAGAATCTATCGGTAATCATATACTGTACTCCATTAATAATAACCGATATATTTATGTTAGCATTCAAAGGGTTATTCGCTCCATAAGTAGTTACATCAAGATCAATAGTAGAGCTAATGAATTCCCATTGTCGATTAGATTGATTGGGCTCTACTCCTGCAGTAATATTACTTTTGAATTGAGGAAAATGAGATTGAGACCAGCCTGGAGGGCTATTCATAATATACGTAAAAGAGTTTACAGTCCATGTTGTATCCTCATCAGGTAGAGGGTTTTGAAAACGGGTTCTCCAATAATACACAATACTGTCATTCGAAGGTACGTCGTTTAATAAATTAACCTGCCATTTAGCAATAATCTGGTTGTTTACCACATTCGTTTGTAGAACCGGACTATTGAATAGGTCAGTGGTGTCCAGTTCAAATCTAAAATCTCTGGTTCCTGCTAAAATATTGGATGACTGTGCAATTAATTCTAACGGTTGTTCCCCAAGTATACTAAAATTGGCAGGGAGGAGATTATTTGTGCCTGCCAAAGGAATAAAGAAGTTTAATGATGCTAGATTATTTAGTTCATCTAGTTCGGCTATACTACTGTTGGGGTCCAGTGAAATCTCAAAACGATTATTTCCAAATGCATTCGCAACCCTAGGTTTAATTGTAAAAAACAGAGTATCCTGATACCTAATTGGGTTATAAAACTCCGGGCCATATAATATCTGTGAACCATCAGAAAGAGTACGTGAAATAGTCACACTTAATGAATCTAATGTTGTCCTTCCAAAATTTCGAACAATCATTCCCACTTGAAAAGAGTCTGTTAAAGCAGTGACTGCCGATCCATCAAAAGTGGTAAGAAATAAATTATCATCATTGATTTCAAAATCTGGCAAATCAGCACCAAAAAGCTTCACAAATGGATCTCCCTGCAATATCATTTGCTGTGCCTGAGCTACCTGCCGCGGGATGGTGGAATTCCCATCCATGAATTGTCGGGTGACCTCCTTGTGTATTAGCCCAAAGGGCTGATCAATATATGTGCTATCTCCGTAGGCAATACCATAGAAATTATCGGTCCAGTTTTTT
>Ga0316204_10012556_pt1 | contig 10305 bp, 13 predicted proteins | sample 6monrhotite_MG_2_FD_205661 | JGI IMG/M metagenome (GOLD analysis project Ga0316204, IMG submission 205661) | Microbial mat bacterial communities from mineral coupon in-situ incubated in ocean water Damariscotta River, Maine, United States -... | ecosystem: Environmental > Aquatic > Marine >... | reverse complement strand
AGGGGATCCAGAGTCGGGGAAGGATGCATTTCTTCTGACCTCCCGAAACAGCAGCACCAGACGGAACACCGCCAGGCCCCAGAAGAGCACCGTTATCCCTGGATACTCCGTCAGGAAGACGACGCCGATCACGCCGTAGACGGTGAAGGTGACGCCGGCCTTGAGCCAGGAGGTGCGGGGGGTCTTCAAGGGGCCACTACTGGTAGGGCGTGAGCTGCAGGTCGTAGGGCTGGAGCAGCACGTTGACCTGATTGAAGTACTGCTCCTCGGTGAGCTTGGCCTTGAGGTTGCGGTCGAAGGCCTTCTTGAACTTGTCCGGCTGGTTGCCCTTGAAGGCGTCCAGCATCTGGTGGTACGCCTCGGCCCGCTCGCTCCAGGAGAAGGTGAGCTGGCTGTGGAGATCCTGCAGCTCGGCGGTCTGGGGCTCGATGGCGAACACCTCGTTCTTCAGCTCATCGGCCTGGGGCACGATCTGCTGCTCCCAGCGCTGGGCGATCTCGTCCGAGGAGATGTTGTTGCCCTTGAGCTCCTGGGTCAGCTCCAGGAACTGCTGGGACATGGACTGGTTGGTCTGCAGCGTCGGGGTCACCCGCGCGTGGTAGTCGGCGACGTCCTGAGCCAGTGGATCGCCGTCACCGCATCCGGCCAGCGTCGCCAGCAGCAGGGCGGGGATGAGGGTCCGAGATAGGGACATGCAGAGCTCCAGAAAGGCACGCGCGCGCCGTCGGTCTGTACAATATCACCTACCATGAAGATGCTTGAGCAGCTCATCGCCCAGGGAAGGGTCGCCGCGAGACGCGCGAGGGCCCGTGCACCGGGCTCCGCGGCCTCTGTGCGACCCACGCGCATCGTGCTCCGCCTGAACGACTTCGCCGTGCCCGATGGGTGGGCGCGCGCGTCCGGCGCGCCGCTGGATCTCGACACCTGGCGGGCGCTGCTCGTCGACTTTACCCAGTGGCTGGGGCCCACCCGGGTCACCATCGCCGGAGGTCGGCCCGAGGCGTCGCCGCTGGTGGAGGACCTGGTGCGCTTCGCCAACCGGCTGGAGTGTCCGACCCACCTCGTGCTGCCCGGCGGCCTCGAGCCCGATCGGGTCGACGCCCTGGTGGGCCGGGGGCTGGCGGCCGTGACCCTGCGCCTGCCCGAGCCCGACGCCGACGCGGCGGTTCGGGAGGCCTCCTTCGAGACGCTGCGCCTGTTCCGGGACGCCCGCATCGACTGGGAGCGCTCGCTGACCCTCTTGATGGCCGTGCCCCTGAGCTACACCCCGGGCGCCGCCCGCGAGCTGTCGGCGTCCGCGCGAAACTTTGGCGCCGACGGCGTGCTGGGCTGCCTCGCCACGGATCGCCCCGCCCCGATGGCCGCCCCCGCCACGCTGCAGGCGCTGGGCGCCGATGAGCGCACGCCCCACCCCCTGGCGGTGGTCACCGGCGCGCCCAGGCCGCTGCCCGGCGGCGCCCGGGCCGAGGTGCTCAGCGACGGCACCCTGCTGGTCTCCAGCTTCGGTCCTCCGGTGGGGGTGCTGGCCGCGGGCGGCGCGTCGGGGCCCCTGGAGCTCTGGGGCGCCGCCGACGACGCGCTGGAGGCGGCGCGGGGGATGGCGCGGCCGTGGGACGAGATCGAGCTGGCTCCGGCGGTGCTGCTGTCCCGACGCTGAAGGGGGTCGGCGGACGCTCTGCGGCTTGACCGGCGGGCCCCAGCGCGCTAAATCGCGGGGCTTTGTGAGGATCGGCGTGAAAGTCACTGTCGAACAGATTCACGACCGCGGTCTGACGATCGCTTTCGAGACCCAGACCCCCTGGGCCCGCTCCGCCGCGTCTACCGCGCTGGAGGGGACGGTGGTCGAGGTGAGCGGCGAGCTCAAGGTCCGCCGCTACCAGAACGACCTCGCGGTCACCGGCGAGGCCTCGGTCTCCGTCGAGCGCACCTGCGACCGCTGCGGCGGTGACGTCACCCTGACTGTCGATGGCCCACTGGAGCTGACCTACGTGCCGAACCTCCGCGGAGAGATCTCTCCCGGCGGGTCGCGCGAGCTGGTCGCCAGCGAGCTGGATCTGGGGCTGTACGAGGAGGGATCGCTCGATCTCGGCCTGGTGCTCCAGGAACACCTCGCGCTTCAACTGCCCTGGCGGGTTACCTGTGACCTCCCGAACGTCACACCCTCTGGTGAGGCGTGTAATTCCAACCTCCTGAAGCCTCCTGAGCGTGGCCCCGATCCCCGGTGGGCCGCGCTCGCCGCGTTGGTACCTGACGCGAGCGAGGAAAACTAGCGGCGCTCTTAAGACGCCCGGAGAAGCTCATGGCTGTTCCCAAGAAAAAGACCTCCAAGTCCCGCCGCGGCCACCGCCGGTCGCACCACAACCTCGAGTTCACCGCGGCGACCGCGACTTGCGACGCCTGTGGCGAGCTGAAGTTGCGTCACCGGGTGTGCATGAACTGCGGTGACTACCGCGGCGTCAAGGTGCTCGACCTCCAGGCGGACTGAGTCCTCCCGGATCGACAACCTGACTTCGCTCTCCTGAGCCATCGACTCCGCCTGCAGGTGGAGACGCTATCGCTCTGTCCGTGAACGGGCCCTTGTAGGGTCTGTCTCTTGAACCTCGCTTGCCGCCGGTCAAACGTCCGATATATTGGCCGGCCAAAACTACGGAGTGGCACTGTGGCCAACAGGGAAGAAATCGCGCAGAAGGCCCGGGAGCTCATCGCCGAGTCTCTGGGGGTGTCCCCCGACGAGATCCGGGCTGAGTCGTCTTTCATTGACGACCTCGGCGCCGACTCACTCGACATCGTCGAGCTCGTCATGGAGATCGAGAAGCAGTTTGAGCTGGAGATCCCGGACGAAGAGGCCGAGAAGATCTCCACCGTTCAGGACGCAGTCGACTACATCGTCGCTAACGTCGACGCCTGATACCCGGGCCCCTCTCGGGGTCCGTAGAGGTTGACGATGTCACGTCGCGTTGTCGTCACCGGCATCGGCTCGGTCTCTCCCTGTGGCAGCACAGCCAGAGAGACCTGGGAGTCCATGGTCGGGGCCCGCTCGGGGGTGGGACCCATCACTCGCTTTGACTGCGAGGGGTGGCCCGTCCGCATCGCCGCCGAGGTGAAGAACTTCGACGGCACCGCCCTGCTTGGACGCCGACTCGTCAAGCGCATGGGCACCTTCACTCAGTACGCTGTGGTGGCCTCCGACGAGGCGCTGGCGGACGCCGGCGTCGCGGCCGAGGAGCTGGACTCGGATCGCTTCGGCACCTACGTCGGCAGCGGCATCGGCGGCATCGGCGAGATCGTCGAGAGCGCCAACGCCTTCCGCGATCAGGGCTACAAGGGCCTGTCGCCCTTCTTCATCCCTGTGGTCCTCGCCAACATGGCCAACGGCATGCTGGCCATGCGCTACGACGCCCGGGGCCCCAGCCTGGCGACCACCGCCGCCTGCGCCACCGGCAACCACGCCCTCGGCGAGGCCTGGCGCGCCATCCGCGCGGACGACGCGGACATCATCCTGGCCGGCGGCGCCGAGGCGGGGGTCATCCCCATCTCCCTCGGCGGCTTCATGGTCATGAGGGCGCTCAGCAAGAACAACGACGACGCCGCGCGGGCCAGCAAGCCCTTCGACGCCAGGCGTGACGGCTTCGTGCTCGGCGAGGGCGCGGCGGTGCTGGTGCTGGAGGAGCTGGAGCACGCGAAGGCCCGCGGCGCTCGCATCTACGCGGAGCTGGTGGGCTACGGCATGTCCAACGACGCCTTCCACATGACGGCGCCGGGCAACCAGGGCGCCGCTCGCTGCATGAACGCGGCGCTGAAGAGCGCGAAGCTGACGCCGGAGTCGGTGGGCTACATCAACGCCCACGGCACCGCGACCAAGCAGAACGACATCAACGAGACCCAGGCGATACACCTCGTCTTCGGTGACCACGCCCACAAGCTCGCGATCTCCTCGACCAAGGGGGTGACCGGCCACATGCTGGGCGCGGCCGGCGGGGTGGAGGCGATCGCCGCCGCGCTGGCGCTGTACGAAGGCGTGATCCCGCCCACCGCCCACTGGGAGGAGCGGGACCCGGACTGCGACCTGGACTACGTGCCCAACACCGCACGCCAGCAGCAGGTCGAGGTGGCGCTCTCGAACTCGTTCGGTTTTGGTGGCACGAACGCCACGCTGGTCTTCAAGAAGTTCAGCTGAGACAACTCCCGGAGGTCTCTCCATGCGCGTCATCCTCGGCTCCGATCACGCGGGCCTCGCTCTGAAGAAGGCCGTCTCCGCCCACCTCACCGGGGCCGGCCACGAAGTGGTCGATCTGGGCGTGCACGAGCACACCAGCGTGGACTACCCGGACTACGCCGCGCCGGTCGCCCGGGAGGTCGCCGCCAGCGGCGACTTCGGCATCCTCTGCTGCGGCACGGGGCAGGGCATGGCCATGACGGCCAACCGCGTCAAGGGCGTCCGCGCCGCCGTGGTCTCCGACGTCTTCTCGGCCGTCGGCACCCGCGGACACAACGACGCCAACGTGCTCTGCATGGGCGAGCGCGTCATCGGTGTGGGCGTCGCGCTCACCATCGTGGACGCCTTCCTCGGCACGGCGTTTGAGGGCGGCCGCCACGAGCGGCGCGTCAACAAGATCGCGTCCAACACCCTCAACGACTAGCGTCCTGCGAGCAGTGACATGAGCAATGACATGAGCAACTTCCTCGACGCCGATCCCGCCGTCCGCGACGCCATCTTCCGGGAGAACGCCCGCCAGGAGCACCACCTGGAGCTCATCGCCTCGGAGAACTACGTCTCCCCGCCGGTCATGGCCGCGATGGGCACCCCGCTCACCAACAAGTACGCCGAGGGCCTGCCCGGGAGGCGCTACTACGGCGGCTGTGAGTACGTCGATCAGGTCGAGGTCATCGCCCGGGATCGCGCCAAGCAGCTGTTCGGATCGATCGGCGCCAACGTCCAGCCCCACTCCGGGGCCTCGGCCAACGCCGCCGTCTACCTCGCCGCGCTGGAGGGCGGGGACACGGTCATGGGCCTTGACCTGACCCACGGCGGCCACCTCACCCACGGCTCGCCGGTGAACTTCTCCGGCAAGCTCTACCGGGCGGTGCACTACGGGCTGGACCCGGCGACCGGTCGCATCGACATGGATCAGGTCCGGGACATCGCCCTGCGCGAGCGCCCGAAGATGATCGTCACGGGCGCGAGCGCCTACGCCCGCTTCTGGGACTTCGAGGCCTTCCGCGTCATCGCCGACGAGGTCGGCGCCGTGCTGTTTGCCGACATCGCTCACGTCGCCGGGCTGGTCGTGACCGGGCTGCACCCCGACCCCATTCCCCACTGTGACTACGTCTCCACCACCACGCACAAGACCCTGCGCGGCCCCCGCGGCGGGCTGGTGCTGGGCACCCGGCGCACCATGCGCGGCCTGAACTCGGCGGTCTTCCCCGGCACCCAGGGCGGCCCCCTGATGCACGTCATCGCCGCCAAGGCCATCGCCTTCGGTGAGGCGCTCAAGCCCGAGTTCAAGACCTACTCCCAGGCCGTGCTCGACAACGCCACGGCGATGGCCGACCGGCTGCTGGAGCGGGGCTTCGATCTGGTCAGCGGCGGCACGGACAACCACCTGCTGCTCATCGACCTCTCTGAGAGTCCCATCTCCGGCAAGGACGGCGAGGAGGCCCTGGGGCGGGTGAACATCACGGTCAACAAGAACACCGTGCCCGGCGAGAAGCGCTCGCCCATGGTCACCTCCGGCGTGCGCATCGGCACCCCCGCGCTCACCACGCGCGGGCTGGTCCCGGCCGACGCCGCGCGGGTGGGCGACTGGATCGCCGACGTGCTGAGCGCCCCCACCGACGAGGCTGTCCTGGACCGCGTCCGCGGCGAGGTCGCCGAGTGGTGCGCGGCGCACCCCGTCTACCCACACCTGGCGAACCCTGCTTGATCTGTCCCTTCTGCCAGCACCCCCAGTCCAAGGTGGTCGACAGCCGGGTGACCGGCGACGCCATCCGCCGCCGGCGGGAGTGCGAGGGCTGCGAGAAGCGCTACACCACCCACGAGCGGGTGGAGTGGCGCATGCCGCAGGTCGTGAAGAAGTCCGGCGGTCGCCAGGCCTTTGATCGGGCCAAGGTGCGGGGCGGCTTCCAGCTCGCCTGCCGCAAGCGGCCGGTGAGCCCCGACGCCATCGAGCTGGCGATCGACGCCATCGAGGCCCGGGTCCGGCGGAGCGCCGAGCGGGAGATCCCCTCGATAACGATCGGCGCGATGGTGCTGGAGGAGCTGCTCAAGCTCGACCGGGTCGCCTACCTGCGCTTCGCCAGCGTCTACCAGGAGTTCGCCACTCCCGAGGAGTTCCTGGAGTTGCTGCAGCCCCTGCTGAGCAAGCCGTGAGCGGTGTCGTGAGCGCGGCGGAGGACGCCCGCTGGATGAGGCGCTGCCTGGAGCTGGCCAGCCGCGCCCGCGGGCGCACGGCGCCGAACCCCATGGTGGGCGCGGTGGTGGTGCGCGACGGCGAGGTGCTGGGCGAGGGCTACACCTACCCGCCCCCCGGCGCCCACGGCGAGGTCGCGGCCCTGCGCCGCGTCGCCGACGCCCGGGGCGCGACCATGTACGTCAACCTGGAGCCCTGCTGCCACCACGGCCGCACGCCCCCCTGCACGGACGCCGTGCTGGCCGCGGGCATCCGGCGGGTCGTGGTGGGCATGGTGGACCCCTTCGACAAGGTCCAGGGAAAGGGCATCGCCCTGCTGCGCGCGGCCGGCCTCGAGGTCGCCGTGGGCGTCGAAGAGGCGGCCTGCCGGGAGCTGAACGCGGGCTTCATCAAGGCCGTCGAGCGCGGCCTGCCCTACGTGTGGCTCAAGGCCGGGGCCAGCCTGGACGGGCGCATCGCCGACGCGGAGGGCCGGTCCCAATGGATCACCAGCGAGGCGGCGCGGGCCGAGGGGCGGCGGCGCCGCGATCAGGTCGACGCCATCCTCGTCGGCTCCGGCACTCTGCTGGCCGACGACCCGGCGCTGACGACCCGCATGGAGGGCGGCCACGATCCCCTCCCGGTGATCCTGGACACGGAGCTGCGCTGCCCGGAGGACGCGAAGGTGCTCCAGGGCAGCCGCCGGCCGGTGCTCCTCTGCGCGGAGGACGCCCCGGAGCGCTCCCTGCCGGCGGAGATCCTGCGGCTGCCGCGCGGCGCCGGGGGCGTGGACCTGGAGGCCGCCATGCGCGCGCTGGTCGAGCTCGGGGTGCACAGCGTCCTGGTCGAGGGCGGCGGCAAGGTACACCGCTCCTTCATCGACGCGGGGCTGGCCGATCGGCTGCTGCTGTTCGTCGCGCCCACCGCCCTGGCTGGCGGCGCGGGCTTCGTGGGCGGGCCGCCGCTGGCGCTGGCCGACGCGCCGCGCTGGGCCCTGCGCGGCGTGACGCAGGTGGGCCCGGACGCCCTGCTGGATCTGGACCTGAGCCCGGAGTAGGGGAGGGCTCCTGGAGGGCCGATGTTTACCGGACTCATTGAAGACGTCGGCGCGGTCGTCGCCATCTCGCCCATCGCCGGCGGCGGCGGGCGGGCCATCACCATCCGCACCGGGCTGCCCATCGACGAGATTGAGGTGGGGGCGTCGGTGGCCATGGACGGGGTCTGCCTGACCGCTGAGACCTTCGGCGCGGACACCTTCACCGTCACCGCGGGCCGGGAGACCCTGGCGCTCACCACCGTGGGCGACTGGACCCCGGGGCGCAAGCTCAACCTGGAGCGGGCGCTGCGGGTGGGCGACCGCCTGGGCGGACACCTCGTCGCCGGCCACGTCGACGGCCTGGGCCGGGTGGAGCGCGTCGAGAAGACCGGCGAGAGCTGGGTGATCTGGATCCAGGCCCCCTCGGAGCTGAGCCGCTACATCGCCACCAAGGGCTCGGTGTGTCTGGACGGGGTGTCGCTGACGGTCAACGAGGTCTCCCCGCGCTCCAGCGGCGACGCCTTGCGGGTCAACATCATCCCCCACACCGCCCTGGAGACCACGCTGGCCGGCTATCAGCCCGGCCGGAAGGTGAATCTGGAGGTGGACCTCATCGCCCGCTACATCGAGCGGCTGCTGGAGGGCAGAGGCGGCGGCGGGCTGACCTTCGAGCGCCTCGCGGAGCTCGGGTACAAGTAGGGGGGAGTCGGGGCCCGGTGTGCTCGCGGTTCCGCCCCATTCCTGTTAAGCCGGGGAGCCCCACCGGGAGCACCCATGAGCTTTGTTGTCATGGACCCCGATCCGCTCAAGCGGGTCGAGGTCGCGATTCAGGACATCCGCGACGGCAAGATCGTCATCGTCATCGACGATGAAGATCGGGAGAACGAGGGCGACCTCACCATGGCCGCCGACAAGGTCACCCCCGAGGCCATCAACTTCATGGCCACCCACGGGCGCGGCCTGATCTGCCTGTCGATGACCTCCGAGCGCGTCGAGAAGCTCGGGCTGCCCATGATGGCGGCCCACAACCAGAGCCCCTACCAGACCGCCTTCACCGTCTCCATCGAGGCCCGTGAGGGTGTGTCTACCGGCATCTCCGCGGCGGATCGCGCCCACACCATCCTGGTCGCCATCGACCCGGAGAAGGGCGGGCAGGATCTGGTCGTGCCCGGTCACATCTTCCCCCTGCGCGCTCGCGACGGCGGCGTGCTGGTCCGCACCGGGCAGACCGAGGGCTCGGTGGACCTCTCCCGCCTCGCCGGCTGCCACCCCTCCGGCGTCATCTGTGAGGTGATGAAGGACGACGGCACCATGGCCCGGCTGCCGGATCTGGAGATCTTCGCCGCCGAGCACGAGCTGCACATCGTGGCCATCGCGGACATCATCAAGTGGCGTCTGCGCAACGAGCGCCTGGTCGAGACGGCCTTCGAGGGCCGCCTGCCCGTCCCGGGCCACGGCGAGTTCAGCGCCCGGGTCTACCGCTCCCAGACCGACGATGGCCTGCACCTCGCCCTGTGGCGGGGGGACCTGAGCGGTGAGCCGCTGGTGCGGGTCCAGGTCGCCAACCCGGTGGCGGACGTCTTCCGGGCGGCCTCCTCGGACGCGGCGGCGCAGATCGAGGGGGCGCTGGCCCAGATCGCCGACGAGGGCGGCGTGCTGCTCTACCTGAACATCTCCGGAGGCCGCTCCCAGGAGGGCCTGCTGGGGCTGATGAAGGCCCACCTGCTGCCCCCCGAGGGCGAGGCGAGGCAGATCGGGCCCGGTGTCCGCTCCGGCGAGCTCCGGGAGTTCGGCACCGGCGCGCAGATCCTGGTGGACCTCGGCGTGCGCAAGCTGCGGCTCCTGACCAACAACGCCAAGAAGATCGTGGCGCTGGAGGGCTTCGGCCTGGAGGTCACCGACAGCGTGCCGCTGCACATCCCCGAGACCGCGGCCAACCGCGAGCTGCTGGCGGCCAAGCGCGAAGATCTTGCCGAACTCCTGAGCAAATAGGGAAGGAACATGCGTACCTACGAAGGTGATCTGATCGACGCAGGCGGGCGCTACGCCCTGGTCGTCACCCGCTTCAACTCGCTCATCACCGAGCGCCTCGTCGAGGGCGCCGAGGACACTCTGCGCCGCCACGGCGTGGACACCAGCGAGCGCGTTGATCTCTTCCGCGTGCCCGGCGCCTGGGAGGCTCCCCTGGTCTGCAGCCGCCTCGCCCAGAGCGGCAAGTACGACGCCATCATCGCCCTGTCCTGCGTGATCCGTGGCGGCACCCCCCACTTCGACTACGTCGCGGGGGAGATCGCCAAGGGCGCGGCCCAGGTCTCCCTGCAGACCGGCGTTCCGGTGCTCTTCGGCGTGCTGACCACCGACACCATCGAGCAGGCGATCGAGCGGGCCGGCACGAAGATGGGCAACAAGGGCGGTGAGGCCGCGATGGCAGCGTTAGAGATGGTCTCGCTGCTCAAGAAAGTCGAGTAGAGAGGAACTCAATGGCCAGCCGACGCAGAGCGCGTGAGTACGCACTCCAGTCCTTGTTTCACGCGGACCTCGGACGCATCCCCGCACGGGATGCGCTCAACGCGCTGTGGGCGGGCATGCTCGACGACTCCGACGAGAGCCTGGGCGGCCGCGCCCCGGACTCCGAGGAGATCGAGTTCGCCACCCGACTCGCCGAGGGGGTCGAGGCCGAGCGCGACGACCTGGACCGGCGGATCGAGGGCGCCAGCACCAACTGGCGCATCGTGCGCATGGCCGTGGTAGACCGCAACCTGCTGCGGCTCGGCGCCTACGAGCTGCTGTACTGCTCCGACATCCCGGCCAACGTGACCATCAACGAGGCGGTCGAGCTCGCCAAGCGCTTCGGCGCCAAGGACTCCAAGGGCTTCGTGA
>Ga0316204_10012555_pt1 | contig 10305 bp, 9 predicted proteins | sample 6monrhotite_MG_2_FD_205661 | JGI IMG/M metagenome (GOLD analysis project Ga0316204, IMG submission 205661) | Microbial mat bacterial communities from mineral coupon in-situ incubated in ocean water Damariscotta River, Maine, United States -... | ecosystem: Environmental > Aquatic > Marine >... | reverse complement strand
CTGGGCGGCGCGGGTGCCGTACTGGACCCGCGCCGACGGCGACGTGCCCACCGGCGAGTCCATCACCGTGGCGATCGGCGAGCGGTCGTTCGGGTTCCAGCTGCCCGAGGCGGCGGTGCGCGAGGGGGCGCTCATCCAGCTGGGAGGAACCCCCGGGGAGCCGCCCTCAGATCTGTGAGAGCACCACGAGGTTGCTCAGGAACATCGCGGCGCCCATCGCGCAGAGCATCGCGTCGACCCACATGGGGGTGATGTCCTTCTCGGGGGTCAGCGTGCTGGTGCCGCTGTTTGCGTGCGTGGAAGGTGTATAGGAGAACACAAACGCCCTCGGATCAACGGAGGCTGTAGTGCGGCCGTTGACGTGAGGAGAATACCGTTGAACCATTGCCTGCGCTCCGACCGGGCCGTCGATGACAGTCTGATGAAAGGGCGTGTATTGGCTTACAGCGCCTGTGTTGTGTGGTTCGTAGTGATCGGATCGGGATGAAAATGTCTGAAGAGCTATCTGCCTCAGCCGGGGCGCTGAGGCGCGCCATCGCTGCGGCGAGCCGCGGCCTCGTGGAGCGGGAGACCCTCGTTGAGCTGGTCGTGCTGGCCGCGGTGGCGGGGGAGCACCTGCTGGTGGTGGGGCCGCCGGGAACGGCCAAGTCGGAGGCTGTGCGGCGGGTCGCCCGAGGGCTGGGCGGCGTCTACTTCGAGTACCTGCTGGGGCGGTTCACCGAGCCCTCGGAGATCTTCGGGCCGGTGGACCTGAAGCGGCTGCGGGAGGGGGAGGTGACCGTGCGCACCGACGGCATGCTGCCCGAGGCTGAGATCGCCTTCCTCGACGAGGTCTTCCTGGGCTCCACGGCCATCCTGAACACCCTGCTCGGGCTGCTCAATGAGCGGGTCTTTCGCCGGGGACACACCCGGGTCGCCGCGCCGCTGAGGGTCTGCGTCGGGGCCAGCAACCGGGTGCCTGAGGACGAGTCCCTGGCGGCCTTCGCCGACCGCTTCCTGCTGCATGTGTACGTGGACGCGGTCGCCGACTCGATGCTGGAGCAGCTGCTCGAGGGCGGCTGGTCCGTGGGGGGCGGGGCGCCCGAGCGCAGCGGCACCGGGCTCGGGGACCTTGATCGGGTGAGCGCCGAGGCGCGGGCCGCGGACATGATGCCCGTGCGGCCGCTGCTGGCGGCGGCGGTGCGGCGGCTGCGGAGCGCGGGCGTGAGCCTGTCGGACCGGCGGGTCGTTCGCGCCCAGAAGCTGATCGCCGCCGCCGCCGCGCTGGACGGCCGGCGCACCCCGGGGCCACAGGATCTCTGGCCGCTGGTGTATGCGGTGCCCGACGCCGAGGGGCAGGGGGTCGCCCGCGAGGCGCTGCGCGAGGTGCTGGAGGCCTCCGAGAACGCCTCGCTGCCGTCCGCCGCCGAGGACGCCAGCGCCGGACCCGCGGCCCGGGCGGCCAGGCTGGTGGAGAGCGGCAGGGGGCTGCTCGCGGCGCGGCCGGCGGCGCCGGATGAGGGCTGGCGGCTGCGGCTGGAGGGGGTCGCTCGGGAGATCGACGCCGGCTTCGCCGAGGGGGATCGGCCGGACGTCCTCGCGACGCTGCGGGCGGACATCGCCGCCGCGATAGCCGCCGCGGAGGCCGCCACGGAGACGGTGCGCCTGCTGTGAGGGCGCCGCGCTGGTCGACCCGGGGGGAGCCCCTGGAGCCCGCGGGCGTGGTGGGCGTCGGCCCCGCGGCGGCGGCGCTGGGGCGGCGGCTGCGGGACGGCCCGGCCGACCGGCTCGCGGGGCTCCGGGGCTGCCTGCTGGCGGGGGAGGTCCCGCTGCTCCTGCTGCTGGGGCCAGCGGCGCTGCTGCCCTGGGCGGACGGGGTGGTCTACCTGGGGCGTGAGCCCGACGCGCCGCGCCTCCTGGTCCCGACGACGCTGATCGCGGACGTTCCGGCGGCGCTGCTGGCGCGGGCCGCAGCGGCGCGCTCGGGCTCGGGTGCTGTCGCCCTCCTGCCCGCGAGCGGGGCGCTGATTGATCTCTCCGGCGCGGGGGCCATCGAGCCGGCGGCGCTGGCGGCGTGGCTGGCGCCTCCCCGGGGCGACGGGTGAGGCTGCGCGGGCCGCTGGCGCGGTGGGAGGCGTCGCTGGTGGGCTTCTCGCCGACCTTCCGGGGCGCCGTCGGGCCCTGGCTCGGGCCCCTGCGGCTGGCGCTGGGGCCGATCGTGTCCCGCACGCGGCCGGGGGCGGGGGAGCCCGATGGGTACGACGGCCACACCCGCAGGGGGGCCCCCGAGCGCTTGCTGATGAGCGAGTGGCTGCTGGCAGACGAGGTGCCCGACGAGTTCCTGCGCCGAGCCGCCGAGGGCGAGCTCGGCTACCTGAAGCTGGCGCGGATCGAGCCGGCGGGCGCCCGGCGCTGCCTGGCGCTGTTCGACGTCGGGCCGGAGGTCCTGGGCGCGCCGCGTCTGGCGCTGCTGGCCCTGCTGCTGGCCTTCGCCCGACGCGCTGAGGAGGCCGGGGCCGTGCTGATCGCGGGCGCGCTGCAGCGCTCCGAGGTCCTGCGCGGGCACCAGCTGGACAAGGGCAAGGTCGAGCGGCTGCTCCTGGCCGGCGCCGCGGAGGTCGGCGGCGCGGACATGCTGGCGGGCTGGCGGGAGCGCCTCCCGCTGGCTGATGGGGACGAGCTGTGGGTAGTGGGCTCGCGGGGTACAGCCGACAGACTCGCCCCCGGCGGCGTGCTCAGGGGCGCCGGGGAGCTCGCCGGCGTGGTCTCGGTGGTGGACACCCTGGCCCTGGAGGCTGGGCTGGAGGTGGCCATTCGACGCCCGGGGCGGCCGCGCCGCGCGGTGCAGCTCGCCCTCCCGCCCGCCGAGGACTGCCTCGCGGCCCTGCGGGATCCCTTCGCTGCCCCGGGGGCGAGCATCCGGCGGGCGCCGACCGACCGCGTGAACGCGCTGATCGCCTCGCCCAGCGGCCGCAGGCTGGCGCTGATGAGCCCGAGCGGGGTGCTCTCCCGGGTCCAGCTCAGCGGCAAGCCGGGCAGGGCGTCGGTCCGAGCAGTGGCGACGGAGCCCTCCGCGGTCGCCGTGGGGTGGTGGCGCTCCTCGGTGGTGCGCCTGAAGTGCAGCGACCAGAGGCTCTCGCTGGCGGGCAGCCCGTACCGCCCTGACGGGCAGGGGGAGGTCCTCTGGGAGCCGCCGCTGGTGCTCCAGTCCGACGGCAGCTACCTCCCCATGTTGGCCCACCGCGCCTGGTTCCGCGGCGGCTATGAGCTCGACCTGTGGCTGCTCGATCGCGCCCGCCAGCTCCTGAAGATCCAGCCGCACCACGATCGCCCGAATCAGGTCCCCATCCACCTCATCGCGGAGGAGGTCTACGGCCTGGCGCGGACGGGGCTGGGCGCGACCTTCGTCGGGCGGGTTGCGCCGGAGTCGTCGCTGACGACCGGGGGTATCCAGGTCTGGATCGACGGCGCGACCCCCTGGCTGATCGCCGAGCCCGGCGGGCCGGCGGTGCCCGATATCTTCTTCGGCTGCTCGGATCGACGCACGGGGGACGGGCTGCTGCTGGCGGTCGAGCGGGAGGACCGCTGGCTCGTCCGCTGCGCGGGGCGCGAGGTGACGCTGGAGCCCGGTGATGGGCGGGTCGTCGGCGTGGCCATGGACGGCTGCTGGCCGGATCCGGGGCCGGCGCTGGCCGTGCTGGAGGGCGGAGAGCTGTCGCTGAGGGGCCTGCGCGGGCGGCGGGTCATCGCCAGAGACGTCGCCCCGTCGCCGGCGGCGGTGTTCGCCACGCTGGAGCCCTGGGCCGCCTGGATCAACCGTGAGGGGCGGCTGGTGGTGTATCAGCTGGAGCAGAACCGGGTGTGGGCGGAGGTGGGCCTGTGAGCCCCACCCTGCCCAGGCAGCTGGTCCATCGGGGCAGCGTGGTGGCCGCGGCGATCCTGCTGGATCGGGAGGCGCTGGGTGAGGACGCTGTGCGCAAGCGCGTCCTGGCGCTGTGGCGGGCTGGCGCATCTCTGTCGACCTGGGAGGGGTGGTACCTGCTGCGCCTGCCGAAGCCTCTGCGGGTGCAGGCGTCCCGCTGCGCCGGCGCGCCGCTGGTGAGCGTCGGAGGGGCGCTGCTGTCGGCCCCGCTGTCCGCGGAGGAGCTCCGCGCGCTGGCGCCGCCGGAAGGGGCCCTGGTGATCGTGCACGCGGCGCGGGCGCAGGTGGTGCGGCGCGGGGAGCTGGCGCCGATCGACCCCGCGAGCTGGCTGGACCTCTCGGGGCTCGAGGTGCTGCGGCCGGCGCCGATTGTGCGGCCTCCGGCGCCCGTCGAGGACGTCATCGGAGAGGTCCCGATCGACGTCGCGGCGACGCTCGAGGCGGCGGTCGGCCCCACGGATCCGGCTCGGGCCGGCGCGCTGGCCGCGCTGGTCGCGGCGATGCAGCGGGGACGCGGCGCGCCCGGGGCAGGGGACGCCGGGGACGTCGGGGCGGTCGGGGCGGCCGGGGCGGGACCGGACGCGCACCAGGGCGACGCGGGTGCCCCGACCGACGGGGCGCTGGGCCCTATCCCGCCCGCTGGCCGGAGCTGGCTGGATCGCATGCTGGATCGGGCCTGGGAGGTCCTCAACCCGGGGCGCTTCGGGGCGCTGGGGCGCTGGCTGGGGCGGCAGCAGGCCTCCTACCTGCACGATCTGCTGCGTCGGCTGGAGTCTGACGACCTGGACGAGGCGCTGCGACGCGCCATCCCGCTCGGCGGCACAGGGGACGGCAGCCGGCCGCCGCTGGGCGCGCCGAAGCGTCGCTCTGATCTGGCCTTGAGCCCCGCGCCGCCGGGGGCTTCAGGGGGGGCGATCGGACTGCAGAAGTCTCTCTATGAGCACCTGCGCGGGCTGTACCGGGACGCCTTCACGCGGCTGGACCGGGCGGATCGCGTCGAAGAGGCGTCCTTCGTCCTGCTGGAGCTGCTGGGGCAGGTCGAGGAGGCCGTCGCCTACCTCGAGTCCCGAGACCGCTACGACCTCGCGGCGGGCATCGCCGAGGGGCGGGGGCTGCAGCCGGAGCGGGTCGTGCGCCTCTGGTGGCTGGCCGGTGAGCCCGATCGGGCTATCGCCCTGGCTCGCCTGCACGGCGCCTTCGCTGGCGCGGTCGCGCGTCTGGAGGAGGGACACCCGGAGGAAGCCGAGCAGCTCCGGGTGGTCTGGTCGCGCAGCCTCGCCCGCTCCGGCCGCTACCTCCAGGCCGTCGAGGTGCTCGGCATCGAGCGCGCCCCCCGCAGCCTCGTGCGGTCCGCCCTGGACCAGGGCGGGGTGGAGGCCGCGACGCTGTCGGGCCGGCTGCTGAGCGCGCGCCCCGAGCTGCAGGACCTCGTCGAGCCGGTGATCCGGGCCGTGCTGGCGGATCGCTCGCCGTCGACGGCCCGCGAGCGGGTCGCGCTGTACGCGGCTCTGGCGGACGGCGAGGAGCCGTCGCCGGAGGCCGCGCCGCTGCTGCGGCTGGCCACCCGGGCCTGCGCCGTCGACCGGGCTGCCTCCGTCATCCGAGCGGACGCCGTGTGTCTCGGGAGGCTGGCCCAGCGCTCGGGCGACGCGGCGCTGGGCCTCGATGTCAGCCGGCTGCCGGCGCCGCCGCGCCTGGCGGTCCCCACGACGCTGGCGGTGACCGAACCCGGCGGCCTGGGATCGATCTACGACGCCGTCCGCCTGCCCGACGGCTCGGTGCTGGCGGCCTGCGGCGACGCCGGCCTGCGTCTGCTCGGCCCGAGCGCGCGCTTCTTCGACGTGCCAGCCCACGCGCTGGTCGTCTCGGAGCAGGGCGGTCGCATCATCGCGGCGGCTCGACGGGGCGGGGACTGGCAGCTCCACCGCATCGACACCGGGACCTGGGCCACTGAGCGCTGGGCGACCCATCGGATCGAGCGCTTCGCGCGGACCTTCGACGGCGACGGCTGGTTCATCGCCGAGGGCGACGAGGTGCTGGCCGTCGACGCCCTGGCCGAGGGCTGGCGATCGCTGTGGCGGGTGTCCGGGCTGGGCAGCGACGGCGATCAGGGGCGGGTCAAGCGGATCTGGGTCGATCGATCGCTCAGCTTCCTGGTGGAGGATCTGCTGGACGAGCGCAGTGTGCACCACTGGTCCTACGAACGGAGCAGCCTCACCCTCCGCCGCCGCGCGCCGGTGCCCTGGGACAGCGTCGATGTGCTCGCGCCCTTCCCCGACACGCTGTCCGTCGCCGGCGGGGTGCTGTTCGAGGCGGCGGTAGACGAGGGGGGGATCGTCCTGCGGCGGCAGCCTGGCGGGACGGTGGCGCTGGGCGAGGCGCCGGGGCGCCTGATAGCGCTGGAGATGTCAGCGGGGGGAGTCGGAGCGCTCACCTTCCGCGACGAGGCTGGCGAAGACCACCTCGTCATCGGCAACAGCGATGGCGTCGTGCTGCTGCAGGTGGCGCTGGGTGCCTTGGTAATGAGCCTGCGTTGGCAGGAGGAGCGGCTGATCATCGCGGACACGCTCGGGCGGGCCTCGGTCATCGACGTACGCCAGGGGCTGGTGGAGGCGGTGTGGGCTGTCTGACGAACCCAGCTAAAGGCAGCCAGCCTCTGTCCGAATCGGAGCCATCGAGCCATCGGAGGGCGAACATGGCAGCTAGGGGACCCATCTTTATCGGCGGCGCTGGCCGCAGCGGAACCACCCTCGCGGTGGACATGCTCGGGCTGCACCCCGAGGTCTCACCGGTCTACGAGACGGGCTTCGTCTCTCAGATCGCCGGGCTGGTCTTCGGCCGCCGGGATCTGAGCCGGCAGCAGGTCCAGATCGCGGTCATTCAGCTGATGGACCGCTGGTCCCAGGGCCTGCCGCACATCCCGCATCAGAAGCGGGCCCACGAGCGCTACCACCACGGCCCGCACTACATCCGCTTCGATCGGCCCTTCGCCATGGCCCGCACGGTGGAGCTGGTGGACGCCCTGGAGGCGGGGGATCGCGCCGGCGGCTTCCGCCGGTTCGTCGAGGCGCTGTTCAGTGAGCACGCGCGCCTGGACGGCAAGCCCCGCTGGGCCAACAAGACCCCGTCCTATGTGCACCTGCTGCCGGTGCTGGGCACCATCTTCCCGGAGATGCGGTTCCTCCACTGCGTGCGGGACGGACGCGCGGTGGCCGCCAGCGTGGTGACCCGCTCCTGGGGCCCGTCCAATGTCACCGAGGCGGCGACGTGGTGGTCCCGCAAGACGCAGCTGGGCGTCGAGTGGGGCCGGGCCAACCCGGATCGCTACTTCGAGCTGCGCTACGAGGCGCTCCTCGTTCGCCCGCAGCAGACCCTGTCCTCGCTGCTGAGCTTCCTCGGCGAGGCGGACTGCGCCGCCGAGATGCTGGCCAACTACCGGGGCGGCGTGACGCTGGACGCCAGCCGCGCCTCGGTCTGGCGCGAGCGCTTCCAGGAGCAGGACTACATTGACTTCCAGGCGGTCGCCGGCGACCTGCTGGTCCAGCTGGGCTACGAGCAGGGCGCGCGCCAGGTGGCGCTGGGGGCCTGAGCCTGTGAGGCTATTCTCCTCGGAGGAGGAGCGATGGCTACGATCAAGCGCGGGCGCGGCGGCAAGCTGATCCTGAGGGGGCACAAGGGCATGGCGCGCGACGTCGCCATCTCCCCCGACGGCCTATAGATCGCGTCCACCGATGCCAAGGGCCAGCTCCGCTGGGGGCCGCTGTGGCAGAGCGCACCCGAGCAGCTGTTCAGGGCTCACGGCACGGCGGCGATGGCCTGCGCGTGGCTCAGCGATCACCGGATCGCCAGCGCGAGCCTCACGGAGCTCCGCGTCTTCAAGCGGAAGACGGGCAAGCTGCTGTTCGAGCTGCCGTACACCCGGCGCTTCGCGCCGACGGATCTGCGCTGCTCCCCCTGCGGTCGCTGGCTCGCGGTCAGCGGCCAGGAGGGCCAGCTGGTGGTGTGGGACCTGCCGGCGCGATCGTCTCAACGCTTCAAGGTCGGCGGCGCCCAGCAGATCGCCTTCATGTCCGACCAGACGCTGCTCGTGAGCAAGGGGCGAGGCGCGCTGACGGCGCTGGACCCGGCGACCCGCGCGGAGCGCTGGCGGCTGGAGGTGCAGGGCTTCGTGCAGGCCATCACGGTCTCCCCGGACGGCGCGCTGATGGCGCTGGGCATCTGGGACCCGGACGGCGTGGGCTATCAGGTCGGCGTCTACACGCTGCCCGGGCGCGAGCGGGTCGGGACAGCGGACGGCCACACGTCGATGACCACAGCGCTGGCGTTCTCGTCGGACAGCGAGCTGCTGGTGATCGGCGCCATGAGCAACTACACCCGGCTGCTGCGGTGGCGCAGCGGGGAGGACATCTCATCGAGCATCCCCGGGCTCCCGGTGAGCTGGGGGATCGCGCTGTCGCCGGACGACGCCACGCTGGCGACGATCGAGTCGGCCACAAAGAACGTGCGCCTCTGGGACCTGGAGCGCTTCCTGGCCTGACCCGCCGGAGCCGTCAGGCGCTGGCCTTGGCCTGCCAGTTCTCGAAGCTCCGCCGCCCCGTCTCCGAGACGAGCCACGCCAGCGCTGTCGTTCGCCGCTCGTCATCCCACCGCCGCGGGTTCCCCCGCCCCTTGTCCTCCAGGAAGCGCAGCATCTCGTCGTAGGTGAAGCCAGCGGCCTCCACCTCGCTCCGCCAGGCCGCCATGACGCTCTTCATGTCGGGCAGCGGCACCCCGTCCTCGGGCTCCAGCCAGTTGACCAGCACCCGGGCCAGCTCCTCGTCCGGCCGGTGGATCACCGCGTCCGCCAGCACCGAGCACCGCGTCTTGCTGATCACGAGGTTGTGGTCGAGATCCATGTCCCCCACGATGTCGAACTCGTACTCCATCCCGTCCCGCTGGAGCGGCTGCAGGCCCACCTTCCGGATGCGGGTCTTGCCGTTCTTGTCCTTCTCCTGGGTGTAGGCCATCTTCGCCCGCAGCGTCGCGATGACGTGGCAGTTGGTGGAGAGCATGGCGTCCAGCAGGGCGTTGTGCAGCGGCGTCACGCTTCGCCACGCCGCGAAGCTGTTGCTCGAGCGGCTGCGGGCCGCCGCCTTGTCCACCAGCTCCAGCGCGCCGGAGCGCCCGGCCCAGGCGTGGGAGAGGCTGTCGATGATCAGCACGTCGTAGCCGGCGTCGTCCGCGGCGTGGATGGCGTCAATGTAGGTCTGGGGGTGGTGATCCTCCAGCTCGGCGACGTCGAACTTGAAGTCGCCGGCGTAGGTGCAGGCGCTGGAGCGCTCGGTGTCGATCACCGCGACCTTGTCACCCATCGCGCAGGCCAGCTTGAGGGCCGTGTAGGTCTTGCCCGCCCCGGCGGGGCCGATAAGGGCGAGGTGGAGGCGGGCCTGGCGGCGGCTGGCGGGCTTGAACATCGAGGCTCCGGGTGTCCGGTGTGTTGAACGGGTGTTCAGTGTATCAGTGAGGCGCCGCGCACGCACATCCGTTCCGACGAAATAGCGAGCCCTTGTGAGCGCGTACTGTGGGGTGTGCGCCAACGACGGCGCGCTGAGACAACAGGAGGCGCGGTGATCGCGCTGTTGCTGGTGGGGGCCGCGCTGGCGGTGTCAGTGGGGGATGTGTCGGATCCGCGCCCGAGCGGATCGTCGGTGATGGATGAGGCCGGGGTGCTCCCGGCGGCGTCCGAGGGGCGGATCAACGACGCCATCCGCACGATCCGGGCGGACTCGGGCGTAGAGGTCGTGGTGGTGACCGTCGACAGCGTGTCGGGCAGCCCCAAGGGCTTCAGCACGGCGCTGTTCAACCGCTGGGAGCTCGGCGACGCCCGCGACAACGACGGGCTGCTGCTGCTGCTGGTGATGGACGAGCGGCGGCTGGAGCTGGAGACGGGGATCGGCCTGGAGGGCCGCCTGCCGGCTGCGTGGCTGGAGGCCATGCAGCACCGGGAGATGGTGCCGTCGTTCAAGGCCGGCGACTACGGGCGCGGCGTCGAGGCCGGGCTGACCGTCGTGGGCGACCGGCTGAGCGCTCCCGTGCACGCCGCTCCCGCCGCTCCCGCACACGCTGCTGCGTCGACGTCCCGCCGTCCCATGGCCACGAAGATGATCCGGACACCGCAGCCGAAGCGGATCCCCGAGCGTGGGCTGTGGGTGTTGGGCGCCGCCGTCTCTGGCGGGTGCCTGATCACGGGGGCGCTGGTGCTCACGAGGTATCGGGTGAGGCACTGTGAGCAGTGCGCGGGGGCGATGACCCGGCTGGAGGCCGGCGACGCCGCGCGCTACCTGAGCAGCGGACAGCAGCTCGAGGCGAAGCTGGGCAGCGTCGGCTGGACGGTCTACAGCTGCGGCCGCTGCGACCACCAGCAG
>Ga0316204_10012553_pt1 | contig 10306 bp, 5 predicted proteins | sample 6monrhotite_MG_2_FD_205661 | JGI IMG/M metagenome (GOLD analysis project Ga0316204, IMG submission 205661) | Microbial mat bacterial communities from mineral coupon in-situ incubated in ocean water Damariscotta River, Maine, United States -... | ecosystem: Environmental > Aquatic > Marine >... | reverse complement strand
GTTCGCATCCGAAATCTATCGCCTTGCGGCGAGCAGAGGCGCCGTGCCGACTGTCACGCCAATCAGCGCTGCGGGCTGGCCATCTCCAGCCAAGCGCCCCGGCGATGCCAGCTTGAACTGCCAGCACTTTGAAACCGCTTTCAATTCAACGCTTCCGCACTGGCGGGACAGTCTGGAATGCGTGGTCAGCTCATGGCGCGACGCCGATATCAGCGCGCCCGCCAGTCCCTGAACCACTCGGAAAAGCTTGCAAGGCCCTCCGCGAGACCAGTTGACGGTTTATACCCGTAATCCGCTTCCAAGCGGCTGGTATCGGCATAGGTGCGCGTAACATCGCCTGGCTGCATGGGCAGCATGAGCTTTTCCGCCTCGACCCCCAATTCGCGCTCCAGCACCTGGATCATGTCCATCAGTCGAACCGGAGACGACCCCCCGATATTGTAGACCCGGTGACGTCCCCGCTCTGGGGCATCGGACAATACGCGCGAAACCGCTGACACGATATCATCAATGAAGGTGAAATCCCGCTCCATATCGCCATTGTTGAAGACCTTGATCGGTCGCCCTTCAAGCATGGCGTCAGCGAACAGCCAATAGGCCATATCCGGCCTGCCCCAAGGGCCGTACACAGTGAAGAAGCGCAAGCCGGTAGCCGGGATGCCATAGAGGTCGCTGTAAGCGGCTGACATCAACTCGTCGGAACGCTTGGTGGCGGCATAAAGCGAAGCTGGCGTTTCGGCGGCGTCGCATTCACGGAATGGCACTTCCGAGCGCTCTCCATAGACCGAGCTCGACGAGGCATAGACCAGATGTCCAAGGCGATCACCGAGCGCACGGGCAGCCTCAAGCACTGACAGATGCCCCAACAAGTTCGAGCGGGCATAGGCAAATGGTGCTTCCAGCGAATATCGCACGCCTGCCTGCGCTCCCAAGTGCAGAATACGCTGCGGCCGTACATCACGCGCGAGACCGATAACGGCCTCATGGTCCGCAAGGTCCATTTTCTCAAAGCGAAATCCCGAATACCGGGCAAGTTGGTCGAGACGCGCCTGTTTCAGCGCAGGATCATAATAGGCGTTGAGATTGTCGATGCCGACAACCTCCTCGCCTGCCTCCAATCGCGCCTGGGCGGCGTGGAATCCAATGAAACCCGCCGCTCCGGTAACCAGACTGGTCAAACCCTCGCCTCCCCCGCCGATGGTCAAGACCAACGACTATTCTAGTTTTCCGCCACAACCCCTTGTGGCGGAGGGGTATTTGCAGGGTCCGATCTACACGATTTGCTGCCCAGCCGGAACGGTCATCAGCCTCTGCAACAGCTCATTTTCGACGAGTGCCGCATTGGAAACTGCCAAACAGGTTTGTGCACACCGACAAGTCGTCAGGCCCAGGCATCAAGGCTGTCGTGCGTTAGTGGCGCGAGCGGCATCTCCGCCGGGTCCAACGCGTCGTCAAAAGCCGTGGGCGGCAAGTCTTCAAGACCAGATTTTCCATCCTGATTTCCGTCAGAAACCGGGTCCCGGACAGCGTTTGATTGTGTGAGGAGTTTTAGCACAGTTGCAGCGCCTCCCGGGCCTTCCGGAAGCAGACCCGGATCGATCAGATCATTCCCGGAATCGCGGCCCGGATAGCCACCTTCCATGAACAGAATGGGATCAATAGTACCGATGAAGTTACCGTCCTCGACACTGAGAGAGGCCAGATAAATCAGGTCTGCGTCGCTGATATGGGGATAAACATGATGAGCATGATCGCCATGATCGTCATGAGTTTCCATGATGGGCAGCTTGTCATTTCCAACCCCGACCGAGGAATGAGGCGGCGCAAGTTCCGGCAAGTTGTTCGGATCGAGCCCCGCAGAACCTGCATAGTCCGGATCACCGAAATACTCCGGATTGCTGGTGCCACCGTCATAGACAATGCTCTCAACACTGATCAACTCGACAACCCCGTCCGGAGAGCCAGCCCGATTATCGGTGACGACAGTATTGCCAGAACCGTTGGTCGACAGCGAGTAGTCCGTCGACGCTCCAGAAAAGACTGCTGTGTCAGTTCCCGTGCCGCCATTGAACACATCGCTGCCGCCTGAAGCGAAGAAACGGTCCGCGCCCGCTCCGCCGTTCAACGTGTTGTTGGCATCATTTCCGATGAAAATGTCATTGCCGCTACCGCCTATGGCATTCTCGATCACAGTGCCCCGCGCGATTCCGATATTGCCATCCCGTCCCATCAGACTGGAATAGGCTTGCTCTCGCAGGTCGAAAGTCTGGTTGGCACCGGAACCCGAATAATCGAGTGTGTCGTTACCACCCGTGTCATAGATCGTGAAACTGAGCGCTGTCGTGAATGCTGTCGCATCGAAGATGATGTTGCCAGCAGTGGAATTATATCCATACACCGTATCGCCAGACCGCGTGTTGGTGGACCCGCCATACATATCCAGCACGGCGATGATATCGGCAACCTGCGGGCCAACCACATAGCCAAAATCGGCATCGACGAACGTGTTTTCATTCTGGGAAAAATACGACATGACCGAGGCCTGCCAGGAATCATTGAGATAGATCGCATCGACGGCGTAATCGGCCGACCCGTCATACGGGCCGCCATGACCCAAGCCCAGTGCGTGGCCGATCTCGTGAATATAGGTCTGGAAAGAATAGCCATCCAGATTTGTGCCGTACGTGTTCAGCCACTCTGTTCCGACATTCACACTGGCCGCGGTGATAAAGCCGCCTGATGTTGAATCAGGGCCGGCAAACGCACCCTCCTCTTCATCATCGAACGTGATGTCACCGCCGGAGGTGACCTCGTCGAAATTGATGCCCGTGATATCTTCCCAAAGCTGAAGCGCGGCTCGGGCCAAGCTCTGCCCCGCCGTCGTCAGCCCGGTGATATTGACGGTGATCGTGTCTCCAGCACTGCGGTTCCATTGCAGGCCACCGAAGCCATTTGCGTCGAGATAGTCTCCGATTTCCTGATAAGTCCAGGCGCGCAGCGGGTCCGTGTGCCGGACCTGGAGCGTGTACTGACCGGACAGAGTCGCTCCGCTATCCGGCTCCCAAGCCCCGACCGAGACATAATAGGTTCCGCTCGTGGTCGCCGTGTGACCGAGGCGAGAATCCGTGTTCACGCCCAGGCTGATGTCATCATTCTCGGCGATCAATGTCCCGGAAGCATCGTAGAGACGGATATAGGTGTCCTCGAGTTCGACACCAGCACCACCGGAACCGAAGGCGTCGAACTGGTATCGCTGGCCCGCTTCCAGAGTAACTTCGACCCAGTCACGGTCTCCGGCAACTTCGATCTCGCCGACATAATCCCCGCCGGAAACCATTTGGATCTGAGTGGTATCACCCTCGGGAACATCCGAACCCTCGGTCAGAACATCACCGACTGCGATTGAAACCGCCTGACTCGAAGAATGCGTACCGTCCGAGGCTGAGACCGTGATGTCATAGATATTGTCGCCGCCGGCATCTTCAGGAGCCTCATAGTCCGGAGCGGTCAGGAAGCGGACCTCTCCTGACCCGGAATCGATCGTGAACAGGGCCGCGTCCGCACCGGAAATGGAGTACGTGACGGCATCGCCTTGCGGATCTTCGGCGCGTGCGACATAGGCCGAAGTCTGGTTTTCCGATACGGTCTGGCTTGAACCCGACGAAAACACGGGCGCATCCGAATTGGTCTCGTCGACATCATTCACCGTCACCGAGACAGTTTGCGTCGTCACGTCATTCCCGTCACTGGCCCGTACGTCGACCTGATAAACATTGTCGCCATTGCCGTCGGCGGGAGCTTCGAAGTCCGGCGGCGACAGAAAGGTCAAATCACCTGTCGATGCGTCGATAGCGAACAGCGCGTTGTCACCCCCGCTACCGAGCGAATAGGTGATGGTGTCATTGTCCGGATCGGTCGTGGTTGCTGAATAAACGGTCCCCGTTGCGTTCTCGTCAAAGTTGGCGCTTGTTCCGGATGTAAAGACGGCGGGGCCTTCATCGACGGGATTTACGGTGATCGAGACATTCTGGGAGGACGAGTTCGTTCCATCAGACGCCGCAATCGTGATGTCGTAAACATTGTCGCCATCACTATCGCTCGGATTCTCATGATCCGGAGCGACGAGGAAAGATACGGCGCCAGTCGCGGCATCAATGGCGAACAACGCGGCATCCGTGCCAGTCAGGCTGTAGGTCACTGCCGCGCCTTCGGGATCCGTTGCTGCTGCCGTGTAAACCGTGCCGGCAGTGTTCTCATCGACAGCGACCGCCAGGCCGGAGGTAATGCTCGGAGCCTCATCGACATCATCGACCGTGATCGTCACGGTCTGATCAGTCGTATTGGTCCCGTCCGACGCCCGGATGGTGATCACATAATCATTGTCGCCGCCGGAATCCGCCGGACTTTCGAAGTCCGGCGGAGCATTGAATGTCACGGCACCGGTCGTGGCATTGATCGAGAACAGGCTGGCATCAGCGCCGCCCGCGATGGAGAAGGTCACCGTATTGCCATCCGCATCACTGGCCGTCGCGGTGTAGACTGTTCCGCTGGCATTCTCGTCAACACTGGCGGTAGTGGGAGAGGTGAAAGCGGGCGGATTGGTATTGGTGGGCGGAGGAGGCGGGGTGGTGGTTCCTCCACCCCCGCCGCCACCGCCACCAGCGGCTGCACCCAGAAGGCCGACGCCGCCCAACAATCCGAGCGCCGCGCCACCGCCACCGCCAGCGCCACCGGCGACCCCGGCCCCGCCGAGAAGCGCATTCGCTTCGATCGCAGCGTCGGACAGGTGGACCACGCCATCCACGACGGCAACATCGTCAGCAGCGATCAGGACGGTCCGGCCATCGGTCATGATCAGCTGCACCGATCCATCGGCCTGCATTTCAACGCGGGAAACACCATCCAGATCAGACAATGGAGAAAATCCGCCTGGTGGCACAGCCGCCCCGCCCTGCGCCACGGCGCCGCCGGCCAGCAGCGCTGCTCCGCCTGCCGCCAGCGCCGACGAGAAAAGTGCATTGCGGATTATGGAATCTTGCTTGGTCTCGTTGGTCTTAGGCATGGTGGATATCTCCCGACGATCAAAAAAGCCATGAACAGGCGCGGAACGGCTTCAATCACGCGTCAAGCGCGCCGCGGCGGGCGTTCCGCTCCCCAATCCATGGTACTCACTTCCTCCCGAAACCGGCCTCTCGCGAGAGGCCGGGTCGACCCTGGTTCAGACCCCGGACCGGGACCTTGCGTGCTCGGGCAACCGACAGGGTCAACACGCTCGAATTTATGTTTACCCAGAGGCAAGATGCCACCGTTGACGGCGCCACCCTCCCCGTCAAGGGGGCTCGGCGCCCTCCCAACCATCCAACCGGGGCTCAGGCATGCGTGCCGTTAGCGCAATCAGTTCAAGCTGCTGGCGCAAATACGAATACCGCGCAGCGATGACATCAAGCTCTGCACGTTCATAGTTCAGGCGCGCATCGATCAATTCCGGCAGCGTGCCCAAACCAAATTCAAACTCGCCGGAAATCGCATCGAAATATTCGTATTGGGCACGGGCGACAGCTTCGCGACGCACCAATTGAGCCTGCAGCGACAGGGCCCGCCGGAACACGACCTCCGCCTGCTCACGCAATTCCCGCTGCAGGGCGCGCAGCCGACTCTCTTCCTGCTCCATCCGGGCAACGGCCCGCTGGTTGCGGGCCTGCAAGGCCTCACCAGTATAAATCGGCACGGATACGTCAACACCAATCCGGTCGCGCGCATCCCAGGTTTCGCTGAAGTCGTCATAGACATAGGAAGCGATACCGACGGCCTCGATCACCGGCAGACGACTGCGGCGCGCCCGTTCCCGCTGGGCATCAAGAACCCGGACGGTATCTAGCTGGGCCGCAAGACCCGGATTAGCCGACATCGCACCGTCGATCGCTTGCGATACCGTTTCAATATCGCGCAGGGCACGGTCCAGATCATCTGCCGCCGCGTCGGCGCCACACAGGCCGGTTGCGGCGTATCCCGTATACTCGCGGATGCGGGTCGCAGCGCTATCCCGCATGAAACGAAGCTCAATCACGTCGGCTTCAGCCTCCGCAAGACGGGCCTCAATCTGTGCCCGGTCTGCGCGCGTCGCACCCCCCGTCATCAAGAGATCCTGCACCGCGGACCGCTGGCGTTCGAAATATGCGCGACGCTCGGCGATCACATCAATCATGGCCTCGGCTTCCAGATGCGTCAGATACGCATCCGCCAGCCGACCGGATGCATCGATCTGCTGGACCCGCAATTCATGGGCACGTTGCCCGATCGAACGACTGGCGGCTTCCAGCGCGAAGCGGGAGTCGCCGAAGTCATAGAGACGTTGGGACAGACGCACGCCGACCTGATTCTCAATCTGGCTTCCGGTCAGCCCACTATCACCTGAAGCCGTTCGCCCGAATGTCGACACTTGGGGCAAACGCAAGGACTCCGCCTCGCGGTAATCAGCGGCGGCCTCGTCCTGCCGGGCGATGGCGCCGGCAACTTCCGGCGCACGCTCGGCGGCGATCCGCAGGGCGGTGTTGAACGAGAGACAAATCCCATCCTCCCCGACCGGCGATTGCGCTCCGGCACCCGAACCGGCCACAGACAGACAGGTCAAGGCAAGACAAAGGGTAATCGGACGACAGATTCTCAAAACCGGTGCAGCATGCAAATTCATCATCTTCATCCGGTCCGGGCGCCTCGGAACAGCGACTCGCTGATCGGTTCGAACAGATAATCCAGCGTGGTCCGGCTCGAGCCCGAGAAAATGAACACCTCAACCGGCATGCCCGGAATGACGTCCAGCTCGCCCAGCCGGGCCGCCTGGTCCGCCGGTATCCGGATCCGGACCTCGTAATAGGCAATACCGGTATTTTGATCGGTCTTGAGATCCGCGCTGACGCTGATGACTTCGCCATCGAGACGCGGCGTCATCCAGCTTTTGTAGGCAGTCACGCGCGTACGAACGGCCTGCCCCTGATACACGGTCGCCCGGTCCGTCGGCTGTATCCGGACGGACGCGGTCATCTCGCCAGCCGCCGGAACGATTTCCAGGATCGCCTCACCTGGCCGCACCACACCGCCGCGGGTGGCAAAGCGCAGATTGAGGACCTCGCCCGATTGAGGTGCCAGCACAACCGACCGGTTGAGCACATCCTGGGCGGCCGACAATCGCTCGCCCGCCTGTTCAAGCTGACTGCGCACTTCCAGCTGGTCAGCGGAAATCTGACGCAAGAATGCTGCCTCGGTCTGGGCGATCTGCCCGTCGAGGTCCTGTTCCAGGGTTGAGGCCTGCTGCGCATCAGTGCGCAAACGGGAAATATCAGCCTCGAGCGCCGCGACATCGCGCTCCATACCGCGCAACTCGTCCAGCCGTGCCATCTGGCGCTCATAACGATTGCGCAAAAGCGAAAGCTGGTCTTCGGCGGCCGACAGAACACGTTGGGTGATACGGATTTGCTGGGCTTGCAGGTCCCGCGAAGAACGGGCGCCGTCACGACGGGCAGTCAACACAGCAATATCAGCCCGGTAGGACTGAGCTTGCTGACGAAACAGGTCACTTTGTCGCGTCGTCACAGCCTGTCGCTGCTCGCCTGTGAGACCCAGCGTGTCGAGTGGGGAGAAGTCCGGCTCGTCGAGCCCGTCACGCAGGGCAGCCAGTCTCTGTTGTGACCCGGTCAGGGTGGCGATTTCCTGCAGCAATTCATCCCGCACCGCCAGCGACGCCGTTTCCTGCAGGGTCAAAAGCGGCTCGCCCGCCTCAACCTGGTCCCCATCGCGGACCATCAACTCCTCGATGATGCCGCCTTCCAGGTGCTGAACCACCTGGCGGTCGTTCTCGACCACGATCTGGCCCGCGGCCGGAACGCCTTCGGCGAGCGGCACCAAACCTGCCCAGGCAATAAAACCGCCCAGTCCGATGAAACACACCAGAGCGGAACCGCGCACAAAACTGTCGCTGAGAAGTCGGATCGGGTCGTTCGATGTGGCCATCAGGCTGCACCTCCCCGACCAGAAACACTTGCGCCGGCACCAGGTCCAGTGGCCAGTTTGAGAAATTGCTCGGCAGGAGCTGCCATGACATCGCCATTACGCACGAGCAGCACGGTTTTCGCGCGCTCGATCACACGCCGGTCATGCGTCGCCGCAAGGATGATCGCCCCTCGATCAGCGGCATGGCTCAAGGCGTTGACCAGGCCCGGCGCGGCGGCGGCGTCAAGGTTCGCAGTCGGCTCATCCAACAGCAGCAAGACCGGATCACCAAACAGGGCCCGGGCCAGACCGATCAATTGGCGTTGTCCGGCGGAGAGATGCGCGCCACCCGGGCCGACGCGGGTGTCATAGCCATCCGGCAGAGCCAGAATAGTTTCGTGCGCACCGGCCGCACGAGCCGCCGCGATCACAACGTCCGCCTCCGCTTCCGCGAGCCGCGCGATATTTTCTCCGACTGTCGCCGGCAGCAATTCAACATCCTGCGGCACGTAGCCGACAAACCGGCCCCGGTCCGGGCCCGGCCAGTCGTGCAATTTCCGGCCACCCAGGCTCATTGCCCCGGATCCCGGCTGCCAGGCCCCGGCGAGGGTTTGCAGCAACGTTGTCTTGCCGGCCCCATTGCCGCCGGTAACAGCAACCAGCTGTCCTCCGGACGCGGTCCAGCTGAACGGCCGGATTTGCGGCACTTCAGCCCCCGGAACCGCGACAGACAGACGCTCGAGCTTCAGCTCCGAAGCCGGGCGCGGCAGCGGCGTGTAGGCCTGCTCCGCTTCAACACCATCCAACCCTTCCAGCAGTCCCTTCCAGGACGACCAGGTCTGGATGGTATTGCGCCAGCCTCCGACAATCTGGTCGATCGGGCCCAGCGTGCGCGCCAGGATGATCGAGGAGGCGACAATCGCACCCGGCGAAATTTCCTGGCTCAGGGCCAAGGCCGCTCCACCGCCCAGTACGCAGATTTGCAAAATCTGACGGGTTGATCTCGAAATGGCGGTGAACTTGCCGTCATTCTTTGCTGCGTCGAGCGAGAAATTCTGGCCCGCGCCCTGCGCCGCACGCCAGCGCCGAAACGCGGCTGGCACCAGGCCCATCGCCACCATGGCGGAGCGCTGACGCTCCAGGCCGGCAGCGAAATCACCGGCACTGCGCAGCGCGCCTTGGGAGAACTGGCTGGTCTGCCGTGTCGACAACTCGGCCGTCACCGCGACCCCGAACACCACCACCGCTCCGACCAGGCCAACAAGACCGATCACCGGGTGGATTAGGAACAGAACGATCAGGAAGAACGGCGCGAAGGGCAGGTCGGCGAAGGCCATCAGGCTGCCAGACTGCAACGCGGTCTGAACCCGCTGGATCGCGCTCAGATCACGCGCAAGATGGGGCTGGCCGGACCCCGCCTCAAAGCTTGTGAAAACGAGCGGTGTCAGCAAGGCGTCGAGCTCGCGTCCTGCGAGCGCGCTGATCCGTCGTCTACCAGCCTCGGCCGCGCCATAAACAGCCAGCAGAAAGACCGCGAGCACGGACAGCCAGATCAGCGTATCGATCGATCCGGATGACAGGACACGATCATAAACCTGAAGCATATAAAGCGGCGAAACGAGCAGGAGGAGGTTGGAGGCAAGGGAAAACCCGGCCAGCGCCGCAATGTGCGGACGCAAGCGCTGCCTGATCTGCAAGGCGAGCGGTTTTTGCATGTTCACTCCCACCCTGGCGAAGCGAGTTCGATACACATTTCGACGATGCGTTTCAGACCGGTCCAACCATCAATCGTGAAGATAGCGCCGACCTCACCTGTTCGCCAGTGCCAGCACGGGCCTGTATGCAGGCTCGAGACTATTTAAGTCCGACACGCAGAAGGTCATGCAAATGCAAGATGCCGACAGGCTTGCCGTCCTCACCCACGATGAATAGCTGAATGATCTTGGGCTGTCCCGCAGTCATGAGACGCAACGCGTCCGCTGCGAGCATGCCCGCATTGCCCGTACGCGGGTCGCGCGTCATGACATCCGCCGCACGTTGATCCACCAGACCGGCGCCCATATGGCGGCGCAGGTCCCCATCAGTGATGATGCCCGACAGGCGTCCGTCCCTGTCAACAATTCCTGCACACCCGAAGCTCTTGGTCGTCATCTCGATCAGGACGTCGCTCATCGGCGCATCCTCGCCAGTCAGCGGCACTGCATCTCCGACGTGCATGATGTCGCCGACGCTGGCCAATGCGGCACCAAGCGCGCCACCCGGGTGAAATGTTTTGAAATCGGAGGCGGTAAAGCCCCGCGCTTCCAGGAGTGCCACCGCG
>Ga0316204_10012552_pt1 | contig 10307 bp, 7 predicted proteins | sample 6monrhotite_MG_2_FD_205661 | JGI IMG/M metagenome (GOLD analysis project Ga0316204, IMG submission 205661) | Microbial mat bacterial communities from mineral coupon in-situ incubated in ocean water Damariscotta River, Maine, United States -... | ecosystem: Environmental > Aquatic > Marine >... | reverse complement strand
GGTGGTTCCGGCCATGACCACGAATGGGATCATCACCACCACGATCACCACGATCATGGACCCAGTATCGCCTGGCAGAATCCCTGGATTGCTCAGGCCGTGAACGATCTGGGCACCTATGTTGGGTCGGGCGAAACCGAGATCGACAATGACGGCATGACATGGCTGGCAAACGGCATTGATAGCGATGATCTTGACGGTGAAGATGACGATGACTTCTTGCCAGAAGTCCGTTCTGCAAACGGAACCAGCAAGCATAAGGGCAGGAAATAAGCCCAGAGCCTGACTCTGCGGCAATGAATACGCCTTAACACACTGAATATTAACCTAAATATTTTGAATCATATGTGTTATCGCTGTATGGTTATTATGAATTTCAGAACACAAACCAAACAAAAACATGAGGGTGAAAATGGCTGACACTACTGAGAATGAACCAAAGAAGAAAGCATCCGACGACAAAGCGTCCGGAGGCAATGCCAAGGTAATCTGGGATGATTCGCAGATGACCACCACCTTCGCCAATGTGGTAAACGGTGCTAGTACGCGCGAGGAAGTCACGCTGTTCTTTGGTACGAACCAGTCCTGGAATACGGGAACAAGTAGTGATGTTCGGGTTCAGCTCAGTGATCGCATTATTCTCACGCCCTATGCCGCAAAACGCCTGCTTGTTTTGCTCGATGCCATCGTCACATCCTACGAAAAGTCCAACGGTCCGTTAAATATTGAAGCCGGTACCAAATAGGCTAAAAGCCCGACCGGCGAAGTTTGTTTCAGCGATGGGAGCGGTGACTACCGTCGCTGGAGCGAGAATGACGGAGATGGAGCACTGTAGCCATGGTCGAGGGAAACGACCCTAATTTGTCTGTTGTCTCCTCTGACGAAAGTGCCGATCATGGCTCTGATGGCGCGCGTTCGCGCGCGAAAATCGGTGGTAGCAACGTCACAGTAATTGAACAGGCGTTGTGGAAGCAGATCGTAGATGCTGAAACGCCTCGCGATATCGCTTCGGCCTGGCTTTCCCTGCAATGCAAAATGATTCCCAACACCTTGCAGGGTGTTGTGGTTTTGGGGGATCCGGATGGGGAATCTTTCTCGGCGGTTGCCTACTGGCCAATCGGTATCGAAAAGCAGGGTGGCGCGCCGGACCTGATTGCGACGGCGGAAAAAGCTTTGGCAAAGCGTTCCGGTATTGTCCAGGGCAAGTCTCTGGGCGAAAACAAGAAACATTGCGACCTTGCCTACCCCTTTATCATTGACGATCAAATTCACGGTGTTGTCGCCATTGAAATCGAATCGTTGCCCAAGTCCGGTTTGCGCGAAGTCATGCGCCAATTGCAGTGGGGTGCGTCGTGGATGGAAAACGTCATTCGCCGGCGGGAATCCACTTTCGAGCGCGATACTCGTGACCAAGTTGCATTGGCGCTCGAATTGGTCGCAGCGATACTCGACAAAGGCTCTTTTGACAGTGCCTGTACGTTGGTCGCAGGCGAGTTAGCGGTTCGCCTTGGCTGCAGTCGCGTTGGCATCGGTTTTCGCGATGGAGGGCATGCCGTTGTCAAAACGCTTTCTCATACGGCTCAATTCGCGACGCGTATGAATTTGATCAACCTTATTGGCGCGGCCATGGATGAAGCGCTCGATCAACATGCAGTTGTTGTCTATCCCTATGAAAACAATAAAAGAACCATCGTCACGTATGCCCATGCGGAACTTGCCAAAGAGCACGGTGCCGGTTCTGTATTGAGCGTGCCATTCGTGACGGATGATGGAAACGGGGGCGTTCTGACTTTCGAGCGACCACAGGGCGAATTTTTTGACCAGACGGAAGTTGACCTTTGTGATTGTGTCGTGACCGCCGTTGGCCCCATGCTTGTAGAGTTACGGCGTCGCGAACAGCCCCTCATTAAAACCATCGCCGCAGCAACGGGATCCGAACTCAAGCGATATATTGGGGCCGGTTATTATGGCCGCAAATTGGCGGTTGCCATTGCTCTCATTCTGGTCGTTTTTTTCAGTTTTGCCAAGGGCGACTACCGGGTCACTGCCGAAGCACGGCTCGAAGGCCTCGTGCAGCGCGCCATTGTTGGCTCGTTCAATGGCTATGTGTTGAACCAGCATGTGCGGGCGGGTGATCTTGTGAAAACAGGCCAGTTGCTGGCCGCTCTTGACGATAAGGATCTCAAGCTGGAACGCCTTGGCTGGGAAGCCACACGCCAACAGCACCTTGCCGAATACGCCCGGGCGTTAGCCGAGCACAACCGGGCAGAAGCCAATATCGTCAAGGCGCAAATCGAACAGGCCGTCGCCCAAAAAGAACTTCTTGATGAACAGATCAAACGTGCGGAACTTCGTGCACCGTTTGACGGTTTGGTCGTTTCCGGAGATTTAAGCCAATCCATTGGAACATCGGTACAACGTGGTGAAGTCTTGTTCGAGATAGCACCGCTTGATGCCTACCGTGTCATTTTGGATGTGGATGAGTCTGATATTTCTGAAATTACAGAAGGTCAAATGGGCAGTCTGGTCATTTCGTCGATCCCCGATGAAGCGCAAGCGCTTGTTGTGGAAAAAATCACTCCTATTTCGAATGCTCGCGAAGGCCGCAATGTTTTTCAGGTTGAGGCGCGACTGCAAGAAACCTCCGCTCGCCTGCGCCCGGGTATGGAGGGCATCGGCAAGATTAGTATTGAGAAACGGCACCTGATCTGGATCGTGACCCATAAAATCACCGATTGGCTGCGCCTGTGGTTCTGGGAGTGGCTGCCCTGAGGGGCGGGAATGGTCATGGCCTCTTCCCCGTATAGTTCATCCTGGTATCGCGTTGCAAAGCTAAAGCCGCTGTTGCGTAGTCACATTGAAGTTCATCGTCAAAAGTTCCGTGGCGAAGTCTGGTATATTGTGCAAGACCATGCATCCGGCCGGTTCCATCAGTTTTCGCCCGCCGCATATTTGGTCATTGGCCTGATGGACGGTGAAAACACGGTCCAGGAAATTTGGGAAATGGCCGCAGAACGGCTGGGCGACGACCTTCCTTCACAAGATGAAATCATCCAGTTGCTGGCGCAAATGTACAGTGCGGATGTTTTGCAATCCGATACTCTGTCGGACGTTGATGAATTAACCCAACGATCAGCCAGCGCCCGCCGAAAAGAATTTTGGCAACGCATCAAGAACCCGTTGGCCATCCGTGTGCCATTGCTGGACCCTGACCGTTTTTTGAGCGCAACCGTGCCGTTTGTACGGCCGTTGTTTTCCAAATTCGGTGCGGCGATATGGCTCGTCGTTACGATCACGGCATTGATTCTTGCGGGGGAACACTGGGACGGACTAAGCGAAAACGTTATCGATCGAATATTTTCGGCAGATAACCTGTTGATGCTGGTCGTGGTCTACCCCGTCATCAAGGCGTTGCATGAATTGGGGCACGGTTATGCCGTCAAGGTCTGGGGCGGCGAGGTTCATCAAATGGGCGTTCTGTTTCTTTTGTTCATGCCGATCCCCTATGTTGATGCTTCGGCATCCGCCGCTTTTCGCGACAAGCGCAAAAGAGCTTTGGTTGGTGCGGCTGGTATCCTGGTCGAGATTTTCATTGCCTCGATCTCTTTGTTCGTCTGGATCGCTTCCGAACACGGTACGGTGCGTGCTATGGCCTTTAACGCCATGTTTACAGCGGGTGTTTCCACCTTGCTGTTTAACGGAAACCCGTTGTTACGATTTGACGGTTACTACGTGTTTATCGATATGATCGAGAGCCCCAATTTTGGTTCTCGGGCAAACAAGTACTTTTTTTACCTGATTCAACGGTACCTCTATGGAATGGGGGATCCGCCGCCCCGAACGGCGCCCGGAGAAGTCCCCTGGTTTGTGACCTATGCGATTGCGGCATTTTGCTATCGCATGACGGTGATGACCGGCATTATCATTCTGGTTGCCTCCAAGTTTTTCACGGTTGGCATCGCACTGGCCATCTGGGCGGCGTTCTCGATGTTTGTCGTGCCGTTGGTAAAAGGCTTTAAATTCGTGTTGCGTTCGCCTCGCATAGGCTCCAAGCGGGGGCGCGCGATTACCGCCACTGCAGCGGTTATGGCGTTTGGGGCCGCGATGCTGTTTTTGGTTCCCGTCCCCTATGCGACCGTTAGCGAAGGCGTTGTGTGGAGCCCCGAGGATTCACGGGTTCATGTCAAAAGCGATGGAACCATCGTGCGTGCGCTGGCCGAAAACAACAAAACCGTTACGCGTGGGCAGTTGATCATTGAAATGGAAGACCCTCTGGCGCAATCACAATTGCGGGTGATGGAAGCGGAATTGCTGGAGCTTGAATTGCGGCTCAAGGCCATTCAGATCTCGGATCTTGTCGAGGCCGGGGTGATCGAAGAAAAGCTCGGTCATTCGCGCGCAAAATTGATGCGCGAGCGCGAGCGGGTGCAGGATTTGACACTGCACAGCCCGTTAAATGGCACCTTTATTCTGCCCAAGAGTGGCGATAACGAGGGCCGCTTCGTCAAAAAAGGCGATCTGCTTGGATTCGTCGTGGACTATACGGCACCGGTTGTGCGTGTGGTGGTGTCGCAGGCTGATATAGACCTGGTTCGCCAGCGAACAAATGCCGTAGCCGTTCGTTTTGCCAGTGCAATTTCAAGACCCACAACAGCCAAAATGTTACGCGAAGTTCCTGCCGCTAACAATGAACTGCCGAGCTTGGTGTTAAGCACTTCCGGCGGAGGCCGGATTAATCTGGATCCCGGTGATTCGAGTGGACGAAAGGCCTTTGACCGCTTTTTTCAATTCGATGTCGGATTCAACGGAGCCGTCCCGCAGGTCCGCATTGGCGAGCGTGCATATGTTCGCTTCGATCACGGTTCCGAAGCCTTGGTGTGGCGGTTCTATCGCAGCTTGCGGCAAATGTTCCTCAAGCAGTTCGATGTCTGAGCCTCCCTTCATGGATAGCGAAATGGGCTCTGTCCCGAAAATCGTGGTGCCGGATATGTTCGTCTATCCGGAACGTGAAGATCACGATCCCGGAAAACTGGAACGATTGTCATTGTTCTTGTGGGCACCGTTCCTGGCCTTTCGATCCCGTGCGTGGCGGAACCGAATGCGCGACCTGGTCGACAGCGTCATGTATCGAAAAGACAACATTTCCGCTGCAGTTCCATCGCCGATAAACCACGAGCAAGCGCGTCGTGACTTGCAACGGGAAGGCTTCAGTGATTCGGCTTTGGTTCGGGTGTTGCCTGTTGTTTGTACTGCGGCGAAAGACACCCTGAAGACCGACCCTGGCGAGGCTGTTCTGTTGGGTGCGCTGGCGATGTTGAGCGGGCGCATCGCCGAACTACCGAATGCCACGGAACGGCGGCTTGCAATTATCATCGCTGCAGCATGTGCTGCCATGGCGGGGCGCCCCGTTCATGTGCTGTCGCCCGACGATGCCCATGCGCGATACATGGCGTCTTTCGCTCTACCGCTTTATGATGCCTTGGGGTTGAGCATGGGCTTGATCGAACCCCAGGCGACGCAAGAACACCGTCGTTCCGCTTATGAAAGCAATATAACGCATGGCGCGGTGCAGCAATTCGCCTTTGATCACTTGCGTGACCGCATGTTGCTCGGCACACGCAGAAGCAATCTGGAACTAAAAATCAGTCGGCTTTTCCCCCAAAAACGGGGGCGACCGGACCTTGACAGCGCGCCGTCGAAAAATTCAGATGTGGACAGTCTACGCTTGCGAGGGCTTAATTTTGGCATCGTTGAAGAAGCCGATACAGTTCTGCTTGAAGCGGCCTTGATGCCGCTTGTCATAACACGTGAAGTTGGGCGTGAAGCTGCGGCCCTGATGACGTATCAGGCGTTCGATATCGCGGGTGCATTGTCGCCTGATTCAGAATACACCGTGGTCGCGGATGAATACCGGATTGATTTAAGCGATCAGGGCCGTGAACGTATTCATGCTTTGAGTGATCCCTTCGGAGGTTCGTGGCGTGTTGCCATCCAGCGCGAAGAAATGGTTCGTAATGCCCTGGTCGCCCGAACCCTGCTGGAAAATGGTGTGCACTATGAAGTGCATGATGGCGTCCTGCATATTATTGATGCGGTGCTTAACCACCTGATTTCGCAACCGCATGTGGGTGATAGTCTGCGCCAGATGATCGAGGCCAAGGAAGGGTGCGCCTTCAGTGGTCGTAAGGTTCCGGCGGCGCGTTCTGCTTATGGTCGTTTTTTCCTGCGTTATAACCACTTGTGTGGCGCGGCCCCGACAGTTTTCGGGTCGGTATACGAACTATGGCGCAGTTATAAATTGCCTGTGGTGTCCGTTGCTTCCGCCCCAATGAGTTCTCCTGAGCATCGCTTGACCACCGACAGGACCGTTCAGGGGGATGCGATCGTTGAACGTACACGCACGCTTGGCGATGCGGGCGGAGCGGTCATTATTGGTGTTCGCAAGAGCGAGACCGCCGAGCGTATTTCAGAAGCCCTATCCAACGCATATATTGCCCACGAAACCATGAGTCCGCCATCTGAAAACCCTGTTACGATGAAGGATCTCGCCAGTGCCGGCGTGATTATACTTGTTGATCCGGCGTCATGGTTGTTTCGTCCCGGTAGCGGTGCATCGAGTGAAGTGCTTGCCGACGAACAAATTCATATCATTATGGCGGAGCGGTATCCTCTGCGACGGACAGAGCGGAAGATTGCCGCCCTTGTTGGGGCGAGGCTGGGTAGAGCAAAGGCGGCGCCTTCAGGATTGGAATACATTCTTTCCCACGAGGACCCCTTGCTTGAAACACTTCGCACACATGCTTTGGGTTTTGTGTTTAAATCCCTGGTCTGGATTTACGGCGATTGGTCTGACCGGTTGGCATTTTCAATTGCGCAGCATTTGACCGAGGGCAGGGCCGCGGAACAAAGGGCAGAGATTCTCAGTATGGATATTCGAATGAAACAAATGTTGGCAATTTCGGGGCAAATGGAATGAGCGACGCATTTTGGCGCGCAATTAGCGTTGGTTTTGTGGCGGTGTTTGTAATGACCGCACCGATGGAAACTTCTGCTCAGGACCTGATGCAGGAGTTCGATTGTATTATTGAACCACGAACGGTAGCCAAGATAGGTAGCTCGGGAGAAGGTTTGATCGAAAGCATTACTGTGGGCCGGGGCGATATCGTTCGGCGGGGTGATGTGCTGGCGACACTTGAATCGACACTGGAAAGAGCGGAAATGGAACTGGCCGGCGTGCGGGCCAATAATGATGTAGAGGTTGCTTCAAGCAAGGCCCGACTGGCTTTTGAAGTAGAACGCCTGACGCGCACGGAGACGTTGCACGCCAAAGGGGTGGTTCCTGTATCGGCCCTTGAAGAAGCCAAAACAGCACACATGCTCGCCAAATTTTCCGTGCGGTCGGCCGAGCTTGATATGAAACTGGCCAGGCTTGCCCTGCGGCAGGCTCAAGTGGTGCTGGAGCGGCGAACCATTCACAGCCCGGTCGATGGTATCGTTACGGAGCGCAACCTGGCACCGGGCGAATACGCATATGATCAATCACCGTTGATGACGATTGCCGAGATGGACCCGCTGAATGTGGAAGTCTATGTGCCTATCGAAAGGTACGATAGCATCTCCCGGGGCATGACGGCCCAAGTCATGCCCGAACAGCCCATCGGCGGGACATACGATGCGAAAGTTTCGGTAAAAGATAAGGTTTTTGATGCTGCGAGCGGCACTTTTGGTATTCGCCTGGAATTGAGCAACACCAATTATGCCTTGCCAGCCGGCCTGAAATGCCGCGTGCGATTTAAGAATGCGGAGTGAGCCCACTTTGGGCCTGTTTCAATAAGGTCGCATCACGCCCAAGAAAACTTTGTCGCGACCAGTGATCGTTCCTGTCCTTGAATTGAGCAGTCAATTCACGGTGCGGTGACGGTTAGTACGTAACCCATTGGCGCTTTTTGCGTTGGTCGGCAGGTCAATGGCGCTCAGGTAGGCTTGCCGCGTTCCGACAGCCATATACCGCTCAGCACCAAGGCCAAGGCCACGCCGTGAAAGACCTTGAACTGTTCGTTCAGGAAAATCACCGCGAGTATAGATGCGAATACGGGCACCAAATTGATGAACACACCTGCCCGACCAGGGCCCAGTAATTCGACGCCGCGAATAAAGCAGATTTGCGCCAGGAATGACGGAAACAGTGTAATCAATCCAATGATCAGCCATCCAAATGGGGTTGGCCATTGTACGAGACCGAGCGTCGCTTCGGCTGCGGCGAATACTATTGAGGCCGCGAATGCGGCGCCGGCCATGAAGGTCAGCAGACTGAGAGAAGAAACTTGAGGGCGTTGGCGCAAAGCGACGGTATATCCGGCATACAACAGACAGGCTCCGATCATTATAAGATCGCCAAAATTAAAGGCCAATGTCGCAAGACGGGCCATGTCGCCCCCGGACCCGACAATCACCACCCCGATCATGGTGATTGAAACACCCCCGAATTGAAGCGGTGTGACAGGGGTGCGATAGGCGACAAGAGCGCCAAGCAGAACGAATACGGGGATCGAGCCCTGAATAATGCCCAGATTAATTGCTGTCGTGGAATGGGCGGCGAGATAAAACAGGGAATTGAAACCAGCAAATCCGAGCGCCCCCATGATGGCCAAAAAAGGCAGGTTCTTGCGCAGCACCGGCCAGTCGCGCGCGATATGCTTTCTGGCGACCAGCGTGAGCAAGAGCAGGGTTCCAACCCAGCGCAGCGATACCACCATCATTGGCGAGACCTCGCCTACGGCCAGTCGACCCAGTACGGCGTTGCCACCCCAACACAGTGTGGTGAACGTCAGTAACAGATATGCGACAAGACTGGGGTGCTTGAGATGTGTCACAGCAATCATCTGAAGTTATGGAGTTTGTGAAAACGGAAGAAAAACTAGCCGCTTTCGCCGCTTTCGCCTAAGACTTATTTCCAACCTAGGCTGTCTAGTTGGCGTTTGGAATAGACCTGGACTTCGGAAATTGCAGGGTGACAGTCGTTCCGCGGTTGGGTGCGCTTGTTACCTCCAGCACACCGTCTAACGCCTCAACAAGGCTAACGGCGAGTGGCAAGCCAAGGCCACTCCCTTCATGTCTTCGCGATAAAGAGCTATCGACCTGCCCAAAATTGCTCAGGGCAATTTCCAGGTCCTGCTCATTCATGCCTATGCCGTTGTCGGATATTTCAACGCGAACACCGCCCAGTGGTCCGGTTCGTGCGCTTAAATTAACCTTCCCTTGTTCCGGAGTGAACTTAATAGCGTTGGACAATAGTTTGACCAGGACCTGCTTCAGTCGCCGCTCATCCCCTTTGAGAGATGGTGTCTGGGGGGCAATATGACAGTTCAGGTCGATGTTTTCCCGTTTGGCTTGGGCGGAAACCAGGCCGATGCAGTTTTCGCAAACCTTTTTGATATCAAGGATTTCACTTTGCAGTCTGAGCCTTCCCGACCCGATGGTCGATACATCGAGAAGGTCTTCGACCAGATCAAGCAGGCGTTTGCCTGATGCCCTGATGTCTTCGATATACGAGGTGTATCGGGATGAACCGATGGGGCCGAAGGCCTTCATAAGAATAACATCTGAAAAACCGATAATGGCGTTTAAAGGGGTTCGCAATTCGTGGCTCATAACGGACAGAAATTCTGATTTTGCGACGCTGGCCATTTCCGCCTGTTGCTTGGCTTCTTGCAACAGCACTTGGGATTCCCTTAACTGACTGACATCAACATCCCAATTGGAAATGTCCGACCATGTACCGATATAGCTTCGTGCCTCTGAACCGGAGACAGGTGCATTGATGCGTATTTCATCGCTGATCTGGTGGTACGAACCGTCGCTATTTTTTGCCCTGTATTGGCAGGAAGCGGACCCCGTTGTCGGCAAAGAATCAAGAGCATCAAGCACGGGTTTCCTGTCGTCAGGGTGAACAAGTTCTTCCCACCAATGCCTAGTGCCGACAATGTCTTGCGGGTGATGTCCGGTGATGGCGGTGAAATTTGGACTGACCCACAGGGGGGCCAATTGATCGCCATGGGCGCTCAGGTGGTAAACAATGCCGGGGAAGACAGGAAACAGGTCGAGAAAATGGCTGGCAAATTCTTCAGGCGATATTTTCATTATCTTCCGGGGGGTCAATTTTTCTGTATCGGTTCTAACTTATAGTGAAGGTTGCGCGAGTAGTCCAGCGGGTCAACAAATACCTGTATATCAAGTGCATTAAAACTACTATTTATTGTGGCGCGCGCCGATGCAAATGAATACAAAGGTCAGGTAAACGCTTGGTT
>Ga0316204_10012551_pt1 | contig 10308 bp, 9 predicted proteins | sample 6monrhotite_MG_2_FD_205661 | JGI IMG/M metagenome (GOLD analysis project Ga0316204, IMG submission 205661) | Microbial mat bacterial communities from mineral coupon in-situ incubated in ocean water Damariscotta River, Maine, United States -... | ecosystem: Environmental > Aquatic > Marine >... | reverse complement strand
CGAGCCACGAGCTTCGAGAAAAACGTTTCGTCTCAGTCCCGCAGCTCGTGGCTATTATTTATACTATCTAGTTCGTTTACAAATCTCATCTTCAGAGAAGAAATATGCGATTTCACGGGCAGCAGACTCAGGAGCATCTGAACCATGTGCTGCATTTTCATCGATAGACGCTGCAAAATCGGCTCGAAGAGTTCCACGAGCAGCTTCAGCAGGATTAGTTGCCCCCATGATTTCACGATTAGCTTTAATCGCATCTTCACCTTCAAGAACTTGAACCATTACTGGACCTGATGTCATAAAAGACACTAAGTCATTGAAAAATGGACGTTCTTTATGTTCTGCATAAAAACCTTCTGCCTTTTCTTTGCTCAATTGCATCATCTTGCTAGCAACAATTTGTAATCCTGCACTTTCAAAACGCGCATAGATCTGTCCGATAACATTTTTTGCCACTGCATCAGGCTTTACAATTGAAAAAGTACGTTCGATCGCCATTTTCTACTCCAAGTTTATTTTTTGATGATTTATTGTTAAATCAATAAGTTAAAAGAATTCTGGTGCACCAGATTCTATCAGTCGGGTGCTGAGGGCGCGTATTATACACGGCAAAATGCAGAGCGAATAGGATTGTTTAAGAAGTTGTTCAAAAAACAGTCGTTTTTTAAGATAGTTAGCTTGTTTTATCCCTTCTTAATAAAACTTTGAGCCGCTACTGATTTAGATAATCTTACTGGCTCAACTTTACTCAAAAATCGTTTCACGGCAGAACTCAAAGACCAAAATTCGGCACTGGCGACCGGATCTGTCCATTCATAAACACTACAGCCTTGTGCAAATGAATCAACATAGGCAACCCTAAAAGTGATTTGGTTTTTTAGTGCCGATAATTTTGAATCTTTGCTAACGGTTTCAATCACTTCTTCGGAGGACTTCACTCGCTTTCTTACACGGTTCCAAACTATTTTGGTTTTAAGTGATTTGTTATATTTTCTTGCTTCGTGAATTAGATCCTCAAAGGTCGAGAATGACCAAATTTCTACTGAAGAAGGCGCTAGCGGGAGCAGCGCTAAGTTTGATATTAATAACATCGTTCTTACTAACGGATTTACGTGCGGCGCTCCGTCAATAACAATATAATCAAAATCGGGTTTATTTTTTTCAACGACAGAGATCAGCTGCGCTGGTGTTGCGGCAGAGGTTAAGCTTAATCCAGTCTCCTCATAAGTCTCATCTCTAATATGATACCAAGCTGATAAAGAATGCTGAGGCGGGTCACAGTCGATCATTAAAACTTTAGCGGCTTGAGATAAAGTGACAGATATATTGGCGCATAAGGTACTTTTACCAACCCCTCCTTTAGCTTGTGCGATAGAGATAATTTTGGCTGCCATACGAATAAAAACCCCATTTATCTAGTTTAAATCTAGCCATTTTTGTGATTTTTTGGCTATCTACCTGATAATGTAGGATTTTTTTACTTAAAAAGCAACTTTTTATGATTGAGTTGATACTTTTGTTCCAATTCCAACAAGCGTTGTTTGCGCCACAAACCACCGCCATAGCCAGTTAAAGAACCATTTTTACCGATAACACGATGACAAGGAATGATGATCGAAATACGATTATCTCCATTTGCTTTCGCTACTGCTCTCACGGCTTTTGGATTATTGATATGTTCTGCTTGTTGCTGATACGAGCGCGTTTTGGCGTAAGGTATTTTGATGAGAACCTGCCAAACATTTTTTTGAAAATCAGTGCCTGGAATATCGAGTGGGAGATTGAACTCCTTAAGTTCACCGGCAAAATAATTATTAAGCTGCTGATTTAATTTAGAAAATAATGGATGCTTTCCTGGTAAAAAACTCGCATTTAACAGCTTAGTTAAGCGTTTTAATTGTGTTTCTAACATTCGCCTATCAAAGAATTCTAATAAACAGATCCCTTTGTCGGTCGCACCAGCCACCATTGGACCTAGCGGCGTTAAAATTCGAGTAATTGTCACTAATGTTTTCGATCGACTCGATTTTGGTGAGACTCCAACCAATTTTTTAAATGCATCACCAAACCCACTTAATGACTCGTATCCCGAATTGAAGGCGATTTCTGTAATAGAGGTATCATGTTTGATCCGTCCGATGGCTTGATTAAGACGTAGCGCTCTTAAGTATGCCTGAAAGGTCATTCCATGGTGTTTTTTAAACCAACGTCTTAACTTTGCTGGTTCTATTCCTCTTTCTCGCAGTTGATAATCTTTTAGTCGAATATTTTCGGTTTGGGCGACTTCAAACAACAAAGTTTTGATCCATTCGGGCGTTTCTCCAAGCGGCTCTAACGGACGACATATTTTGCATGGACGGTAGCCATAACTTAACGCTTCGACACAGCTTGAGTAATATTCTACATTTTGCTCTTTAGGTTTACGGGCGGTACATGAAGATCGACAGAAGATCCCCGTGGTCTTGATCGCAGCAATAAAGATCCCTTCATATGAAAGATCTTTGTTAAGCAACGCAGAGTACATTTCTTGCCGAGCTGGCAATTTAGATTCGTTTGATTTAAAAGACAGTTCCGCTTGGCTCATTTAAAAATACCTAATTGAAAATCGATTAGTCCGAAGAGTCGATAATTCTGCGACCCAGGCTAATGCCAATTATGCAATTTTCGGCCACACAATTGCAGCCGAAAAATGAACAAGCTATTTTGACAGGGGTTACTCTCCTAAGTCTAAAATCAAATACCGAGATCCCGCTCCTGGTCGATTAACGAGTACTGGCACATTGCCTTGTTGGGGCAACGATTTGATAACTTTCTCAAAATCCGCTAAATTAGCTATGCGTTTAAGTTGTATAGACTGGATAATATCGCCTCCGCGTATCCCTGAATCATAAAGCGAACCTCTATCTATCGAGGAAATAATAACACCACTTTTAATATTGGTTCTGTTGGAAAGCTCCTCGGGAATATCCTTAAACTCCGCGCCTAACCATTCAATATGATCTTTTTGAGAGCGACTGTTAGCGGGTGTCTGTGCGACTTCACCATTTCTACTACCGATTTTCACTTTAAGTTGAAGCTTTTTTCCATCTCTAATGATCGATAAACTAGCCGCATCGCCGGGTCGATATCGACCAACAATAAATGGAAGTTCACTAGAATTTTTAATCGGCTTGTTATCAACTTTTAAAACAATATCGCCATTTTGTATGCCTGCTTTTTCCGCCGGTGAGTCTGGTGCGACACTATTAATTAAAGCTCCTTGTGAGCGTTCTAAACCAAAAGATTTAGCTAATTCATAACTGACTTCTTGATAAGTCACCCCCAAATACCCTCTGTTTACACCACCATCATCTTTAATCTGATTAACCACGTCCATCGCTAAATCAATAGGAATAGAAAATGACAATCCATTTGATCCGCCTGACGTACTTAGAATTTTAGAGTTAACCCCGACAACTCGTCCGTCCATATTAATTAATGGACCTCCTGAATTACCTGGATTAATCGCTACATCCGTTTGTATATAAGGTATGTATTGTTCTCCAACACTTCGTCCTTTGGCGCTGATGATGCCTGCGGTGACAGTTTGATCAAAGCCAAAAGGTGCACCTATTGCTAATACCCAAGAACCAACTCTGGCTTTATCAATATTGCCTATTTTAAATGGCTTAAAATCTTTACCTTCAATTTTTAGTAATGCAATATCTGTTTCTGCATCCGTTCCGACAATTTCCGCCTCTAGATCTTTGCCGTTGTGTAACCGCACAAACACCTTATCAACACCTTCGATTACGTGATTATTAGTCAACACATAACCGTCTTTTGAGATGATAAATCCCGAACCGCTTGGACCGCGACTTGATCCCGATTGCCGTGAAAAAATATTTCGACGTTTGAGTGTTATGGTGGTTGAAATACTCACCACACTTGGTTGAGATTTCTCCACAAGCTCGACAAAATCTGGAAGTTTTGCTGTGACTGTTTGAGTTAAAAACACTTGAGATAAAATCAGTGTTAAAAATGCCATTATGATTTTCTTTGGTGTCATTGGTTGTTCCTTAATTAGTTAAATAATTTACGTTTCACAGGTTAACGTTGAATATCAATTGCTGAGTTGGCTTTCAACTTTTCAGTTCGCCCTTTCTCTGACGAGCGATTATCAACAATTGAGACCATCTTAGGCAAATATAATTCGCTTTTCAATAGATGGCGATTGTAAAATTTTGTTGCAAAAAGCCCGAGAGCTAAACCACATAAACTCAATAAGATGGTGATATTTTCATTTTGGTAAAAAAAGGACGCTGCCAAAGCCGAAAAAATAAAACTCATTAATGGAATAAGGTAGACAAGAATTGACGCTTTGGTCACGCTCGAATTAGGGATCGCCAAAGTTACTTTATCTCCCACTTTGGCGTCTAATTCATTTTTAACTTCACTGGAAAATATTTTACCGGAAAGGTATTTTTCGACAATTCCATTGCCGCAAGTATCCACCACTTTACAGGAAGAGCAAGCTAATTGATTTTGAGTTTGCACCGTGGCAATGTTGCCATGTATTTGTGAAACGATTCCAGTTTCATACAGCATGAGCGTTAGCTAAATTGAAGCCAATATGAATAGGGGTATAATTGTGTTTACCCTTATTATTACTATTGTTATTACTATCGCGGTTGAATATCACTTGACGCTTATTATTGCTTTGATTGACTCGCTTCCGAAGGCAGCTCTGTCTCAAACTTATCGACGGCGGTTTGATTAGCGGCGTCCGCTTTATTTTTTGCATTTTGTTGTAATATTTCTTGCCATTTTTCAGCAGAAAAACGGAGCGTTTTAACGTACTCGGCACCGACTCGTCTAGCAAAAGGTGCGATAGAGTTTCTTTCAGATTCTCTCGCTCGACTCATAAACATTTCATTAAAAAATTCGAGCTCTATTTGCTCTAAACTATTTTCAGTATCTACGGGTAAACTTTGTATATCTGGTTTCGCTACAACATGACTAGTAAAAGGTAGGCTAGCCTCAGCCGTGCTAGTATTCGTAGGAGTTAAATCGTCAGAAACTTGCAGCGTTTGAACAGAGAAAAAGGTCGCAAACGCAAAAGAAGCAGCAATTGCTAGTCCACCAGAAAACTTTTTAACTTCGGCTGTTGCAGAACGAACTTCAGATTCGACTTTAACATCAACAGGACGTGGTACAGCTATAATAGCAGGCTCCTCGGCTATTTTAGCACTGATTTCTGCACAAAACTCAGTACTGGCATTAGCAGAATACTCACCTTTTAATATCTCGCTGACCGCAGAATAACGATGCCAACGAGCAATGTTATTTTTGTCATTAAGTAAACTATCTAGATCATTTGATGAACACTGATCATCAACTAAATCTGATAAAAACTCATCTGTTTTCGACATACTAACTTTCACTCTTTTTAAATTTCCACTCATATGTAACTTCAATCGCTCAAACGCAGCTTCAATATTACCGAGTGTACTCTACTGACCTTATTTTCCTGCTTTTAGGACACAAGATATTACATTTAGTTCATATTTAATCGACTATTTAAACATTATTTGCATAAAAATCTAAATAATCAAGTTTAACTTTTTTCATTTTAAGTAAAAACAGCCCTAACGTCCGTCAAATAGCGGCTTAACTTGTTCATCGATTGCCTCTCGCGCCCTAAATATGCGCGAACGAACGGTTCCTACGGGACAATCCATCGACTCAGCTATTTCTTCATAGCTTAGACCCTCTATTTCCCTCAGTCTGATCGCTGTTTTTAGGTCATCCGGCAACTCTTCAATGGTATTAAAAATAACCTCTTTGAGCTGATCACGCATCATTAAGCGCTCAGGTGAAGCATTTTCTCTCAAAGCGACACCGACGCCGTAACTCTCGGCATCTTGAGAATCAATATCTGACGCAGGTGGACGTCGTCCTCTCGCCGTTAAATAGTTTTTTGCGGTGTTGATTGCTATCCGATAAAGCCAGGTATAAAAAGCGCTTTCTCCTCGGAAATTGGGCAAAGCGCGATATGCTTTTATAAAAGCATCTTGCGCAACATCGTTTACTTCTGCGTGGTCACTGATAAATCGGCTAATAATAGAAAGTATTTTACTTTGATATTTTATCACCAATATATCAAACGCCCGCTTATCGCCTCGCTGAACCCTTTCTACCAACTCGGCATCTGTCGTTTTAGTCATCTATTCTTATTTCAATTATGATCTGTTTAGTTAGGAGCTGCTCAATTGTTATTATTTGTCGATCCATATCCTAGATCGATCTTTCATTTCTTCTGATAGTTATTTGAATGTTAGAGACCAGTATCTATCCTACTTAGTTCAAATTATAACAGATATTTTGTAAGCCTTAACTCGTTAATTGGTTTAAATGATTGGCAATCTTGCGGATAATTAAGGAAAATAGCGGCTGAAGAAATTAATTTTTGTGGTCAATAATGACTCTCGAACACCAATCAGACGTTTTGATCATAGGTAGCGGTGCTGCTGGGTTAACTTGCGCGTTGCATTTAGCTGAACATTTCAAGATCCATATTCTCTGCAAAGGACAACTGAGTGAAGGTGCTACATTTTATGCTCAAGGCGGAATTGCTGCGGTACTCGATAATGAAGACAGCATCGGATCTCACGTAAATGATACCCTGCGAGCAGGTGCCGGATTATGCAACAAAGAAGCGGTGCAATTCACAGTAGAAAATAGCCGCGCTGCGATCCAATGGTTAATTGACCGAGGCGTCAATTTTAGCACCCAAAACAATGCAGAAAACAATCAAAATGACCCAGACAAAGATCGCTACCACTTAACTAAAGAAGGCGGACACAGTCATCGACGAATTATTCACGCCGCTGATGCCACCGGAAAAGAAGTTCAAACCACACTGTCAGCAGCCGTCATTAATAATAAAAATATAACGTTGTTTGAAAATTACAACGCGATTGATCTAGTTACCACCCACAGTTTAGGGATCATTGGTGAAACAAATAAATGCCACGGCGCTTATGCACTTAATCGCCAAACCGAGCAAGTCGAATCTTTCAATACAAAATACGTGGTACTAGCAACAGGCGGTGCGAGCAAAGTTTATTTGTATACCAGCAATCCAGATATTTCAAGCGGCGATGGGATCGCAATGGCTTGGCGAAGCGGTTGTCGAGTTGCTAATATGGAATTTAACCAGTTTCATCCCACTTGTTTATTTCATAGCAAAGCCCATTCGTTTTTAATTACTGAAGCACTGCGCGGCGAAGGTGCGGTATTAAAACTTCCCAATGGCGAACGATTTATGCCTCGCTTTGATGAGCGAGCTGAATTAGCCCCAAGAGACATCGTTGCCCGAGCAATCGATCATGAAATAAAACGGCTGGGCGTTGATTGCGTTTATTTAGATATTAGTCACAAAGATCCGCAATTTATCAAGTCACATTTTCCGATGATTTATGAGAGACTACTAAAACTGGATATTGATATCACTAAAGAAGCTATCCCAGTGGTTCCAGCCGCACACTATACTTGCGGCGGCGTAGTGGTAGACAAAAACTCATCCAGCGATTTAAAACATTTATATGCGATTGGTGAAGTGGCTTTTACTGGATTACATGGCGCAAATCGAATGGCGAGTAATTCACTTTTAGAATGTTTAGTTTTCGCAAAATCTGCGGCTGAAAATATTATCGCAAACAAAGATAAAGCAACTTATTCGAGTGTGAGTATCCCTCAATGGGACGAAAGCCAAGTTTCCGATTCCGATGAAGACGTAGTGATCTCACATAACTGGCACGAGCTCCGCCATTTAATGTGGAATTATGTCGGCATAGTAAGAACCACTAAACGACTCGAAAGAGCCCGTCGAAGAATTCAATTACTTAAGCAAGAAGTGAAAGATTATTATTCAAATTTTACTGTCACTAGCGATCTATTAGAACTAAGAAATTTGATCACTGTCGCCGAGCTAATTATTGAATGTGCCATGCGGCGAAAAGAAAGCCGCGGATTACATTACACTCTAGACCATCCGGATTTAGATAATGAAAACGAAGTGCTCGATACTATATTGTCTAGAGTAGATTAAATTAGCTGGTCGGAAATAATTGTGTATAAAACGCCTCAAATACTCATAACGAGAGGCGTTTTTTGTCCGAGATTAAGAATATAAATTTAACTAAATCAATCTTTGTCTATCAACTAATTTTTTGCGATAACCCAATATCATCGACAAACAAACTAACAAATAAAGCAAACTACCGCTTCCCGAATTTGTCGAAGACACTGCGACTTCTTCGGCTTTTTCTGCGGAAACATTTATTGCGGTTTGATTATTAGACGCCTCTAGCTCATTATTTTTGCTTGTCACACTTGCAGAAAATTCAATATCGCCAACACTTTCTGCAATCATCGTTAGTACAACTTCTATTTTTTCAAAAGAATCTAAAGTCGATAAAGTACACAGCGCGCCAATCGCATTTGCAACACAATTTGCTCCAACGCCACTAAATGATTTAAGACTCATCTTGCTATCAAATTCAACTTGAACTTCTATACTCTCGGCGAAATTGTTCCCATTATTTTCAACGACTAATTTATATGGAGTTTCAACTCCAGTATAAATACTCGCCTCACCTTGAATAGCTAATTTAAGATCTGTATTAGCATAACCGAAATTCATATCTCCATTATTAGCAAAAATTTGTGTGCCTAACTCCGAAGCAATAATTAAATCTGGCAGACCATCGTCATCTAAATCACCAACCGCTATACTTTTAGCATTTTCGGAAACGATAATTGAATCAGTTTTCTCGAGCGAACTTCCCTGCCCCATAAAGATTTGATGCGCTCCATTATTATTTAAGGTAAATAGATCTTGATAACCATCACCATTAAAATCAAAAGGCATTAGCTGTGTCGACTTATTTGTTCCAACGTTTCCACTATTTTTGAACTCTCTGTTTCCTGTGTTTTCGAGCAAACGATTAGTAGGCACTTGCTTGTTGGATGTCTTTCCATCGTTGGAAAAAACCAGATCCATTTGTCCATCGCCATTAAAATCGAGTTTAGCTATTGCAAAAGAATCACTTTCCTGGACGTTTTTTCGATTAGTATTTTTAAATAATGGATAAGCATTTGCATAGTGACCGTTTGCCATGTCTTCCGCTGAAACCGTTCCGGCTCCGTAAATTAACGCATCATTTAGATAAACCATAATGTCTGAACCAATATTCGCAAACACAACATCTGGCTTGTTATCATTATCTATATCAAGCAACGCCAGACCTCGACTATCAGCGTTGCCAAGCGAATGAACAAAATTCAATGAAGACCCATCATTCAAATAAACACTGTTGCCTCCGTCTGCAGCCAAAATTAAATCGGTAGAACCATTATTATCAATATCAGCTACAACCACTCCTCTAGCTACTTCATTACCTAATAACTCGGAGTTAAATGTTCCCGCCTCGTTTCGATACAGCACATTGTTATTATCACTATTTGTCATCACTGCGAGATCAAGATCGCCATCACTGTCAACATCAAGCAGGGCGGCATCGCTGATACTGTTATCTGAATCTCCAAACTCGGCATATTTTTCAAATTTAAAGAATCGCTTTTGTCGCCAAATTGTCACAGCATTATTTTCATTGCCCACTAGTAAAATATCTTTTTTACCATCATTATCCATATCACCGATCAACACAACTTCCGTTGCAGCCAACAATGAAGCAATCCGATCTAGTATTCGATTGGTGAAAGATAAAGTAGTCGTTGCGATATTATTATCAAGTTCTGTATCGTCAACTGAACTGACTTTAGTGACAACATAGATTTCTGAAACTTCATCACTTTGCACTGTGAAATTAACATTTCTTTTATCGTCAACTTCAATAATGTCATACTCACAAGTTAAAGTGGTCACAGAATCATTCACTGAAACATCGCAATATCCCGGACCTTTAACAGTTGCATCGCCAAATATTTCTGCGGTAAATAAAACATTGTAAGCAATATCGGGTCCATGATTATAAATCACCGCTTTTAGATTAGCCTTCTTCTTAGCTCTGTGAGCGGGCGATTTAACCGTGAGAGTTAATTCTAGATCTGCCAAAGTATTTGGTAAAACTTCAATGCTGAATACTTGTTCAGTTTCAACCACGCCATCAGATGCGGTTAACACAACATTGTGAATACCAATATCGGTATCAGCAGGAATACCCGTTAAGGTCTGATCAATTGAATTAAAGTTCAACCACGTTGGTAAGCTAGTCGCGTCGTAAGTGATCGCATCATCGTCCACAT
>Ga0316204_10012549_pt1 | contig 10308 bp, 8 predicted proteins | sample 6monrhotite_MG_2_FD_205661 | JGI IMG/M metagenome (GOLD analysis project Ga0316204, IMG submission 205661) | Microbial mat bacterial communities from mineral coupon in-situ incubated in ocean water Damariscotta River, Maine, United States -... | ecosystem: Environmental > Aquatic > Marine >... | reverse complement strand
TCCTTCCTCTAATAAGCTCATCGCTGCATGTATTAGACCCTCATGGTCTTTTTGTATATCAAATACGTAATCCATAGATTTTGAATTTGAAAATGTTGGCGGATCAATAAATATCAGTTTATAGCGTTTTGGCTCATCAATTGCCCTACCTAACCACTTCATACAATCAGCTTTAATAAATTCATGTTTATCAGACATCAATTCATTCAACCTGAAATTACGTTTTGACCAGTCGATATACGTGTTAGACATATCGACACTGGTTGTTTTAGCGCCAGCTGCTGCAGCGTACACTGAAACAGATGAGGTATAAGAAAACAAATTTAGAAAATCTATTCCAGCCCCAAATTGCTGGACCTTATCAAAAACTAATTGTCTTGTAATACGGTGATCAAGAAATAAGCCTGTATCAAGAAAATCAGACAAATTGATATAAAATTTATGCCCATTCTCTTCTACAAAAAATACATTATGATTATCGCTTTGTTTTTCGTACTGAGATAAACCTTTTTGCTGACGCCTTGTTTTTACAATAATTCGATTTTTATTTACATTTAAAACTTCAGGCAAAACATCTACAAGTAAATCAAAACGCTGCCTTGCCTTACCCTCATCTATTGTAATCGGCGCTTTATACTCCTGCACATGTACCCAATCGGCGTAAACATCTATTGCAGCCGAATATTCAGGAATATCGGCATCATAAACACGGTATGCCTCTACATTATTTTTCTTTGCCCAGCGTTTTATGTGCTTGGCATTTTTCTTTAAGCGGTTAAATATTGCTGAGCGTTGCTCTAAATATCGCTCGTCTCGCTCAATCTTCTTTGCTTCAGAGAGCGCCGGTCTAATTTGATATTGGTGCAATTTACACTTTATTGCGCCGTTAAAAAAACTATTACTACGATGTGCTCGTAAACCAATATGACTAACTAATGAATCATCCGCGGCGAATAAGGCAATGCGCCAGTCAGGAAAATAATCACGCCAGCATTCACCCATTTCTGAGTACAGCTCTTCAAGCTCTTTTTTATCTCCAAGGCGTTCACCATAAGGTGGATTCACCAGAACCAAACCTGGCTCTGTAGAAATTGAAGCTGTTTTAAAGAGCTCGCAACTTTGCGTAAAATTACTTTGCTCTAATTTAATTACATCCTGTAGACCCGCAGAATGTACATTTTGTCTGGCAGCAGCTATGGAATCCTTTGACGCATCAAAGCCCGTTAATGTTATATTTAGTTCTGATGGCGCTTTTGCTCGCTTCTTTGCATCAGCGAGCAGTGAATTCCAGGCATTTGCATCATGTCCTTTCCAGTACATAAAACCATAGTATTTACGTTTTAAACCCGGCGCGATATCCAGGCACATGTTTGCTGCTTCAATTAAAAAAGTAGCTGAGCCGCACATTGGATCAACCAGATTAGATTGTTTCTCCGGCCACCCACAACGCATAAGAATAGCCGCTGCAAGATTTTCTTTTAATGGCGCAGCCACTTTAGCAATTCGGTATCCTCGCATATGCAAAGGCTCGCCTGATAGGTCAAGGCTTACATCTGCTACATTATGATCGATATGCACATTTACACGAACATCCGGACGATCAGTATCAACTGAAGGACGTGACTCGTACAGTTCATTAAACTGATCGACAATAGCATCCTTTGTACGCAGCGACGCGTAGTGAGAATTAGTAATATCAGATTGATTTAGTGTGCAGTTAACCGCAATTGTGCCATCCATTTCTATATGTGATGGCCAGTTGATTTTTTGCAAACCTGCATATAAATCATCATCAGTCTGCACAGGAAAGCTTTTAAGCTTTAGCAAAACACGACTGGCTAAACGTGACCATAAACAAACTGCATAAGCCTGCTGCAGAGTGCCTTCGAAGCCAATACCAGAATATTTCTGCTCAATATTGTCGATACCGAGTGCATCCAGTTCTTTTACTAGCAGGTCATCAAAACCTTTCGAACAGGTTACAAAAAAAGGAAGGGATTCACTCATATTATTAAAGCCTGATTATAAATCTTGAATTAGTGTGTAATTAACGCGTTAACTTTGTGTAAGTCTTCAGGAGTATCTATTCCTGGACCAGGCAATTTAACTGCTTGCTGTGTATGGATTTTATAACCATGATACATAGCGCGAAGCTGCTCCAGCCTCTCTATTGTTTCAAGTGCACATTGAGGCATTTTATTATAGTTATTCAGAAACTCGACTCGGTAAGCATAAATACCGAGGTGACGGAAATATTGATTTTTTACAGTTGGCTCATCAACCTCCCTTTTAAAGGGAATAGATGCACGACTAAAATACAATGCATAGCCATTTATATCTGAAACTACTTTAACAATATTTGGGTCATCAATCTCAGTCATTTCTTCTATAGGAGTAGTCAAAGTAGCAATAGCGCAGTCCTGAAAATCATGTAAATTCGTTGCAACCTGATGAAGCAATTCTGGCGGTGTTAATGGCTCATCACCCTGCAAATTAACCACAATATCTTCTTCTTTCCACTGCATAATTTCACAAACTTCTGCCAAACGATCCGTACCCGATTGGTGCTGATCAGAAGTCATTAACACAGTATTGCAAAATTCGTCTGCGACAGATTTAATACGCAGATCATCTGTTGCAATTACGATATTTTTGGCGTTTGACTGTTTTGCGACATCATAAACATGCTCAAGCATCGTTTTGCCATTAATCTCAACCAATGGCTTGCCCGGAAATCGTGTCGATGCATATCGTGCAGGAATAACAATATTGTAATCAGTCATACTATTTTTCTTTAATCTTCATCAGTTAACTTACGAGCTTCTTCAATTAACATAACAGGAATTCCATCACGTACTGGAAATGCTAATTTGCACGTTTCACAACTAAGTTCCTTAGACTCTTTAATGTATTCTAATTTACCCTGACATTCAGGGCAGGCCATCATATCTATTTGTTTTTTATCCATCATCTATCCTAATTTAAACGTTTGATTTAAATTGATTGTAAAAGCTGGTTCAATTTACTCTGTGCAGATTCAGATAATTCTGTGCTAACAGGAACGGACCAGTGGTTCTCTAACTCAAACCCAACACACTTGACCGCATCTTTTTCTGTCATCAAAACAGCTAGATTGTCATCAAAAACCAAATCAGATTGAACATAAGAAGCATGGTCTATAAATTCATGCTCTATTACCTGCACACCCAAACCACGTAACATATTAAAAAATCGTAGAGGATGCCCAATACCTGCTATCGCATGAACCGTTTTACCTTCAAATTCACATAATGCTTTGGCACCTGCATTTATTTTATTAATTGGCAAACAAGATTGTGGCTGAAGATTAAAGGATAATTGATCAGCCTCCCCTCCGTTTAACAAAACCATATCAACCTGTTGTAATCGAGATACGCTTTCTCTTAATGGACCAGAAGGCAGACAAAAGCCATTTCCAAACCTACGTTTCGCATCTACAACAACAATTTCTAAATCTCTTTGCAGAGCATAATGCTGCAAACCATCATCGGACAAAATCACATCGCAATTATATTTACTCAACAATAACTCTATGTCCTGCTGTCTGTCTGGACCGACAGACACAGGACAGGCCGTACGATCATGTATTAATTTAGGTTCATCACCTACCTGCACTGCTGTAATATTTTCATCCACCAATACAGGCCAGCTTGTAGAAGCACCAGCATAGCCTCGGCTAATTACGCCTGGATTTTTACCCAGAGACCGAAGTTGCTTAATCAACTCTATTATTAACGGAGTTTTACCCGTACCACCAACCGTAATATTACCTACAACTATGACAGGGACAGGCGCTTTATAAGACTTGAAAAAATTTATGCTATATAAACTCGCTCGAAGCTTACTTATAAAGAAAAATAACCCGGATAACGGCAGCAACACAAACGACACAAAATTTAGGCTACTCCAATAATAATCGAGGCGTTTCATTAAGTATCTTCAGCTTCTGAGAACTGCATATTGTGCAATGCACTATAAGTACCATTTTTATCCAGTAGCTCCTGGTGTGTGCCTACTTCAACAATACAACCTTTATCCATTACAACAATTTTATCTGCGTTTTCTATAGTTGATAAGCGATGTGCAACAACAAGAGTTGTACGATCTTTAGTCAGTGTTTCCAGTGCACTTTGAATAGCACGTTCAGACTCAGTATCCAGAGCTGAAGTTGCCTCGTCCATAATCAGCACAGGCGCATTTTTAACCAATGCTCGTGCAATTGCCAGACGTTGTCTCTGACCACCGGATAGCAGCACGCCTTTTTCACCCGCCAATGATTGCATACCATTTGGCAAGCGCTCTATAAACTCATACGCATGTGCAGAACGTGCCGCCTGATTCACTTTATCGAGACTCACATCCGCACTACCATAAGAAATATTGTGCTCAATTGTATCGTTGAACAGCACAATCTCCTGACCAACATAAGCAATATGCTGACGTAAATTAAATACTTTGTATTCATTTACGCTTACACCATCAAGTAGCACTTCACCCTGATAGCCGTCATATAATCGCGGTATTAAATTCACCAGAGTCGACTTACCACTACCCGAACGCCCAACAAATGCAACCGTTTCACCTGGCTGTATATGCAAATTAATATTTTGTAAAACTTTCTTATCTACGGCGCTACTGTAAGAAAAGTTTAAATCTTTAAATATCAATTCACCCTTGATATGTTCTGATTCGTAAGTGCCCGTATCAGATTCATTTTCATTATCCAGAAATGTGAATACACTTTCCGCAGCAGCAATACCTTTTTGTATCACAGAATTTACACTGGTTAAGCGCTTCATTGGTGCAAATAACATCATCATCGCTGCCATGAATGCCATAAATGTCCCAGCACTCATATCACTTTCAACACCTTCCTGTATTGCGATGAAAATAATACCGGCCAGAGAAACACCGACTATCAGTTGCAAAATTGATGTACTAAGAGATGACGTAACCGTGAGCTTTAAATTTTGCTGACGATTACTATTATTATTTGCATTAAAACGATCCATTTCATAAGCCTGGCCGCCAAATATTTTAACTACACGCTGAGCCTGTACTGACTCTTCTAAAACATGGGTAATTGAGCCCATAGATTTTTGTATATGTTTTGAAATAGTTTTAAAACGTTTAGAAATTACAACGATAATGATTGCCAAAATAGGCGCTAGCACAAGAAAAATAACTGACAATTTAGGACTGATATAAAACATCCATCCCAATAAGCTTACAAGGATGAGTGAATCTTTAATTAAAACAGTTACAGCAGTGGTAGACGCCATTGCTAACTGTTCTACGTCAAAGGTAAATCGTGAAATAGTTTCACCCGTTGAGGTGTTATCAAAATAGGTATTGGGGAGTAGCAATACCTTTTGAAACATTTCGCCTCTGATGCTCTGAATAACCGTGCGCCCGATCCACGCCATTCCGTAATCAGATGCAAAGCCGGCCGTAGTTCTTACAGCAAAAATAAGAATTACCGCCATAGGTATCCACATCATCACCTCTGGATCTTTATCAATAAAACCACCGTCTAGCATAGGTTTCATTAAGGCCGCAAAAGCAGGTTGCGTTAATGCAACTAATACCATACTGAAAACAGAAATAGCAAATACACCTTTAGATTGAAAAGTGTATGAAAGCAATCGACGGTAAGTTACTTTAGAGCTAGCATGCTCAGACTCGCTGGACATATATCTACTTATTTCCCATATGCATAATTAATTCAAATAATCGGCGTATATTATTTTATTTACTGGTTTCAAGCGTAGAGATAGATAGACGTGTTAGACCTAATTGAGAGGCAGCATCCATAGCTCTAACTACAGACTGATGAGGTGTCTTAGCATCGGCACGTAGTACGATTGGCATTTCCTTATTGTCGCCTGATACTTTCGTTAAAGCTAGTTTAAGCGTTTTAAGTTGGGTATTAACCAATTGACGATCATTGATGTAATAACGACCCTTTGCATCAATACCAATCACAATTTTTTTATCGGATTGATGAACTGCCTGTGCAGATGCCTCAGGTAAATCTACCTTTAACTTGGCTGTTTTTTCAAACGTGGTAGACACCATGAAAAAGATCAACAACAAAAACACCACGTCAATGAGCGGTGTTAAATTTAAATCAATTTCTTCTCTAACTTGAGGCCTTAAATTCAAGCGGCTTTCTCCGCTTGTCGTTTCTCATCGTTTGCCGATGTAACACTGCGATTATTGTGCAGTACATCAACCATTTTAATGGCCTCTTCTTCCATTTTTACGACCAGCTCATCAATCCGACCACGAAAGTAGCGATGAAAAATTAACGCGATGATCGCAACACTTAAACCCGCTGCAGTTGTAATTAATGCCTGAGAAATACCACCCGCTAGTGGCGCCGCATTACCTACGCCAGAACTGGTAATGGCGTTAAAAACTTTAATCATGCCAATAACGGTGCCAAGTAATCCTAATAATGGCGAAATTGAGGCAATAGTACCCAGCGTATTTAGAAAGCGCTCCATTTCATGAACGACCTGACGCCCTACCTCTTCGATAGATTCCTTAATTCTTTCGCGCTCAAGGTGTCGATTATTCAAACCCGCTGCTAGTACTTTCCCCAGAGCTGACTGCTTACTAATTTCTTCAATTTTAGAGCGTTCCAGCTGACCCTCTTTAACCCAGTGCCAAATACTGGCTACAAGGTGATCTGGGATAACTTTTTTCTTTTGTAGCGTCCAGAAACGCTCAAGAATTATTGCAAATGCAATGATTGAGCCTGCAATAATGGGGAACATTAACCACCCACCTGCCTTAATCATTTCAAACACGATTTCGCCCCATAAATTATAATAGTTCTAGTGCGCACATAATACGTTATCAGAAGCGATGATTCCAATAATGTACCTGTTCTTTTCTCTGTCTTTTCACATGAATTTTATCGCCTTGCGGGTTTTGGGAAAATTCCAACTGTATAGCGCCCTCATAGGCCGTATTTAGCACTTCTATGCCCAGTTCTTTATAACGAGATTCAATCTTTCTCGTCGGATGCCTGAAGCGGTTCTTATAACCAGCAGAGACTACCGCCAATTGAGGGTTTACCGCCTGAATTAAACTAACAGAAGAAGATGTATTACTCCCATGATGCGGCACGATCAACACATCTGAGGAGATTCTGCCTGCCGCATATTTGAGCACATCTATTTCAGCAGATTTCTCAATATCACCTGTTATCAGGATACTACTCTGCGCATTAGAAATCCTTAAAACACAACTCATATTATTGTTTTTTGTATAGCGACTACCTGGGTGCAACACTTCAAATAGCACACCATTCCACTGCCACTTCTCCCCTGCACCACAGGCCATAGCACGCGAGTCTGCTGGCAGAGGAAAATCACTTAATCGCCCACCAACCAGTAAACGCCTCACATTAAGCCGGTCGAGTACCGCTGACGCGCCTCCCGCGTGATCGTTATCGGCATGACTAATCATCAACATATCTAGCTGCTGTACGCCAATCGCCCGTAAATATGGGACGACGACTTTCTGACCAATATCAAAGTGCTTGCCCATCTTTGAGCCTGCGTCATAAAGAATCGCCTTATCATGGGTTCTAATGAGTATTGATAACCCCTGTCCTACATCAATTACAGTTACCCAAAAGTCACTGCTTACTGGTTTTTCTGGCACATATAACAGCATTGGTAACAATAAAATACCCCCGGTATAGCGCATTGGAAAACCTCCTGGAAACAGCAATATGACGCCACCCAATAAGGCAATAACAGCATACAGCGTGGGAACCACGGGCTGTTGCCAGGTCGCTACGGGCATATCGACCAACCACAATAAAACCTGCCACCCCAGGCCCAATAGCCATCCAGCTAAAGAAAATAGCCATATGCTTAAATCAACTGAGATGAAATTTAGTAAACTCGCCAGCAGAGAAATCGGTACGACTAACAGGCCAACTAACGGGATCATAAACGTATTGGCCAAAGGTGAAATGAGCGAACCCTGTTGAAACAGCAATACACTTAGAGGCAACATAGCTAAGGCAATAAGCCATTGAATTTTGATCGCCTTAGACCACGAGGAGCTGCTCTGCCTCCTGCTCAGAACGATCAGGGAAATTAGCAGGACTGCACAAAAGGATAACCAGAACCCAACGCCTAATACCGCCACCGGGTCATGTATTAAAACCGCCAATAAAGCGAGAGAAAGCGTATTGAGTGAAAGTACTGGACGCTTTAGAAACACCGCAAGCATCACCACCAGCAACATAATAAAAGCTCGCTGCGTAGGCACAGAGAATCCAGCCAAAGCCGTGTACATACCGGCGACTAATACACTCACCAACGCCGCGTATTGCTGCGCACTCAATAATCCTAAAAAACGACTCGGTACTATTTTACGCGTGACAAAAAACACCATTCCCGCAACCAGCCCCACATGCAGGCCGGAAATGGCCAGTAAATGACTGGTACCCGAAGCAATTAGGACATCCCATTGCTGCGGGCTGATTAATGATTTATGCCCAATACTTAAGGCCTGTATTAGTGCTGCGCTTGATTGATCTGGAAGCTGTGAAATTCGCCTCTGCAAGGACTGCCGCAAACCATCAATATTTAAACCAAAGGCTGCCTTATCAAGAAGTTGATTAGTCGTACTTTTGCGCACATACCCCGTGGCATGAATACCTTGCTTGTACAGCCATTTTTCATAATCGAACAGATTTGGGTTGTTAAAGCCATGTGGTGCCTTAAGCTTTACCAACAGCTGCCAATACTCACCAGTACTTATTAATTCCTTATTGCGATACCAACTCAGTCGTATCTTACGAGGCATATTCTGTTTATTTAAATGGGCTGATGATTTGTATGCATCGATGATAAAATTGAATCGAGCAGCGTGCTCACCCTGGTTTACAAGCCCTGCAATCTTTCCCTGAATCAAAATCTCCTGACCTTCCAGCTCATTACCAAGACGATACTGCAGATAGGCATGGGCAAACATGAGTGCCCACAGGTAACCCAATAAGAGTGCCAGTAATATTCGCCGGTCAGGCCTAAAATAAAAGCTCAGCCCAACAAAAGGCAGTAAAGCAACTAACTCGGAATGTGTCCATACAGGTATTTGAAGATCAGGCTGTAATTGCAGCGCACAAACCCCTAGCAAAAAAGCCAGCGCAATAGAGGGCAAGCTAGTAACTGCATTTATACGCAATTTGGCCAGCCGAGAAGAATTTTGCTCAGGGCCATAGTTTGACCTCTGATTCACCTTAACTTGATCCATGTCCGTAGATCCGTTGCATCCAGCAACTTTATGTCCTTATCATTTCGGTGGTCTGTTATAATTTATAATTTGTGGTAATAATTGCCAAGCTGAGTACTACCTTAGACGAATATACGCCTGTATGCGTCTAAAGCCATAATTAAAGCAGCATTATTTATCTCTACATTGAGACCTTTTACAGCCTAATTTTTAAAGATGGATTATGCCAAAGAAGTTTTTACGCAAATACTTACCTGATCCACATAAGATCACACAATCAAAGTCGCTTAAAGTTTTTGGCTCATTACTGCATGACCCAAACCTCTGGCACATGAATCGTAAATCAGTTTCCATGGCGTTTCTTGTAGGCCTTTTCTTTATGTGGGTCCCTTTGCCTTCACAAATGTTCCTCGCTGCCGGTGTCGCTATTTTAATAAGGTGCAACTTACCTATATCGGTCGCGCTAGTGTGGATAACCAATCCTGTTACCATGCCGCCCATGTTCTACTTTGCTTATAAGCTAGGCAATATTATGCTAGGCCTACCCGTTAACGATATAGAATTTGAGGCCTCATTTGAGTGGATACAACAGGAAATGGAGGTCATCTGGCAACCCTTTCTACTCGGCTGCTTCACGCTTGGCGTAACAAGTGCTGTTACAGGGTTTGTTTGTATACGTCTTTTATGGCGTTTACATATCGTGCAGTATATCAAACAGAAAAAACAACGTTATATGCATAAAGAGAAGTAGTATGAGCGAAGTATGGAAGCCACATGCAACAGTTGCAGCTGTTATAGAACGCGATGGACGCTACTTAATGGTGGAAGAGCTTATCCGGGGACACCATGTATACAATCAGCCAGCCGGACATCTGGATCCCAACGAAAGCATTATTGAAGCCGCAATACGCGAAACCAAAGAAGAAACAGCCTGGGATTTTAAGCCTGAATACATCTCAGGTATTTATCGCTGGGATCAAACTGAAACTGGCCGCTGTTTCTTACGCT
>Ga0316204_10012548_pt1 | contig 10309 bp, 8 predicted proteins | sample 6monrhotite_MG_2_FD_205661 | JGI IMG/M metagenome (GOLD analysis project Ga0316204, IMG submission 205661) | Microbial mat bacterial communities from mineral coupon in-situ incubated in ocean water Damariscotta River, Maine, United States -... | ecosystem: Environmental > Aquatic > Marine >... | reverse complement strand
AGCAAAAAAGATTTATTTAATAGATGAGAATAATAGAGTTGGTAAATTAGCAGCTATTGAATTTAAGCAAAATAATATTAAAAAATATTGTGAATACTCGTTTCGGCATATCCCCAGCTTAGGACACTTTTTTCATGAGGATGAACAAAAAAGATTGTACAAGCTTTATATAAAAAGAGGCTGTAATACATCATATAAGGTTCTAAAACTTTAATAAAATCTATATAAATAGAAAGTTAAATTGCACACAACGTTTTTCATATGCGAAGTTTTGCAAAGCAAATTTGTCACGTAGTGACCGAGGATGCCAAAGGCACCGGAGCGTATGTGATTGGTTGGGCGTAGTTTTTTGACTCTAAAAATACTCATATTTTGTCTGCCATTTTTTATTCTTAAATCGGTACATCTTTTTATAAACTGGTAAAGAATAACCTGATCTCGTATGGTATAATATTTTACTTTCTATTGTTCTATTATTTAGCCAAATCAGATTAGAAAAATTATTTTTCGGGATTTGGCTCCATTTTAATTTAAATTCGCTAACAGAATAAATTGAAAATTTTGTTTCACAATGAGCTTCACAAAACATAGCATCTACCATTATTGTAAAATCAGGAGAAAATTTCGGGTCATCAGTGAAATTAATGGTCTTCCCTGTCTTCAAATTAATTAATGTTTTCCACCCACCTTCATAGAGGGCTACATTTACAATTGCCATAGACACTTTAGGTATAAAAGCATTTAAATGATATATTCGAGTGTTCTTATGATTATTTAAATAAACCAATTCGCGACCATTTTGCAGTCGAACTATTAACTTTTCCTTATCTCTCTTGAATAGTTTTGAATGTTTTTGTAAAAAAAAAATTTCAAGGCAATTATATAATTTTTGAGTCCATTTTGAATTTGGAAAACTGCAATGAGCAGGTAAATAGTTTATCTTCTCAGCTTTTTGTAATTTAACTTTTCTTATATAAGCATCGAAAACAAAACCTGACTTTTCGCTTTTCGAAAATGCACCAGATTTATTAATTTCTAATAATTTTACTTTAACCCAATACCCTTTTTTCCCATTAATTGTATGACTAATTTTCATTCTAAAAGTTGCCAAAATTGGTTGGTTTTTCTCTAATACTTTAATAACTTTACCATTAGAATCAGAAGATTTTCGAAATTTAAGTCGTGCTGTTGTTAGATAAAGCTCCTCATTTAAAGCATCACCGGTTTTAGTTTTATCTTTTTCAATATGATTATCTATAGGCTTCTCTTCACAATTAAGAATTGCAAATAAAAGAACACAGATCATTTTTATTCTAACTGTTTTCATCTTCTTTATAATTCGAAAAAAATTACGCCCAACGACTTTCTTAAGTGTAGTTTTTGGTATTCCAAAAATTGCCCCCGAAGGGGTGAAGTGGCGGTTTATCCGACACGGAAACTTAAGATTAGTTATACGATGTGGTGTGCAGGAACATGGTTTAGAAAAATATCTTAAATTTCTATATTTTTATTTAAATCTTGCATGTTGAAAAACTGATTGCACTTGGGAATGCTATTACAGTACTTATGTCAGGGGGAGTACTTGGCGTTACGGTTATAGTTTCAAACATGAATTTTGAATTTGCTGGTATTATTTGATTTAGATCCCTTGTGCCACCTCCTGAACTATTTCCATCTGCCGCCCACCATAATTTAATAAAGTCTAGACAAACATTACTTTTATTCTCTAGATAAATTTTATATTTATAGCTGCCGCCTCCTAAATCTATGGTTTCAAATCCCCTAGTAACTGTTGAAGTATCAGTTTTTATGTTTATTGTTAAAATTTTTGCTGCTTCATCAGACCATTCCGAAGATTCTGTATCATTTTCAGCTTTTACTCGTATCTTTATATAATATTCTTGAGGAGATGTATTTATTATCCATTGAGTATCATAAATCTTACTTAGGGTTATGACAAAGGTATTTGACTCAGATGTACCTAAATTGGAATAGCCTATGTCATTAAGATAATGCTGAATGGAGAAACTAGTTGCAGATTCTACAGGGTCCCATTTAATTGTAAGTTTGTTATTTTCTCCATTTATTGAAACAGCAAGGTTTTTTGGTTTTTCTAGTTCAAGTACGCCGGTACAATTAGAAAATATTATCAAAAAAGTTAAGATGTATAAAATTTTATTTTTCATAGTACCTCTCCTAAATATTATAGTTCAGCTAAGTTATGTTTTAAAGCTTTACTGTCAATGCAAATTTGGTAACACTCAAATATTTCGTTTGTTTTCAAGAAGCATCTATCAAGCCATATTGTATAACGCCCAAGCTCACACGAAGTTTTCGCAGAGCGAAAATTTGTCGCTTGCGACCGCGGATGGGCAAAGCCCACCACAGTGTGTGAGTTTAGATGAGCGACGAATTTTTTACTCTTTTTTTCTCCTATAACTTTTTAATAATAAAAACAAAAAAAAGAGGGAAAAATATGTTGATCATCTTATTATGTATGTATGGTGTCAATTATATCTTTGGAGGATTATTTATTTAGAGAAAATATGCTAATAAATATGCGCGATAAGTTGTTTATCTATTTACAATATGTCTGTTTTGTCTAAATAGTGTTATACATGGAAGAACTAAAAGTACATTATAGAATTAGTGAAGTGGAAAAAAAAGTCTGTGTGCAGGGAATATTAAGGGTAACTAATTGTAAAAGTAGGTTTGTCTCAAATGATGCTATTCGGCAATTTTTGCTTAGAAATAATGTTATCGATTATTATGAATATCTTATTTTGAAAAGTCATTTTATCGATAAAGAGAAATTACCTAGAGTGATTTTTAGGGAATTATTAGATTCTGAAGAATTGAGATCCGCCAAAAGAAAGTGTGAGAAAAATATCAAGGCAAAGATAATTCCTTTTATGAACAATTTAGTTGAAAAATTAAAGCTCAAAAGATATTCACCTAGAACGATTAAAAACTATACTAATGTGTTAATGATATTTAATAGTTTAAGCATTGATAAATATAGTTTAGAATTAGACAAATTAGATTATGAAAAGATAAGAGCTTATTTTTTATTTTTGATAGATGTGCGCAAGGTATCGCGTTCTTATATACATAATTTGCGGGCGGCATTGGGAGTTTACTATAAAGAAATTTTAGAGAAAGATATTTCTTTTGATTTCATTCATAAAACTCGCGTATCAAAAACTTTACCCGTTGTACTTTCGCGGGATGAGATTAAAACTATATTACATACCATAAGAAATATTAAGCATAGATTAATGATTAGTCTTTTATACTCTAGCGGATTTCGCGTCTCTGAAGTTGTTCAACTTAAAGTTAAAGATATTGATCTTAATGAGTTAGCAATAACAGTTCGACAAGGCAAGGGTAACAAAGATAGGTTAACAATATTTTCTGAAAGTTTAAGTCATGATTTATCGATTTTCATTGAAAATAAAAAAGCCAGTGACTTTGTATTCACCTCTGGTTGGGATTCTACTAAGGCTTTAAGTATTCGTTCATTGCAGGCAGTATTTACACGATCATTAAAAAAATCTGGTATACAAAAAAAAGCAAGTTGTCATGATTTGCGTCATTCATTTGCAACTCATCTTCTTGAGAATGGAACAGACATTAGACATATTCAAAAACTCTTAGGTCATAGAAATTTAGATACTACTATGATTTATACTAAAGTAAGTAAGGCAGGAATCACAGAAATCAAAAGTCCATTATAGATTCTATTAAACACACTCTTATTATATATTTATATAATAAAGTATTATGTATATATATAATAATATATATAAGCAGGTGAATATGTGAATATAGTGGATAACAAAAAAATATTTGGTTTTTTAGTGTTTACAATAAAATCTTAATAACAAAGTTTTCCACATTTATTAGGCGAATCCACAAAGATTTTATTCGTGCTTTATCAAGAATTAAAATTGTGGATTAATGAGAGTTAGTATCGGTTAACCACAAGTTATCCACGTAAAATATGATAATGTAGTGGCTAACTTTGATCTTTCATTTTTTTAGTATTTGTTAACTAGAAATCTTTATAAACTTTACACGGTCTTTAGCTTGTAAATATCGTTAATAATGATCAGTGATGTTTCGGTTCAAGATTTTGAAGAGAAAGTAATTCAAGCTTCTAACAATAGATATGTATTAGTTGATTTTTGGGCATCATGGTGTGGGCCTTGCAAAGCTTTGACTCCTATCTTAGAAGAGATAGCACATGAGTTACAAGATAAAGTTGATTTAGTTAAAATTAATACCGAACAAGATAAAGAGTTAGCTAGTCAGTATAAAATTACCAGCATTCCCAATGTAAAAATATTTAAAGATGGTAAAGTTATTGATGAGTTTGTAGGTGCTTTAGCTAAACCTGCTATTTTGAGTTTATTAGAAAAATATATTCCTAATGAAAAAACTAAAAGGGCTCTTGAGTTAGTGAAAAATAAATCATATATTGAAGCGCTTGATATCTATAAAAAGATTGAAAATTTAACGACCAATGATCAAGTAGTTTTATTTTCAATTATGAAAGGACTTTGTGAAACTTTACCACAAAGTAAAAATCTTATCATTGAGATTTCTGCTATGTTTCCTGCTATTAGTAATTTATACAAAGAGAAAGAGCTTGTTAGAGAAGTCGTAGCAAATGTAAATGAAGGTGAATTAGTATTAATCTCTCAAGTGGGAGATCCGCATAAAAAAGAGAAAGCTTTAAATGCCATGATAGATTTAGTAGCAGATGTCCCAACCAAAGAAAAAGATAACAAAAAAAATATAATATTAGTAGCTTTTTTAATATTAGAAGAGGAAAAAGATCTAATTAATGAGTTTCGAAAAAAGCTTTCTAGAGTATTGTTTTAGTAAAAAAATACCGATAAATTAATTTAATATAGGAAATAAAATGCAACAAACGCAAAATTTAAATGTATCATCAATAACCAATTTAATCTCACCCGAAAATTTAATTAAAGAAACACTTTTCGATGATAAGGCTGTTAATAGCATTGTTAATTTTAGAAATGACATTTCTAAAATTATTGCAAAAAAAGACAATCGCATGTTACTTATTGTTGGACCCTGTTCTATTCATGACGAAGAGGCAGCCTTTGAATATGGTCAAAAGTTGGCAAAACTACGGGAACAATATAAAGAGAAATTATATATTGCTATGAGGGTGTATTTTGAAAAACCACGTACGACAGTAGGTTGGAAGGGTCTAATAAATGATCCACATCTTGATGGCTCTTATGATTTAGAAACTGGTTTAAGAAAAGCTCGAAAAATTTTATTGAAATTTTTGGAAATGGGATTACCAACGGCATCTGAATTTTTAGATCCAATTGTTCCTCAATTTACATCTGACCTTGTGTGCTGGGCAGCTATTGGTGCTAGAACTACCGAGTCACAAACTCATCGTCAAATGGCTAGTGGTTTATCTATGCCAGTTGGTTTTAAAAATAGTACCGATGGTAATGTTCAAGTTGCTATTGATGCGATGCAAAGTGCTAACCATGCCCACCACTTTATTGGTGTCGATGAAAAAGGACAAATAAGTGTAGTTGCTACAAAAGGTAACTTATACTCACATATTATTTTACGTGGTGGTAATAAGTTACCTAATTTTTATCCTGATAATGTAGCCGACCTTGTAGATAAGCTTGAAAGTTCAAAATTAAATACAGGAATTGTTGTTGATTGTTCACATGCTAATAGCGGTAAAAAGTTTGAGCAACAAGAAGCAGTTTGGAAAAATATTATTGATCAACGTAAAGCAGGTAATACTAGCTTAATAGGTATGATGCTTGAGAGTAATATCAAAGAAGGTAATCAAAAAATTCAAGCCGATCTCTCAAAACTAGAATATGGTGTGTCAATAACCGATGCATGTGTATCAATAGAAAAGACTGAAGAACTGTTAGATTATGCGGCTAATAATTTATAGTTTAACTATTCTTACTAGTTTAGGTTTGCTTGCAAAGCAACCTAAATGGAAACAGGTAAAAAACGAAAACGGAATTACAGTTTCTAATCGTGTAAGAAATGATGGATTACAGGAATTTAAAGCAATCACTTATGTCAAAAGTGTAAAATTATCTTCTTTAATGGCTGTAATGGATGATGTTCCAAATTATAAAAATTGGATGGAGTCAATAGTTAGTTCTCATTTAGTAAAGAAAATTAACTCCCAAGAGAGAATTGTTTATGTGCATTTTGGTACTCCATGGCCAGTATCTGATCGTGATAATGTTTCTTATTCTAAGGTTAGCCAAAATAAAAAAGATAAATCTATAACTATTCGAATGCGTTCTCGTCCTTTTGAATATCCTAAAAAAAAAGGAATTGTAAGAGTAAAAAAAGGTGGTGGCTATTTTTGGTTTAAACCATTAAAAAATAAAGTCACCATGATTATCTATCAACGGTTTACTGACCCAGGTGGTTCTGTTCCAAAATGGTTATTGCGAATGGCTGGTAGCAAAGTTCCTTATCAAACTCTTAGAAAATTGCGCATTATGGTGAAAAAATTAAAGTATAAAAATAAAAAATATTCCCAAATAAATGAACCTTGGTAATTAAAAGTCATTGCCATAGTTTACGCTTGGTAATTTTTTTTCCAAAAATTTCTTGATTAAGAGCCTGCCAATATAAATCATGTTCTTCCTTTAAGATTTTTAGTGACAATGAGCCTTCAGTTTCATTTTTATCTATTTTCACAATTCTTTGTGCGATAATTGGTCCAGTATCCATACCAGCATCTATTTTGTGAATAGTACATCCGCTAAACTTAACTCCATAATCTAAAGCTTGTTTTTGAGCTTTAAGACCTGGAAAAGATGGTAAAATTGAGGGGTGTACATTAAAGATTTTATTGGCATAGGCATTTAATATGGTATTTTTTAATATTCGCATATAACCGGCACATACGATATAATCAATTTCTAAACTTTTTAGATGCTTTAGTAGGTAAGTTTCATATTCAGTAATATTATTAAACTCTTTAGGAGAAAAAGATAGGGTTTTTATTCCAGCAGTTTTTGCTTTGCTTAGACCATCTGCCAATTTTTTATCGCTAAAAACCAATTTCACATTTATTTTAAGATTTTTTTGATAAACTTTTCTTAGTATAGCCATCATATTGCTACCACGTCCAGATATTAAAAAAGCAATATTAGGGGCATTTTGGTAGTTTGGTAATTGTTGAGGCATGCTACACTTTTAATCGTTTTTTACCGGTGTAAACCGTAATTCGGAAAGGAAGAAAATAATTTTTGCAAAGGATGTGCAGTTAAATGTTAAGATACTTCACTTGGTTTATATATGGCAATTTCTCATGATTTTAGATTTACTTCGAATTGTTGTTTTACCTTATTAATCAAAAACTTTTTATTTCTTGATTGAAAGACTAGCTTTTTTATATTGAACAACAATGAAAATAAAGTTTTGGGGTGTAAGAGGTTCAATAGGTTCTGCTATTACTTCTGATGAAGTCGAGTCAAAGATACGTCGGGTATTAACATTGGCTAGTCCTGCAGATATTTTAACGCCATTAAATATCGATAACTTTTTAGAGACTTTACCATTCTCCCTTAAAGGTACTTATGGTGGTAATACTACTTGTGTTGAAGTTCGTTCTAATAATGATGATGTATTTATTATTGATGGTGGCACAGGTCTAAGGCGATTAGGGCTTGACCTTATGAAAGAAGAACGTATGCGGGGCAATGCCAATATTAATTTTCTTTTTACACATAGTCACTGGGATCACATTCAGGGTTTGATGTTTTTTCCACCAGTATATATTCCAGGAAATAATGTTAATTTTTTTTCTTGTGTCGAAAATATGGAAGAAAGATTGAGATACCAGCAAGTTAAAACTCATTTTCCTATAGGATTTGATGACTTCAATGCAAATAAGACTTTTACTCATTTTAAAGAAGGTGAGATCATTAAAAAAGAAGGTATAGAGATATTAGGTAAGTCGGTTAGACACCCTGGCGGTTGTTACTCTTATAAATTAAAAGAGGATGATAAATCTTTTATTTTTTGCTCAGATGCAGAGTTCAACATAGAATTTATTGATGACATTCAAAACTATGTTGAGTACTTTAAAGATGCTGATGTTTTAGTTTTTGATACTCAATATACTTTTGAAGAATCGTTGCATAAAATTGACTGGGGTCATTCATCGGCAGCTATCGCAACAGACCTAGCTTTGAAAAGTAATGTTAAAACCCTAGTGTTGTTTCATCATGAACCTACCTATAATGATGATAAAATGGATGAAGTGACATTACAAGCCTTGAAGTACAAAGAAATGATGGCAAGAGATAGTGAGTTAAAAATCGTCACAGCTTATGAAGGCCTTGAAATTAATATCTAATAAGTAAAAAGGTTTGCATCAAGTTTTAAAGAAATAGCCGATAATTGAAACGTAATCTTAAGATGTTTCGATTTTTTATTAAATATTTTCTGTGGTTATTATTACCAATTTGTGCTTATGCTGCCTCAGTTATTGGCTGGTACAATGAACAGGTAATAACTTCTGGAGTACAATCTTTTAAAATATTTTCGCCAAAAAATAAAACAAGTGCAATTATAATTAGTGAAAAATTAAAAGGTAGCTTTATTCCAAATAAAAAAACTTTAATGGAGCTTTCTTATACAATTTTTAATGGAAAAGTTTTAAAGAAAGAAAAAATTATTGATCTGAAGCTAGAAAAGGCACCTACTTTATTTCCAGTACACTCATCAATAGCAATGACTTCGAAGTATATCGTTGTTTCATGGCAAGAGACTTCATTGTCAAAAGATGGTACCAAGATATTTTATGTTTACAAGAAACTAAAAGATACAAAATTTTCACAACCCCAAGTTCTTTTTATTCAAGAAAAGCAAGAAACCTATTTTCTTCCTTTGTTGAAAGTAAATGATAGAGAAGATATATTATTATTTTTCCAAGATGAAAAAGTAGATGGTAGGTTTACCCTTGCGCAGGCCTCTTTTGACGGATCTCAGTTCATAGAAAAAACGATACTGGTGAAAAATCTAGGCTCTATAGGAAGAGGAGTTTTTTTCCCTAGTATCATTTTTAATCAAAATAATGTATTGTTATTTTACCAAAACCGTGGGGAGAAAGATTACAAAGATGAAATATTTGTAATTAAATCGGTTGATTATGGAAAAATTTATTCTAGCCCACAAAGCATTACAGATAATAATTTTAACGACTATTCTCCTTTTGCAATTTTAGCAGAAAAACCAGAGCTTGTATGGCAAGCAAACCCAAGTACAAGTTGGACAATTTACTTTAAATCTTTAGATAGTGATAAAATCTCTTTAACCAAACAAACTACTAATGCTTACCTACCTAAAATTGTAAAGTTGGCTGGTAAGAAACGTTTAGTTGTTTGGTATGACTTTAGAGATACACCAGCACAAATTTATGGGAAAATATTTACTATTGATAATAAGAAAGCTAATTTTTCTCCTTGGACTTCACACAATATTAGTTATTCTAAAGTCAATGCAAAAAATCCTAAATTAGTGAAAATTGGGAAGCTAGTATATGTGTTTTACCAAAAGGCTAGCAATATTGTAGCCCGCATGTTTGATGAACAAGCACAAACTCTTAATATTTTTTCTACTACACACCCTGTAGGTAAAGTAATTAATAATAATGATGTAAAAGTTCAATGGAAAAAACCAAATGATCCTTCTGGCATTGCTGGTTACTTCTATAAAGTAAATAAAAGTAAAAACACAGTACCAATTGTAAGAAATATAACTGCAAATAATACTTCTATCTTTTTAGAAAATCAAGATGCAGGAAAATACTATATTCATATTCGCTATCAAGACAAAGCAGGAAATTTATCACCAGTTAGCCACTATCCATTTTTCATTGATAATGTAAAACCTACATTACCTTTATTGAAATCATCATCTCATCGAGAAAAAGTTGCAAGCAAAGATAAGAGTGTTAAATTTTCTTTTCCCTCTAGTGATGATACGGGAATAAAACATTATGTATATGCTTTTTCTCCTAATCGAGCAGCTAAACTAACCAAGGTTTCAAAAAAAAACAATATTACATTATTTAATGTACCACCAAATGATTACTATTTTCAAGTTAGGGCACAGGATATTGCAGGAAACTTGTCAGATCCCAGTATTTATTTTGTGACAATTATACCAAGTGAAAAAGATAGATTAAAAATTACTACGAATATCTTAGGGCAGGAATTGTATGAAGATAAAATTTATATAAAAATATTTAAAAGAAAAA
>Ga0316204_10012547_pt1 | contig 10309 bp, 8 predicted proteins | sample 6monrhotite_MG_2_FD_205661 | JGI IMG/M metagenome (GOLD analysis project Ga0316204, IMG submission 205661) | Microbial mat bacterial communities from mineral coupon in-situ incubated in ocean water Damariscotta River, Maine, United States -... | ecosystem: Environmental > Aquatic > Marine >... | reverse complement strand
GCGGCGTGGCGGAGATTTTAGATGTATTTCCCTACATATCTGTCATTGGCCCTGCAATACCACCATCAAAAACACCATTGAGCATTGATTTGCCTATACCCAGGTTGATTACCTTTACAGTGGGTGAGGGTGATGCGGTATTTATTCCCGGAACCGATTTTAAATTTGAGGTTATCGCAATACCCGGGCATACCCTGGATCATCTGGCATATTTAACGGAAGGAATGGTGTTTTGTGGTGATACGCTGTTTGCGGGAGGCTGTGGTCGCTTATTTAGTGGTACGGCTCAGATGATGACTCAATCATTGGCACGATTGGCTTCACTGCCCGCGGAGACACTAATGTATTGTTCACACGAATATACAGTCGACAACCTGGGTTTTGCAAAATGGGTGGAGCCAGAGCGTAAAGAAATTATTGAGCGCGATGAGCTAGAAATGGCAAAACAGGAAAAAGGTGAAGTGACATTACCTACTTCAGTTGGCCTGGAACTTTCGACAAATCCATTCTTGCGTATACAGCAAACTGATGTGAAGCAGGCAGTAGAAAACTATGCAGGTAAAACTCTGGATGAGGATTGGGAAGTTTTTGCGGCCTTACGTGAGTGGAAAGACACCAAGTATGACTGAGTTTTTTGGTTTATCTCGGACATAAAAAAACGCCCTGAAAGAACAGGGCGTTTTTTATTTAAATAATAAAAATTTATTATTTTTTATTATCAAGTTGTTGATAGTAGCTAATAAGAATATCGGCAACTTCAGGGCGAGAGAACTCTTTAGGTGGCGCAATGCCCTGGCCTAACATTTCACGAACCTTGGTACCTGATAATAATACAAAATCATCTTTTTCATGATCAGGTGCTTCACACATCATCACAACTTTATCTAATTTCTTAGAGTACGCAGTGTGGTCGGCTTCGAAGATCTCAATATCTAATGCGCCTGCAGGTACTTCATTTTTGAAGATAGTCTGTGCATCGAATGCACCATAGTGATCACCAACACCTGCGTGGTCACGACCAATAATGAAGTGAGTTGCACCCATGTTCTGACGGAATAGAGCGTGTAGAACACCTTCACGTGGTCCGGCATATAACATGTCGAAGCCATAACCCGTAACCATCGCGCTGTTTTCAGGGAAGTACAGTTCAACCATCTTACGAATTGCTGCATCACGAACAGGAGCTGGGATATCGCCAGGCTTAAGCTTGCCTAAAAGCATATGAATAACCAGACCGTCACAACCTAAACGATCCATCGCCATATGGCATAGCTCTTCATGTGCTAAATGCATAGGGTTACGCGTCTGGAAGGCAACGACTTTCTTCCAGCCACGCTCTTTAATTTCATTTCGAATTTCAACTGCGGTACGGAAAGTGTCAGGGAACTCAGTGTTGAAATAAGAGAAGTTTAAAACTTTGATAGGGCCAGAAATACACACCTTACCCTGAGAGTTAAATGCTTCAACACCAGGGTGAGCCTCACCTTCAGCAGGTGCGTATACCTTTTCGCTCATCATTGCCATATCGGCATCAGAGAATTCTTCAACAGCAACAACGTCCATTACAGCTAGTACAGGGTTGCCTTCAACGTTAGGGTCCCTAAGCGCAATGCGGTCGCCTGCTTTAGTGTCGCCTGCGCTTTCAACTAAATTTAATACAGGTGTTGGAAAAAATACACCTGAAGTGGTCTTCATTTCTTTGGCAACAGAAAGAGCATCTGCTTTGTTCATATAGCCAGTCAGTGGATTGAAATAACCGGCACCCATCATAACGGCATTGGCTGCGCTGGCAGAGCTTACAAGAATTGAGGGTAGAGATTCGGCTTCTTTTTGAAGTGCTTCATTTTCTGCTGTGTCATAAACAAACAGTGGATTCAGTTCGTCCGAACCATGTGGTTTTATCATTGTGATTTCCTCTGCCTGAGTGTATTCCCAGGTCATAATTCAAATAATATTTGTAAAGTTATTTGCTCAACAGCCGCTTAGCCTTTTTGTTGATATCCATGCTTGATTCCAATCATGCACGGAGAGGCAGTAATCAGCTAACTCTACGTTAAAAAAATGTCTCACTATCATAAAGGGGATTAGTAAATTGGCTAATTCATATACTTAAGGGGCATATGAGTTTTTTTTATTAGATCGTGTTTCTCGTATGAATATTCTAAATTACTAATATGCTTGCCTGTGTCTGACTAAAGTAAATGATGAAAAATAATGTTGTAATTCGGTGGACTTAAATTAGGGTTTCATAGTTCTATTTAGATGCTATAAAAAAACATATCAATAAATTAAAAATAGACAGTACAGATTGGTGAAGAAGTTAATTTTAAAATCTGAAATTACATGCCCGGAATGCGGTTATCGAAAAGTAGAGGATATGCCTACGGATGCCTGCCAATGGTATTACGAATGTGAGCAGTGTCATTGCATGCTTCGGCCTAAGCCTGGTGATTGTTGCGTATTTTGCTCTTATGGCTCTGTAGCTTGCCCTCCAGTTCAGGAGAGTGGTAAATGTTGTTCTTCTTCAAAGGTGTAAGTGAATAACAGATAAAAAATAGGGTGATTGAGAATAAGCTTTGCTGTATCTATTAGCAGGAATGTTTCAAGAATTTATTAAGCAGGTATAAAAAAGCCACCTGATTAGGTGGCTTTTAGTGTTTGGCAGAGAGGAAGGGATTCGAACCCTCGATACCGTTAGGTATACACACTTTCCAGGCGTGCGCCTTCAGCCGCTCGGCCACCTCTCTATATCTTCTTTAAAAACAAATAGTTAAGCCACTTTGTGGCGTTGATAGATGCTGTGAAGGTGGGCAAGATTATCTTAGACTGTGGAGCAGGTCAACACATTCACAGGAGTACATGCTTATGGTCGGCGATATATTTGTATGTGGTCTATTCTTGTTAGGGTGTATTTAATGAATCTCAAGGTTTTAAGCGCTAAGCCGTTAACCACTAAGACGTCCGCTGTTGAGGGCTGTAAATGAACGATTTGGATAAAGAGCTCGATGTGAGTGGTATGAGTTGTCCCATGCCATTAATACGCCTTTCCCAGGCGGTGAGGAAACTTGGTTTGGGTGAAATGCTCAAAATTGTTGGCGATGACCCTATTTTTGAGCAGGGTGTCAGGGATTATTGCGGACTTAATCAAATTGAGATTATTAGTGTCCTACCCCTATCTGGACGAAAAATCGAGATAGTCATAAAAATAGCAGGCGATGAGTAGTCTAACGAGTAATTAATGGCGAGTGATTCTTTATGGCAAGTGAAGTAGATTTTTCAGCTTCAAAAAATAATGCAACTGTTTTCCTGGTCAGTGGTGAATTGGATAAGGCAATCGCTGCTTTTGATGTGGCTTTAGGCTTTGCCGCTATGGGTATTAAAGTAGATATGTGGTTCATTTTATACGGTATTAACAGCATTAAAAAACCACGTGGATTATTGGCTCGTTTTAAACATCTTTTTAAAATAATGCGAGAAATGCCTGGACGACGACCAGAAACTGACGTGCTTCCACAGAGACTTATTCCTTTTTTAAATTCAGCAACAAATAGTTCATTGCCGTTGAGCCAGTTAAACTTTTTGGGTTTTGGACCCCTGTTAGTTAATTTTGTTATTCGTCATAAGAATTCCCCTTTATTGCATGACATGGTTAAGGAGGCGGATTCCTTAGGCGTGAATTTTAAAATATGCCAGCCATGCATTGATATTCTAATGCTGGATGTTGAGGAAGAGTTAATGGTTAATGCTGAAGTCCATGGTGTTAGTGGTTATACCCTTGATGTAATGAAGTCTCATTATAATGGTGTATTTTAAAATAATATGCGTATTGTTATGCCTACCATTTCTGAGTTACAGCAGCAATTAGCTGAGGCGCGTGAACATCTAGATATTATAAAAATGGTAACCGAAGAACTGGTTACGGAATTAGATTTTGATAAGCTAATTGTTTCTATTGCGAACAAAGCCAGAGAAATTATTCAGGCTGAAACACTCGTCATTCCCATTATTGATTCAAGTGCTAATACTTATACTTATAAAGCAGCTGTGGGTAATAATGCATCAAACATTTTAAATCAGACATTTCCAATATCTGTCGGCATGTGCGGCTGGGTTCTCAGTCATAAAAAATCATTAATTTTTGCTAAAGACTTGCCATGGTTAATGGATGAAAAAACCAGTTGGGAAGAGGGTATGGAATCGGCCTTACTGGTCCCATTGATGGCGCGTGGCGAAATAGTAGGTGGTTTATCCGGACTGGGTAAACGAGGCGGTCAAAGTTTTACTCAGGAAGATTATGATCTGCTGGTGATATTTGCCAATCAGATTAGTATTGCGATTGACAATGCAAGGGCCTTTAAAGAACTCTCAGAAGAAAAAGAACGCACAGAAATAACGCTTAGCTCAATAGGTGACGCTGTTATTACAACGGATATGGAAGGCAATATTGTGCGTGCAAATGCTGTTGCTGGTGAATTGCTTGGTTGGACAGTTGCTGAATTAATAAGCAAGCCGTTATCGAGTGTGTTTAAGGTGTGTCATATCTCAACGGCTAAACCTGTTGATGATCCTGTTTCACGAGTGATTTCCAGAGGTGAAATGGTTAGCATGAAAGATCATGTTGTGTTGAGTGATCGAAATGGACGTGAATATCAAATTATTAGTAATGCTGCTCCTATCCGTTTAGACGATGGTGAAATTTTAGGTGTTGTTTTAGTTTTTCGAGATGTAACAGAGGAAAATAATTTATTAGCTGATTTAAGAGAAAGCGAGCAGCGTCATCGCCGTTTAATTGAACATTTAGGTAATGAATATTTTATGTTTGTACAAAATGCTGATGGTCAGTTTGTATATGTTAGCCCTTCAGTTGTCGATTGTCTGGGGTACTCGCCACAAGACTTTATTCAAAACTATCGTGGTTTCTTATCAGAAAATAAATTTAATAATAGTATTCAAGAAAAGTTAGAGCTTGGATTAAAGGGTGTTCGATCTGAGCCATATGAGGTGGAAATAAATAATAAGCAGGGCGATTCCTGTTGGTTGAGAATATCAGAAACACCTATAACAGATGAAGAAGATAACGTAATTGCTATTGATGGATTAGTGCAGAATATAACCAAACAACGAGAACTAGAAATGTATATGCGCCAATCCCAAAAAATGGAGGCGGTTGGGCAGTTGTCAGGCGGTATTGCGCATGATTTTAATAATCAACTCGGCGTGGTTTTAGGTTATCTGGAAAAACTCCAGATGAGTGTCAGTGAAGATTCCGAGCAGACTCGGTGGGTATTGGCGGCATCAAAAGCAAGTGAGCGTTGTGTTGAATTGACTAAAAACTTACTGGACTTCTCACGTAAAAAGAAAATTACTCAGTCAACTGTTAACTTAAATAACAGTTTGTCATCAATGCAAAGCATGATTGAACATTCTATTACTGAAAATATTGAGCTTACATTTCAACTGGATTCCAATTTACATAATGTTGTAATAGATGAAGGTGAATTTCAGGATGTTATATTAAATCTGGTGATTAATGCGCGTGATGCAATGCCAGAAGGTGGCGTATTATCTGTTATTACTGAGAATGTATCATTCCAGCATAAGCAGGCACATTATTTAAATAGTTTAGAACCGGGTGACTACATAAAGGTTTCTATTGTTGACTCTGGATTAGGTATGAGTGAGCAAATCGTAGAACGTATATTTGAACCCTTTTTTACAACTAAGCCAGTGGGGGTAGGGACTGGTTTAGGGATGCCTATGGTATTTGGCTTTATCAATCGAGTAAATGGCGCAGTAGATGTGCGCACAGAAGAAGATAAAGGTACCAGTATTGCGCTATATATTCCTAAAACACCAGGTAAAGTAAGGCTAGAAATGAAATCTGAAAAAAGAGTACTGCCTGAAGGTCATGAAAAAGTATTGTTAGTTGAAGATGAAGAGGCTTTACGGTGTCTGGCAGAAGAGTTTTTAAAAAATCTAGGCTATGAAGTGTATTCAACAGAAAATGCATCGGAAGCTTTAAACGTTCTTACCTCGAACGCAGAAATTGATGTGTTATTTAGCGATGTAGTCATGCCCGGTGGAATTGATGGCTATCAATTAGTGGAAAAGGCGAGGCAGCTACGGCCATCAATTAAGGTGCTGTTAGCGACAGGCTATGCCTCTCAGGAACAGACTAAACAAAATATGGCCGATGAAGTGGCCGATGTTATTTTATATAAACCTTATAGCCAATCGATATTGGCACAAAGAATACGACGTGTATTGGATATATGAAAATACTATTAGTAGATGATACAAAAACCGAGCGCCTCATTATATCGGCCTATTTGGAGAAATTAGGTCATACCACCATCTGTGCCGAAAATGGGCATCAGGCGATAGAGTTGTTTAAGTCTGAGTCACCTGACCTTGTTTTAATGGATGTCATCATGCCAGAAATGGATGGGCATGAGGCAGCCCGCTGCTTACGTAAGGATGAAAGGGACTGGGTGCCTATTATATTTTTAAGTGGTCGTGTTGCCGCGGAAGATATTGTGGCAGGTATTGAGGCGGGTGGTGATGACTATTTAACCAAGCCCGTCAATTTTACAGTATTGGGTGCAAAAATGACGGCTATGCAGCGTATAGCTAAGATGCGTCATAAACTGATTCTTTTATCAAGTGAGCTGGAGTCTGCGAATTCAGAACTTAAGAAACTGGTGAATATTGATGGTTTAACAGGGCTGGCAAACCGGCGCTACCTGGATAAATATTTGCGTGTAGAAGTTGCTCGCAGCATGCGTAATAAGCAGATGCTCTCCGTAATACTTTGTGATGTTGATTTTTTTAAAAAATATAATGATACCTATGGGCACTTGAAGGGTGACGACTGCTTGAAGGATGTCGCTAAAGCCATGGAGACTGCATGTAAGCGCACAACTGACTTAGTTGCACGTTATGGTGGTGAGGAGTTTGCTGTCGTATTACCAGATACCAGTGGTGAGAATGCAGTTATGCTGGCTGACTCAATGCGGCAGGCTATAGAAGACTTGAATGAAGAACACTCTGCCTCAGATTTAGGCAAAGTGACCATCAGTATGGGGGTGTATTGTTCGCTACCCCAAAATAAGGGCGCGTCAGAAAATATGCTGCAGAAAGCCGATGAGGCACTGTATCAGGCAAAACAGGGAGGTCGAAACCGGGTTGAGCTTTCTAAGGATGCTTGAAACCAACGCTTAAACCCTTCATAATCGCCCACCTTGTTTTACCTCGTTATGGTGACCTGTGTTGGTTCCCCCGCGACGATTAGCTGTAAACTCCGCCAGGCCCGGAAGGGAGCAACGGTAGCAGTGACATCGGGCGCCGGGGTGTGGCTGATGCAGGTTGCCACCCAGGTGACTTCTATTTAGTTCTATTCTCTCGACAGATTCTAATCGGTAGATATTCCAATCCTTTAAAAAATCTATGGATAAGCTTGTAACCGTGGCTGTTTCGCGTGTTAAACTTAGCGCCTTTCTAGCATAAGCAAAATCAAAATATTTCATGAGCTATCAGGTACTTGCGCGAAAATGGCGACCCGGAAACTTCACCGAAATGGTGGGGCAGGAGCATATCCTACGTGCGCTGATTAATTCACTCGATGAAGGGCGTCTACACCATGCTTATTTATTCACCGGTACACGGGGCGTTGGTAAAACCACCATTGCACGTATCTTTGCTAAGTCGCTTAACTGTGAAACCGGAATAACATCAAAACCCTGTGGCGTTTGTGGTGCCTGTGTCGCTATTGCTGAAGGTCGTTTTATCGATCTGATTGAGGTGGATGCGGCCTCACGTACAAAAGTTGAAGATACCCGTGAGCTGCTAGACAATGTTCAGTATGCGCCTACCCATGGTCGCTTCAAGGTTTACCTGATTGATGAAGTACACATGCTGTCTGGTCATAGTTTTAATGCGCTGTTAAAAACGCTGGAAGAGCCACCACCGCATGTAAAATTTTTACTGGCAACGACTGATCCGCAAAAGTTACCTGTGACGATTTTATCGCGTTGCTTACAGGTTAATTTAAAGCGCATGCCGATCAGCCTGATTGAAAATCATCTGAAGCATATATTGCAACAGGAAACAGTGACGTTTGACGATGCATCCATTCGTTTATTGGCGCATGGTGCAGACGGTTCGATGCGTGATGCGCTTAGCTTGTTAGATCAGGCAATTGCCTTTGGTAATGGTAAGCTTGACCGAGATGAAGTGCAGGCAATGTTGGGTACGGTTTCACGCGACCGTGTTATAGATATTTTAAAGGCATTGGTTGCGAACGATGCGTCGGTGATGATGCAGCATGTCGCCGAGCTTGCAGATCTAAGTCCAGACTATGCCAATGTGCTAGCGGAGTTATTAGCGCTTCTTCACCAAATGGCGCTTGCGCAAAAAGTACCTCAGGCCGTTGATGAAAATATTATGGATAGAGAGGCACTACTGCAGCTATCGACGCAGGTGAGCTCTGAAGATATTCAATTATTTTACCAGGTGGGCTTAATAGGTCGCCGTGATTTACCTCTGGCGCCAGAACCACGCAGTGGCCTGGAAATGGCCTTACTCAGAATGTTGGCGTTTAAGCCGAATTTACAGGCGCGTGCAGCAAGCCCGGTAACATCACAGGCAAAAATGGCATCACTAGCTAATCAGCCGATGCCATCCAGTGCAGAGAAAAAGCCTGCCGTTCAGGTGCAAAGCACGCCGTCGCCGGTGGCACAACCTGCTACACAGCCCGTCTCATCAAAGACAGAAGCTGCCGTACCTGTTCAGGCGATACAGTTTGACGGTAACTGGGCAGGCCTGGTAGAGGCGATGAATCTACGCGGTATGGTTAAGCAATTGGCCGTTAACTGTAACCTAAAAGAGAAGTCAGCCACTGAAGTGCGCCTTACGCTAAATCAGGAAAATGGACAGTTACTCAATCCAAACCTGCAAGGTAAGTTAGAAGAAGCCCTATGCAACAGTTTGCAGCAAAAGTTAAAATTGCATATTGATTTAGGCGTACTGGAGGTTGAGTCTCCTGCACAAACGCAGGCGCGGAATATTGCAGATCGACAGCAGTCTGCAGAAGAGTCGATTCAGCAAGACCCTATGGTGCAGGCCCTAAAAGAAAACTTTAACGCAGAGGTTGTGCCGAATTCGGTAAAGCCTCTGACTGAATAAATAAATTATACACAGTGAGAGAATGAGATTATGAAAGGTGGCTTAGGCAATATGATGAAGCAGGCGCAAAAGATGCAGGCTGACATGCAAAAAGCGCAGGAAGAAATCGCCAATATGGAAGTTGAAGGTCAATCTGGCGGCGGCATGGTGAAGGTGCTGATGAATGGCCGCCACGAAGTACGTCGTGTGACCCTTGATGACAGCTTAATGGAAGATGACAAAGAAATGATCGAAGACTTACTGGCTGCAGCGGTAAATGATGCAGTACGTCGTATTGAGCAGACGTCTTCAGAGAAGATGTCTGGCGTGACTGCCGGCATGAATTTACCTGCAGGCATGAAGCTTCCATTCTAGCTTTAATGAACTCGTCGGCCTGTAGTACTGCTCCTGCTGCGCAACCGCCTGGCAGGGGAAACCTTCAGGTCGCGAGAGCGTCTTTCTCAAAATATTTTATATGAGTCAATCTCCCTTACTACTTCAGTTAATCGAAGCATTGCGCTGTCTTCCAGGCGTTGGGCCCAAGTCGGCACAACGCATGGCGTTTCACTTGTTGGAGCGTGACAGAAAAGGTGCGACGACTTTATCTGTGGCGTTGGAGCAGGCAGTGGAGAATATAGGCCACTGCTCGCAGTGCAGAACCTTATCGGAAACAGATATTTGCAGCTTTTGTGGAGATACGCGACGCAAAGACGAGCTGCTCTGCATTGTCGAAACGCCCTCGGATGTTCTGGCGATTAGTCAGGCGACTGATTTTAAGGGTAAGTACTTTGTATTGATGGGGCACCTTTCCCCACTTGACGGTATTGGCCCGGCTGAACTGGGGCTGGATTTACTGGAACAGCGCTTACAGCAGGGGGATATAGAAGAAATTATTCTCGCTACAAACCCGACTGTGGAGGGCGAGACGACGGCTCACTATATATCAGAAATGGCGGCAGAGTACGGAGTGGAGGCAACCCGCCTGGCACATGGAATACCGTTGGGTGGCGAGCTGGAATTCATTGATGGCGGTACGCTGGCCCATGCCTTCAGTGGGCGACGTAAGTTGAATTTTTAAAAGCGGCAATTTTTTTCCTCTTTAGGTGAAAAACTGCCACCATTGCTTGCTATACTTTGGTGGTTCGAC
>Ga0316204_10012546_pt1 | contig 10309 bp, 8 predicted proteins | sample 6monrhotite_MG_2_FD_205661 | JGI IMG/M metagenome (GOLD analysis project Ga0316204, IMG submission 205661) | Microbial mat bacterial communities from mineral coupon in-situ incubated in ocean water Damariscotta River, Maine, United States -... | ecosystem: Environmental > Aquatic > Marine >... | reverse complement strand
CCAGATCACGGCTCGGCACCCCGGTTTCGGGATCGCGCACATGGCAATGCACCACAGCGGCGCCGGCCTTGGCGGCGGCAATGGCGCTGTCGGCGATCTGCTGGGGGGAACGCGGCACATGCGGGCTGCGATCCTGGCTGCTGCCAGAGCCGGTCACCGCGCAGGTAATAAAGACGTTTTTGTTCATATTCAGAGGCATTTTGGTTTTCCCGGCAATGTACAGGGTTGTGCCTAGAGTTATCCCCAGGCTCTTCCCCAGATTCCTATTTGCGTCACGGCCTACTGTGCCTCAGCCTTTGCAGAGACAGTTTACACTAAGCGAATCGAAGTTGATGAAATCCGCAAAAAACATCCTGCAACCCGAACATCGCCCGCTGAAAACAGCGGTGCTGGTGCTTGATGAATGCAACACGCTCTCTTTTGCGGCCGCCGTCGATCCGATGCGCGCCGCCAACCGGCTGGCCGGGCGCTGCGTCTTTGACTGGGACTATGTCAGTGCCACCGAAGACCAGCCAATGCTGACCAGTGGCCTTTCGGTGCCCAGCTTTCCCCTGGCCCGGCTCGAAGACTGCGAGCTGCTGATTGTCGTGGCCGGCTTCCAACTGGCCCAGCAAGCCACCCCCAGTCTGCTGGCCGGTCTGCGGCGCATCGCAGCGCAAGGCACGACGATTGCCGGCATTGATGGCGGCCCCTGGCTGATGGCCGAGGCCGGCCTGCTGCAGGGCCATCCCGCCACCACCCACTGGGAGGATCTGGAGAATTTTGCCAGCCGCTTTCCCGAGGTGGACTGCCGCAATGACCGCTTCACCGTCTCGGACGAACGCCTGACCTCAGGCGGTGCCACCCCGGCGATTGAAATGATGCTGCATATCATAAGCACCCGCCATGGCGCCGGCTTTGCCGCCCGTGTGGCCGGCCTGTTCCTCTATGATGGCCCCGCAGTTCCGACCCGCCCGCAAAGCCGCTTGGGTGGGCACAAACACAACGCCCTCACCGCCAAGGCCAACGCATTGATGGAAGCCGCCCTGGATGAGCCCCTGACCCTGACCAAAATTGCCGAACGCCTGGGCACCAGCCCGCGCAGCCTGCAACAGCAGTTTCGCCTGCGGCTCAATACCACGCCGCAGGACCACTACCTGCACCTGCGCCTGGCAGAGGCCCGCCGTCTGGTCAGCGACACCGATCTGTCACTGATGGAGGTGGCTCTGGCCACCGGCTTTACCTCGCCCTCCAGCTTTGCCCGCGCCTTTCGTGTGGCCCATGGCACCTCGGCGCGAGAGCTGCGCCAAATGCGCAATACGCCTGAAAAGGCCAGCTTTGGTGGTTCAGGCCAGTCCCGCCCGGAATCGCCCCGGCCCACCACTCATTGACCTTTTGCCCCCACAGGTTCCGCGTCAAGGGCCGCTTGTCGGCCCTGCGCAGCAGGGTTCACCCTTGAGGCGGAGCCTGTGGCAATAGACTCGTTATGGCCTCTCAGGGGCACACCTGCTCCTGAGAGGTATCTCAGCAAATTTACTGCCTGTTTCCGCCGCGCGAAGCGCAGCGCCCGGCCCAACTGCAAAGAGGCATATAGCCTCTGGCGCAGGCGGGAGCGCCCCCTTGCCGGGTTAGTACGGCATGGGATGGGCGCGGTGGGCCTGGTTGATTTCTTCCAGCACCTCCGCCGACAGCTCCAGCGCCACTGATTTGAGCGCATGTTCCAGCTGTGCTTGCGTTGTGGCGCCAAAGATGGCGCTGGCCATAAAGGGCCGGGTGCGGCACCAGGCCAGGGCCATATGCACCGGGTCCAGCCCATGCCGCGCGGCGATGTCCAGATAGGCCGCAACCGCAGTGTAAACCCGTGGCGAATGCCGCCCGCCCAGCTCTGGCACGATGGATTTGCGCGACCCCTCCGGCACCACGCCCTCCTGATACTTGCCCGTCAACAGCCCGGTGCCCAGAGGTGAAAAGGCCAATAGCCCCACATCCTCGTTGACGCTCAGCTCGGCCAGATCGGTGTCATACATCCGACAAATCAGCGAATACTCATTCTGGATCGAAGCCACCCTTGGCCCCAGCCCCTCCTCGGCAAGACGCAGCCACTGCGCGGTGCCCCAGGCGCTTTCATTGCTCAGTCCAAAGGCGCGGATATTGCCCTTGTCCACCTGCCCCTGCAGCGCCTCCAGACAGTCGCGCATATTGTCCAGGGTCTCTTCACGGTTCTGGGTTGAGGGATCAAAATTCCAGTTCTTGCGAAACATGTAGCTGCCGCGATTGGGCCAGTGAAACTGGTAGAGGTCGATATACTCCGTCTGCAGCCGCTTCAGGGAACCTTCCACGGTGCTGGCGATGGTCTTGGACGAAATCGGCGCGCCGTCCCGCACCGCTGCCAGGCCCTCGCCGGAATGTTTGGTGGCCAGAATATAGTCACCCCGCCGTCCGGTCTTTTTGTTCCAGGTCCCCAGGATTTCTTCGCTGCGCCCTGTGGTTTCCGCCCGCACCGGGTTGACCGGATACATCTCGGCGGTGTCGATGAAATTCACCCCGGCCGCCAGCGCAGTTTCGATCTGCCTATGCGCGTCATCTTCCGGTGTCTGGGTGCCATAGGTCATCGTACCCAGGCAGAGTTCTGAGACGACCATCCCGGTGGTTCCAAGTGGGTTCATTTTCATCGCGCGTTCATCCAATGTCCAAAATCAACACCAGATTATGCGACTGAAGAACCAATTCAAGCAGATACCTCGCGGCCCTCTATGTTAACAATCTCTATGTTAAATATCTTTTAAATTGGTCGTATTCCGAACGCGCATACAATGGTATGCAAAGATATACCGAGACACAAATGGAGACGCGCAATGAACGTTATTTCACCCAAACGCCTTAGCCAGATCCTGTCCGAAGCAGAGGCTGTGATCACTCAAATCTCAGTGACAGACGCACGCAACCTTCTGGACGATCCTGACACTTTGTTTGTTGATCTGCGCGACGTCCGTGAAATTGAACGTCTCGGTGGCATCCAAGGGGCGCATTGCTGCGCACGTGGACTGCTTGAATTCGCAATGGACCCCGAGAGCCCCTATTTCCGGGAGGTGTTCACACAATACAAAAATTACATCTTCTACTGTGACAACGGCCTGCGTTCCACCCTTGCGGCGCAACTGGCAATGCAGTTCGGCCTGCAGAACGTGCTCTGCCTCTCTGGTGGGCTTGAAGCTTGGCTTGAGGCCGGACGTCGGCTCGAACCCCTGCGTTGGACCGCCACCGCAGACTAAGCCTCCCTTGTAGATCCCGCCGAAATGGATCACCCTTACAGCGACCTATAGGAACTGGAGGGCGCCGGATTGGCACAAAACATCACCAAGGGCGTCAAGGCCCTGCTGGCCGAGGCCAATGAAACTGTCAACACCATGTCGATCTCTGAAGCCAAGGAAAAGGCGCAAGACCCCACCTATGTCTTTGTCGATCTGCGCGACATCCGCGAACTGCAGCGCTCTGGCCTGATCCCCGGTGCCTTTTCCTGCCCCCGCGGCATGCTGGAGTTCTGGATCGATCCCGACAGCCCCTACCACAAGCCGGTGTTCAATCAGGACAAGACCTATGTGTTTTACTGCGCCAGCGCCTGGCGGTCCGCCCTGAGTGCCAAAATCGCCATGGAAATGGGGCTGAAACCTGTGATGCATCTTGAAGGCGGATTTACCGCCTGGGAGAAGGCAGGCGGGCCTATCGTGCCACGGACAACCTGATGTCCCAGCCATCCCGGCGATTACACCCGGTCTCACGCCGCGCCTAGCACTGGTGGCAAAACCTGCTATGGGTTCAAGGAGGGGTTTGTTTCAAACTGAACCACGGCCCCCGCCGCCCGGACATAGCAGGGACCATATCATGCCGTCACGCCGACAAATCCTTCTGGCCCTGTTGAGCCTGGCTGCAGGCACCGGGCTCTCCACGGTGCCGGGGCGGCTCGTGGCGGCCAACCAGACCCAGACGCAGGCCCAGACTCCGGGTTATGCCCTGGATCTTGCCACCACAAAGGTGACATTTGGATTTCGCCTCAATGGCAGTTGGCAAAACGGCACGATGCCTATTTCCAGCTCACAGGTGGCGCTGGACCCCAAACAGCTGACCGACACCCGGGTTGCGGTTTCGCTGGATGCAAGGGCCGCCAGAACTGGTCTGATCTTTGCCACCAAGGCCATGACCGGCCCCAAAATTCTGGATGTCGCGCATTTTCCGACCATCCGCTTTGTCACCCGCCGCGTCCTGCTCGGCCCCGAGGGGCGCCTGTCCAATGGCGCCGAGCTCATCGGTGACCTCACCCTGCGCGGGATAACCCTGCCGCTTTCCCTGCAGATCGCCTTGTTTCGCCGCACCGGTAGCGCAGTGGATGATCTCAGCCGTCTGGATGTCACCCTGCAGGGCAGCCTGAGCCGTGCCGCCTATGGCGCATCGGGCTATGCGGGGCTGGTTGGCGACACTGTGCGTCTGGACATTCGCGCCGGTCTGCATCAGCTGGCATAAAGTGTCGCCAACAGGCTGGATACGACATTTGCGGCGAAAAACCTCTTGCAACGCCCCCGGCATACAGCATTGAGTGCCTGTTATGCGTATGATCATTTCCTTTGCTGCCTTGTTCCTGTCGGTCGTGCTGTTGCAGTTTGCAACCGGAGGCGTCGGGCCGCTTGATGCGCTGTCCGGGTTTGCCCTGGGGTTTGACAAAGAACAGATCGGCCTGTTGGGCTCGGCGCATTTTCTGGGCTTTTTTGTGGGCTGCTGGTGGGCGCCACGCCTGCTGGGCAGCATCGGCCATTCGCGCAGCTTTGCCGTTTGCACCGCGCTGGGAGCCATGGGGCTGATTGGCCATACGCTGACCAACGACCCCTATGCCTGGGCCGCCATGCGGATCGCCTCCGGGGTCTGTGTGGCTGGCAGCTATACGGTGATCGAAGCCTGGCTCAACGCCAAGGTCACCAATGAAACCCGCGGCCGCGCCATGGGCACCTACCGGCTGGTGGACATGGGCGGTTCACTGGGGGCGCAGCTGTTTATCGCGGTTCTGCCGCCAGCCTATTATGTCTCTTACAACCTGTTGGCGCTGCTGTGCTGTGCCGCCCTGCTGCCGCTCACCCTGACACGCGCCAGCCAGCCCGAGACCCCCAAGGCCCCGCGCCTGCGGCCTAAACTGGCCTGGCAGTGCTCCCCGCTGGCGGTCGCCGGGGTGATTGTCGCGGCGCTCAGCTCGGCCTCCTTTCGGATGGTAGGACCGATTTATGGACAGGAAGTCGGGCTGGAAATCGACCAGATTGCCTTTTTCCTGGCCTCATTTGTTTTGGGTGGGGCGCTGGCGCAATATCCAATGGGTTGGCTGGCCGACAAATACGACCGGCGCTGGGTGCTGATCTGGCTGTCGGCGGCGGCGGTGATCAGCTGCCTCATCACCATGATGGCCAGTCAAACCGGCACCCTTGGGGTGATGCTGGCAGCAGGGTTCTTTGGCCTCACCACCTTTCCGATTTTCTCGCTCTCCTCGGCACATGCCAATGATTTTGCCACCTCCGAACAACGGGTTGAGCTCTCGGCGGCCTTGATGTTCTTTTTTGCCCTCGGCGCAATTGCGGCCCCCTATGTGGCCTCCAGCCTGATCAGCAACTATGGGCCATCAGCCTTGTTTGCCTTTGTCGCTGTGGGTCATATTCTGCTGATGATATTTGGCCTGACCCGGATGCAAGCGCGGCCTGCGCCAAATGTCGAAGACCGGACCCGCTATGTCTATGCGCCGCGCACCTCTTTCACCATTGGGCGATTGCTGAAACGGGCGCGGGAGCGCAAATAAAAAGGGGCCGGAAACTCCCGGCCCTCTTTCCAAAATCTGTTTGATTGATCAGGCGGCGGAGCCCGGCTCTACCTCTGATGCCTCAGCCACCCCCTCAGATGGTTCATCAGCAGAGGAGGGTTTGGGTGCCTCAACCCCAAGTGCCGTACTGGCGATTCCGCTGACGCCATCTTCCATTGACAGGCCCAGCTCTTCGCCCAGCTTTTTCAGCGCCGGCATCTGCACCGCCATCCCCATGATCGAGTCCAGCGCCTGGTTCACCACTGGCTTTTCACCGCTACCACCCTGCACGGCCTGGCCATTGCCGCCAGCGCCGCTCATTGGGCCAATACCGCCAACCTGATGGATCTTGATCGAGTCGATCTTTTCAGCAGGTTTCACCATCTCAGCAACGATCAAAGGCATCGCCTCCAGACGGGCCAGATCAATCTTCATGCCGATCAGCTCAGCCGAGAGCGCATTTTCGGCGTCAACAATGGCGCGCTTCCCTTCGGCCTCGGCCAGCATGTCGTTCTTTTTCGCCTCAGCGCGAATGTTGAGCGCATCTGCCTCGGCCTGGGCTTCCTCGCGGCGGGCCTCCGCCCGGTCGGCGGCGGCGTCTTTTTCTGCCTGGGCCGCAAGCCGAATGCCTGTGGCCTGGCGCTCGGCTTCGCGGGTGGCCTGGATCAACACAATCTGCTTTTCACGTTCGGCTTCGGCCACCTGACGGGCGGTTGCCACGGCTTCGGTTGCCTTGGTCGCTTCGGCGCGGGCCAGATCGGCAGAGGCACGGGTGCGGCTTTCTTCTTCGGATTTTTGCTGAATGATAATCTGGCGTTCCTGCTCGGTCACCTCCAGCTCGCGCTCTTTGGTGATCTCAGCGACGCGGATCTTGCGCTCACGCTCAATATCGGCGGAACGAATGGCCTCTTCCCGCGCAATACGAGAGCGTTCGGTCTCGCGCACAGAATCTTCGGTCCGGGCGGCGATTTCAGCCTCCTGGGCGACGCGCAGGGTTTCCACCCGTTCCTTTTGTTCGATGCGGGCCTGCTCTTCGTCCTGCTCGATCAACAGTTTCTGACGCTGGGCCTCCATCGCCGCACGGCGCACCGACACATCAGCATCCGCATCAATCTGGGCGCGCTCCATCTTTGATGTCGCAATCACCTCGGCCAGTTTACGCATACCAACAGCGTTAAAGGCGTTGTTTTCGTCCAGCGCTTCAAACGGGGTCTGGTCCAGCGCTGTCAGTGACACGGATTCCAGTGAGAGACCATTTTTGGTCAGATCTTCGGAAACGGCGTTTTGCACCTCCTGGACAAAATCAGCCCGGTTTTCGTGCAATCCATCCATGGTCATCTGTGCCGCAACCGCGCGCAGACCATCAATAAGCTTGCCCTCGATCATCTCGCGCAGCTGCTCCACATCAAAGGTGCGATCCCCCAATGTCTGGGCTGCGCGGGCAATCCCCTCAGAGGTCGCCATCACCGAGACGTAGAATTCCACGCCAACGTCGACCCGCATCCGGTCCTGGGTGATTAGTGCCGCCTCGCCGTCGCGTTTCACTTCCAAGCGCAGGGTCTTCATGTTGACCGGGCTGACTTCATGCAGCAAAGGCACCACAAGAACGCCACCATCCATGATCACCTTCTTACCGCCTGAACCGGTTCTAATAAGGCTAACTTCGCGGGTTGAGCGCCGATACAAGCGCCCAAGCACCAGGCCAATAACAAGAAGAAGTGCCAGTACACTGGGCACACCAATAATCAGAAAATCCATTTGAATTTCTCCATCGTCCAATAAAATTTCGGCCGTTTGTTCGGTTGTTTGTTCAGCCGGTTGTTCAGCTGTTTGTTCGATTATTTGTTCGGTTGTTTTCTTGGCCATATCAAACCCGCCTTTGTGTCAGCAGATGAATGGCTGCAATAGGCGTCATTCCGACAATGGGATCAGAACATAGGCATCCTGCCGCCTGTCCCGGATCACCAGCACTTCGGTGCCCTATGTAATCTCTTCGCCCTTGGCAAAGGGTTCGGCGCGCAGATAATGCGCATTGCCATAACGATCCATCACCCGCACCTCGGCGGCGCGCCCTGTGGCGGCAGTGCCTTGGGTGATGACCCCCCGCCGACGCCCCAGGCTACGATCTGATAGGGCTTCGGTTTCGGTCTGCGGCAAAACCCGCGCAAAGACAGCGCCAAAGCTGCGGGCAAACCACAGACCAAAGGCCCCCGCCGGAATCGCAACCAACCAGGCCGACAGCGTAGCGGACAACAGGGATTTCACCCCCAGTTGCAGCCCGATACCGCTCAGGCCAAAGCCTAACAGCAACACGGCAAGCCAGATCAGCATCGGCATTTTTCCCAGCCCCAGCCAGCTGCCGACCCCGCCAGAGGCGTCAACCGGCAGTGGGTCTTCGGCCAGGTCAACGCCATCAATATCCGCAAGATCAAGATCGCCCAGATCTCCTAGATCGCCCAGGGCATCCGCGTCCAGAGAGAGGTCGCCCGCAACATCACCCATGTCGCCCAGTTCAGGCCCCTCGGCGCCCTCAAGACCTGCCTCGGCCTCACCGCTGCCAAGGAAACTCGCACCGATAAGCAGGGCCGCCAGTTCCAACCCGGCAAGACCAAAGAGCAGCGCCAGCGCAAAGGTGAAGGGCAAAAATCCGGGATCAAGCAGGTAGTCAAACATCTATGGCAAGACCCTCGAGGCAAAATATCATTCAGTATGCGATGGTATGCAGTTTATTTGGTGTATATCAGGGATATTTCAAGACATCCGGTGAATGACACCCGTTATAGCTGCGCCGGAACAAATCGCAAAGAGATGTAAAAGCAGTGTAAATGGGGCCTGATTCCAGGTGCGCTTTCAAAAATGCTCTGAAAGGTCCAGCCGGGGTTTTCGTGTCGCGCCGCATGGGGTAGACGGAGCTCTGACTTTACACATGGGTGGATGGCATGGCACGCGTTCTGATCACTTCGGCAATTCCCTACATTAACGGGATCAAGCACCTGGGAAATCTGGTAGGCAGTCAGCTGCCGGCTGATCTTTATGCCCGGTTCCAGCGCGCCACCGGTAACGAGGTGCTGTTTCTCTGTGCCACCGATGAACACGGCACCCCCGCCGAACTCGCCGCCGCCAAGGCGGGCAAGCCCGTCGAGGAATTCTGCGCCGAAATGCATGAGGTCCAGGCCGGGATTGCCAAGGGCTTTGGCCTCAGCTTTGATCACTTTGGCCGCTCTTCCAGCCCACAGAACCACGCGCTGACCCAGCATTTTGCCGGTAAGCTGGCCGAAGCAGGCCTGATCCGCGAAGTGGACGACAGCCAGATATACTCCCACGCCGATGGCCGCTTCCTGCCCGACCGCTATGTCGAGGGCACCTGCCCCAACTGCGGCTTTGAAAAGGCGCGCGGCGATCAATGTGAAGAATGCACCAAGCAGCTGGACCCCACCGACCTGATCAATCCACGCTCGGCGATCTCCGGCTCCACCGATCTGGAAGTCCGCGCCACCAAACACCTGTTCCTGTGCCAAAGCCAGATGAAGGACCAGCTGGACGCCTGGATCAACAGCAAAGCCGACTGGCCAGTGTTGACCACCTCGATTGCCAAAAAATGGCTGCATGACGGCGACGGCTTGCAGGATCGCGGCATCACCCGCGATCTCGATTGGGGGATTCCGGTCAAAAAAGGCACCGAGGACTGGCCCGGCATGGAAGGCAAGGTGTTCTACGTCTGGTTCGACGCGCCCATCGAATATATCGCCGCCGCTGGCGAATGGGCCGAGGCCAATGGCAAAACGGATGCCGATTGGCAACGCTGGTGGCGCACCGACATGGGTGCCGACGATGTGAAATACGTCCAGTTCATGGGCAAGGACAACGTGCCTTTCCACACCCTATCCTTCCCGGCCACCATCTTGGGCTCTGGTGAACCCTGGAAGCTGGTCGACCACCTCAAAAGCTTCAACTACCTGAACTATGATGGCGGCCAGTTCTCCACCAGCCAGGGGCGCGGCATCTTCATGGATCAGGCGCTGGAAATCCTGCCCGCCGACTATTGGCGCTGGTGGCTGCTCAGCCATGCCCCCGAAAGCTCTGACGCCGAATTCACCTGGGAGAATTTCCAGCAGTCCGTGAACAAGGATCTTGCGGATGTGCTGGGTAACTTCGTCAGCCGCATCACCAAGTTCTGCCGCTCCAAATTTGGCGAAGCTGTTCCCGAATCCGCCCCCTATGGCGAACCAGAACAGGCGCTGATTGCGGATCTTACCAGCCGCATTCGCGCCTATGAGCAGCACATGGAAAACATGGAAGTGCGCAAATCCGCTCAGGAGCTGCGGGCGATCTGGGTTGCCGGCAACGAATACCTGCAAAGCACCGCCCCCTGGTCCACATTCAAGACCAACCCGGAACTGGCTGCCACCCAGGTGCGTCTTGGCCTCAACCTGATCCGGCTCTATGCGGTGCTGAGCGCGCCTTTTATTCCCACCGCCTCCGAGGCGCTGATGCAGGCGC
>Ga0316204_10012545_pt1 | contig 10309 bp, 12 predicted proteins | sample 6monrhotite_MG_2_FD_205661 | JGI IMG/M metagenome (GOLD analysis project Ga0316204, IMG submission 205661) | Microbial mat bacterial communities from mineral coupon in-situ incubated in ocean water Damariscotta River, Maine, United States -... | ecosystem: Environmental > Aquatic > Marine >... | reverse complement strand
GAATTTATGTCTCTGCTTGGTGTGGATCCTGCTCTGCAATAGCTCGCCCCCCCACTATTGCCCACACCCCTTCCACCCGTAGGACCCCTTCAGCTAAGATCCCCCCTAGGACTATCCACCACCAATCATCTATCCCTAATTCGGTTACCTGATCCCCCCAGCACAGGGGACCCTGATCGGGTTACCCCCCCAGGGCTATCTTCCCTCCCCAGTCATCTACTACCATTACTTATACCTAATTGACCCCCACTGATCTTAGGGAGCCCTGCTAGGGATACCTCGCCTAGGATACCTAGCCAGAGAGAGCCTGCCTAAAGCCCCATAGGGATACCTAACCAAGACCTCATAGAGGCCCTGAGAGGGGCGCTCTGGTGTTGTATGGTGATGTTACCCACCTACCTAGGTGGCTTCCCGGACAGGGCTCCTACAGCCAAAATGCCCCCCTCGCTTCGCTCTGGCTTCCTCCACTCTCGCTTCGGAATGCCCCCAGAAATGCCCCATTTTCTGTCCCTATCAGGGTAAGCCCATGAAAGGCATAACGGGGGTGGGTTTCCTACCATCCCAGCCACTTCCAGTTCAATCAAACAACCCAACACCCGTCACACCCGCAGGTACGAAATGGCCCCAATTTCGGCCCCAATGATGTAACAACTTATGCGAGTGTTGCGGGTGACCCCTCCCAAGATCTGGGAGAGGTCGGGGACATAGCCACAGGTTAGTTAAGAGCCCTCCAGTCAACCCCGTTGGCCCGTCTATCGCGATCGTCGTTCAGGTTATCTCGCCGGTCTCCGATGGTCAGGTGGCGAGGGTTCACGCATCGGCGATTATGGCAAAGATGCCTGACGACTTGGTGGCGGTTGGTGGCTGCCTTGACCATTCCGCGTTTTTATGATCAATAACGAGTTCCTAATCAGCGCCTGTTAGTGGCGCTATTGAAGAAGCTCTTTAGCTTACTTCGATCAATGTTGGCGAAAAGGGCCAACCGCATCAGCCAAATAGTGGCTCGATGCAAGCTTATCACTGATGACCTCGTTCGCGAGACCTGTTCTTGCACCTAGACGCCGTTTGGCTTCGAGCTTTGAAAATGCTCGTCCGACGGGCGTTTGGTGATGGTCATCGATAATTCAAAATTGACGAAGTAGGACCATATTAATGTCGAAGAAAAATCGAAGCCGTTCGGCTAGAAGAAGAAGCCGCAACCGGGGAAACCAAGATACTGCGGTGATGCAAGCGACCGATGTTGCCGCCGTAGTTGAGCACTCGAACGAAATTGAAGACACAGGCGTCGCGCTGACGGCTGATGATAGCCCGATTGAACCCGTGGATCGAGGCGCTTCAAGTCAACCCGAAACCCAGAAACTGGAAACTGAAGAGGACCAAGAAAAACAAGAAAAACAACAAAACAAGGAGGAACTATCGCGGTTCATTGCGGGCCAATACCTGCGTCGTGATGGCAAGTTCTACAGGGTAAGAAATACCGGAGTAGCGATGGCGGCGACCGATGTGAAGCGGGCGAGCCTTCATCAGGTCAAGGCGGCGTTCCCATCGATCGAGATCACGGATCAGCTGTGGTCGGATGTCTGCCAGCACGCGATCAACGATACTCATACTGACCGTGAACAGTCGATTCCCGTTTGGGATGGAACTCAGTCCTGCAAGCCTGATGACGAGACCCATTTGACTTGGGACGAGGGCTTGGCCTCACTCAACACCTGGAGGAAACCCGCCTACCGTGAAGTCGACACCGACGAAGCAAACGGGGCACTGTTCGAGGAATTGCTGGAGCGCGTCTTCAGCGAGCCAGATGATCGCACTGTGTTCAGGGACTGGGTGGCGTGGAACCTTCAGAACGAGGGCGATAAGCCAACATGGTCTGTCTTGCTGTATTCCCAGTCAAAGGGAACCGGGAAGAGCACGCTTGGCCGACTGTTGAGCCTTCTGTTCGGACTGGAGAACTCCATGCCGCTGAACGGGGTCTCGAAGCTGACGGGCCGGTTTAACAAGACGGTCATGGTGCGCAAATTTGTGACCTGCGAGGAGGTGAAACTGAAGGCGGGAACCCGAACAGGATCGGTCACATGATGAACGAGTTGGGCTGGCGGCCTGAGAGGGCAAAGTGGGGCGGCGTCGACTATGCCCGGGCGGTCTGGGTGCATCCTGACTACCAAGTGGCTCAAGGCCGGGTCACTGGTCCTGACGGCTATGACGAGCCAGTTAGCCAAGTCGAAGAGGAGCTTGACCTGCTATGATTGCACCACGAACCAGAGTCAGAGACCCTTCGCAGGTTTGGTATGAACGCTTGCTCAAGAACCATCTAACTGAAGCCTTGGACAAGGTGGCGGAGTTGCTGGACGATACTGAGATGGACGAGAATGGTTGCTTGGTCACCGATACGGCGCAGCCTCGAAAGGTGCGCTTTCTGGGTGGGCAGGACCGTGCTTATCGTTTTGTTTATTGTATCCAGAACCGGCTCGCCACCAACCGCCACCAAGTCGTCAGGCATCTTTGCCATAATCGCCGATGCGTGAACCCTCGCCACCTGACCATCGGAGACCGGCGAGATAACCTGAACGACGATCGCGATAGACGGGCCAACGGGGTTGACTGGAGGGCTCTTAACTAACCTGTGGCTATGTCCCCGACCTCTCCCAGATCTTGGGAGGGGTCACCCGCAACACCCGCATAAGTTGTTACATCATTGGGGCCGAAATTGGGGCCATTTCGTACCTGCGGGTGTGACGGGTGTTGGGTTGTTTGATTGAACTGGAAGTGGCTGGGATGGTAGGAAACCTTGACGGTCGTTGATTGCTATCGCTTTTTCCCACTGGTCGACAGAACTGGGGCCGAAACAGGGGCGGAACGTAGCGCCAGCGGAGTGAGCATGGGGCGGTTTTAGCGGTGGTAACGGGTTGAAAGGGTGTGGTCTGCTAGCTCCAGGGTACTGCGCCCAGCCCGCCAGAGTTCAGTCAACGATCCGCCACCATCGCCGAAGACCAGCCGACCCGCTGACGAACTGGCGCTCTCTCTGGTCCTCTAACGACCGCTAGACCACTGCATAGGGAACCCGACGACCGGGTTGTTCTGAAGGCACTCTGGCGTCCGGTGAGGGTGCTGGCTCATGGTGGTCGGACCGGTGGTCACGACTTGGGGGGCGATTGACCTGCATCAAGGAGGAATATGGGCAAAAGTAGTAGTCTCTCAGACGGCAACTGCGCCAGAAATGGAGAACCAAAATGTACAAGAACATCTTGATACCGGTATTGCTCGATGATGACCACGAAAAGCACAGCGCCATCCAAGTTGCGAAGACTCTGGCAGGAGACGGAGCGGCTTTCACTGTCCTGCATGTGATGGACGTCATCCCTGCCTACGTTACAGCTGAGATTCCTTCGGAGGTGTTAGCCAATACTCGAAAAGAAGTTGAGGAAGGCGTCTCTGCAATATCCAAAGAACTACCAAATTGCGCTGGGGTGACAGTTTCAGGTCACGCAGGAAATGCTATCGTCGAATATGCTAAGAATCACGGCATTGATTGCATAGTTTTGGCGTCTCATAAGCCAGGCCTGCAGAATTATTTCCTTGGTTCAACCGCTGACCGCGTCGTCAGGCACGCCGCATGCGCGGTGCACGTTCTCAGGTAGTGAGCAATAAGGCGGTTGAAGCGCCATGAAGGTTCCATCACCCACCAGATCCAGCTAACAAGAACCGCTCACGGTCGAGCAAGTCCGCAGAACCTTGTTTTTGGCTCACTGCTTTTCTGTGTTTGCCGCTGATCGGCGATGGCAAATGCAGGGACTGACGCTCGGGGGGAACGTCAGCCCCACATCTTGAAGGGGACGCGACCGTCCCAGTTTATGTCTCGGAAACCGGTTGGCCGCGTCGATCGAGGGGTGTGATGCAAAAAACACCCCAACTGATTGCACAATACCATCTTCTCGGCTTTGATCACCTGAGCATTCGCATATCGGTCTATCCAAAAGGATAGGTTCCTGCCTGGGGCATCTGCGCAAAACCCCAAGTGCTTAGGGGAAAGCAGCGATGAAAGTAACATAGCCGAGACGCCATGTTCTCTGATTATGTTGGTTCTTACATTCATGGAGGAAATCGAATGGAACAACTTATCGGCCAATTGATCGGTGGTGCTCTCGGCGGTACAGCGAGCGGCAAGGCCCTTTCCGGCAGCAGCCTTGGTAGCGTCGGCAACCTTATAGCTGGCGTTGTTGGCGGCGTAGGCGGTGGCCAACTGCTGGGTGGCGCTCTTGGAATGGCAGGCGGTGATGCAGCTAGCGGCATGGATCTTGGCGCTTTGGCAGGAAACCTTGTTGGTGGCGGCGTTATGGGCGCGATCGTTCAAGTGGTCGCTGGCATCGTCATGAAAAAGCTGCGCGGCTGACCGCGCTAGAAGGAGCCTTAGGGCTCCTCCATCGCCATTGCTTGTTAGACGTGACGGGAAAGGCCCGGCCGAACTTAGAACCCGCGTCCCTTGAACTCATCAGTTGGGACCAAGAGAAGAAAGGCAAGCACTGCGAGGTTCAGGGCGGGTACCAAGAACAATAGAAACCACCATTGATTGACGCCAGTATCGCGTGTTCTTCTCGCCCCGAACGAAAGCATGCTCACGGCGGACGCGAGTATCAGCAACCAAGGCAGCAGGGCGTCAGGGGTTTCGAAAATCCAAAATACACTGATGATCTGGATGAACCCGATCGCCAGTTGGCTGACCAGAAATCCAAGTCGACCAATCGTTCCTGAAAAACCAAAGATAAACCGCAGTCGATCAACGAGTCCTACCTGAACTGTTCCCGCACCTTCTTGTATTTCTGATACCCATGCCTCTTCGTTCTGCTGGGCTCGGTAAACCCAGAGCAGCGCGAAACAGGCCACTCCTGCCAGTCCCGCGACGAGTGCAACCTTCGCAAATAGCATCAGCGCTGGTGACGAGCCGAGGACAGCAATGGCTGACGACGCAAGAACCAGACCCGTTCCTCCAAACCAGACCAGAGCCCAGCCAACGCGATCACCAAGTGCCTGTTCTTGTCCTTTGGTTTCGTCGTCTTCACGCTCAAGGAACGCTGAGACGATCGGTTGGAACACTGGCAGTTGGATTAGCCAGCTGGCGAAGACGCCTCCAGCACCGACCACCGCAACGACGATCAACAAGCGCCCCAGCAGCTCAAAGTCCTGCGGGTTCTCCGCATCAATCGAATAGTAGATCGTTCCCGCCAACCCCAGCAGCCCGGCCAACAGCACGGTCCAAAATACTTTGCTCATAAGTCTCTCCCAAAAATCCGAACCTGACCAGCTTTGCCGTAGACCGCCCCGCGTAATTTCGAAGCGGGTATCTGAAAAGAGACTCATAGTCTGTAGATCGAAAGTCTGCAATCACGCCTAGGTCAGGGATGACCATTCAGCGGCTCGTGGGCCGAAACCTTAAGCGATATAGGGAGGCGGCAGGGCTTTCGCAGGAGGCCCTCGCCTTCGAATGCGGGCTGCATCGCACCTACGTCAGCGGCGTTGAACGCGGCGTCAGAAACCCAACCGTCGTGGTGCTGGAGCGGCTGGCCGCACCGTTGGAGATCGAACCGTGGCGGCTGTTGTTAGAGGCTGATACAGACCACTAGAATTGCTCCCTGAATTCTGTCTAGTTTCAGCACCAAGTCAGAAGGAACAACAGCATGCCAGAGTTCAGCCAAATTCCGGTTCTTGACCTTGCACCACTTATCGCTGGGCAGGACGCTTCGAACTTGGCTCAGGAGTTTGCAAAGGCTTACGGAGATACCGGCTTCGCCTATGTCGTCAATCATGGCGTTGATCCAAACTTGCGGGCCGCTGTGTTCACGGCGTCCGCACAGTTCCATGATCTGCCCGCAGAAACCAAAGAAGCGATTGCCCTCAACCAACTTCATCGTGGCTACATCGCGATAAACACCTCGACAGACATCAACTCAGAGCTCGCGAACGTCACCAAACCCAATCAGTCGGCGTCCTTCATGATGATGCGAGAAGATTGCGAAGCTGAGGCTGATGTTTACCTCTCGGGCCCAAACCAGTGGCCAGAGCTTGAAGGGTTCCGCGAGGCCTGTGAAGCCTACGTCATTGCAATGAGCGATCTTGGCCGCAGGCTCATGGGTTTGGCTCTAGATGCACTTGGCGTTCAAGACCGGACGATCTTGGCTGCCTTTGAGACGCCAACGATCTGGCTTCGTCTGCTCCACTACCCGCCTCAGTCACCTCAAGCGCCGGATGACCTCTTTGGATCAGCGCCCCATATGGATTTCGGCTGCCTGACGCTTCTTGCCCAAGACGATGTTGGTGGTCTGCAAGTCCAAACTCCAGCGGGAAACTGGGTGGATGCGACGCCGCTTGACGGCGCGTTGGTGGTAAACGTTGGAGACATGCTTCACCGGCTTTCAAACGGGCGACTACGGTCCACTCCGCATCGCGTCGTCAACGCAACAGGCCGTGAGCGGTATTCCGTCCCGTTCTTTTTTGATCCTCATGTCTCAACAACCATCGCGCCTTTGCCGGGCACCGGTAAGCCCAAGTTCGAGCCGATGAACTTCGGAGAGTTTCTGCGCAGCGAGTTGGAGGCGGGCTATGACGCTCACAAGTCGGATCAAGAAATCGAGTAAACATTGGGCGATTGAAGTAGCGGCGCAGGGCCCAAGTCGGATCTTTCGAGCACTGAAATTTCAGTTTAACGCCAAGTTCTGAACACATTTGGGCTTCAGATGGTGATCAATCAAAGATCACGAGAGGCAACCATGCATCCCAGCCCAACTTACCTTCAGCAAACCGACCACCAGCGACCAACCGGAATTGCCAGAGATTCTCGCCGCTTCAGACGGGTCTGTTTCTTGATGTTAGCGGCAGCTGTTTTCTTGCTCTGGACAGCCAATGTGTAACCGCGCTCCTTCTTGGTCCATACCAATCAGGCGCGTAAGCCGAGCAAGTCTCTCAGTTAGCGGCAAAGAAATCCCAATCTGTCAGGACGTGACTAAACAACAATTCGGCTAGACCTCTGCCGCTTGCCCCTTCGGCCGGGCAGGTTGAGTTACCCAGAAACCAAAGCCATCCAGCGTCATTCGTGAGTTTGAATATCTAGACCGACACCATTCGGACCCAAAATCAGATTGTTTGGAAGAGTGCTGACGTCACCGCTGCGAATAGCTTCAGCGATCGCTTCCAGTGCATAGGCTGCCGCAAGCCGAGAACGCCTTGAGATACTGACAGTAACAGTTACGTCATTCATTTTATGCTCCACAAACCAGCCCTAGTTGTATCATTTAGTGCACCAATCACCCTGCCGCTGCAATCCGCCAAAACTATGATGCGCCAAATGTCGCAGCACCTAATTTTACGTTGATCTGAAGAAGATCAATCAAAATCCGGATATGCCCACCGGTCCGTCATGACTAAGTTGGAATGCCAAGTTTAGGTGCTAGTTCCACCGCAATATCGCCGGATTCTCGCGCTACCCTAAGTTTCAATCAGCTAAGGGTTTTGCCATGCCAACTTCATTCGAAGACCAGTTCTTTACTGTCGATCCGGGGGCACCGCCGCCAGCAGGCACTCAACTTGTTTTTCAGCGCGTGGAGTTCATCGACGAGAACGATGATGGGAACATCGGCACTAACACTGGCGATACCTTTAACGGTGTTAACGTGACCAACGTCTGGGAAAACGACACGCTCACTGTCGAATTGCCTAGCGGTGCCCAAGTCACCTACACAGGTGTTACGTTCTATCTTTCGTCGGGCTCTCCAGTATTCACTCCGACAGATGGCCAAGTGCTTCAAAATGGTACTTTCGTCAGCTCGACCTTTGTTACCCAAAGCACTCAAACGCCGGTTGGCAGTCTCGGCCCAACCTGTTTTACGCCCGGCACTTTGATCGAAACCCCATCAGGAGCGCAACCGATTGAAGATCTTCGTATCGGTGATCTGGTAGAGACCCTGGATCACGGTCCACAGCCCATAAGATATATTGTGGATGGTTCCTTTCGCGCAGCGGACGACTTCGCACCAATTAGGTTCGAGGCTGGCAGTATCGGCAATGACCTATCACTAGAAGTTTCCCCTCAACATCGCATGCTGATCAGCGGTTGGAAGGCGGAACTATTTTATGAGCAAAGCTCGGTTCTCGTAGCTGCTAAACATCTGGTAAACGGGCATTCAGTTCGTCAAGTCTTTGGCGGTTCAGTCCGCTACCTCCATTTGTTGTTTGACCGACATGAAATCGTCTTTGGGCAGGGCGTTCCGTCGGAAAGCTACTTCCCGGGCCATGCTTGCGATGCACTTGAATCGGCAACCAACCATGAGCTGCTGTCGTTCTTTCCTGAGCTGCTTGACTACGCCGACACCACTCAGACGACGGCCCGCTCTATCGTGCGGGGTAAGGAAGCCGTCTTACTGGTGAATTGATCGCTGTTCAGGTTTGGCTTCCCTTCTTCCGTCGTCCGATCTCCCTCGTGGTTTGCGGGTCGGCCGCAGCTGCCTGAATGAAGAAAGTCTTTTGGTCAGCAGGGCACGTTGATCTGGCTTAAGCACTCATTGGCTGGCCGGATAAGGGCTGTATTGGACAATAGTGACAGTCACAAAATAACTGCTTAGCCTTGTGAAACATGATTAAGGAAGATCCCGCCCATTGTCCCACCTGCGGCGAAACCACGTCGAACTTGATCCGGTCAGTGTATCCGCCGGGCCAAACGGAATCCTTCGCAGGCATCAAAGTCCAGACTTGACAGTGCTCGGACTGCGGCGATCACCAAATCAGGAAGGTGAAGTCCGACCGACTTATTATTCGTTGAGTTTTTAGTATCAGCCTTTACGCTCACTGGGGTTCCAGCAGGTTTCTTAGCCAGCTCGCCCCTCCCAGTCGGTGCTGCATACCCTCTGAGGGCTTGTTGGGGCACGTCGACCTAGCCTTTTTGCGCTATCTAAGCGCGGGGCGAAGGTCTAGATATGGCATGTCCCGGCGAGTAGCTTACACTGCCGTAGCCTGTTCGCACCATGTGCGGCATTCCTTGTAGAAGCTTGCCGGGGCACCCACCTGCTCAACTGAACCAGATTTGATCTCCGCTCCCAAATGCGTTTACCACGTGATCGTCGGGTGGGGGATTCCAATTTGTCTATACGATTAAGTACCGGCCAAACAACACAGAGATGAACAGCGCGTCTGGCTCAGACGACTACGAAACAGCTAAGAGTGCTCTGCAGGCAGCAGAACCACTCAGAAGGAACGGTATGATCGTCAGAGTGATTGGCGATAGAGAAGGTGAATTCGGCATGTCATTTCTTCGTTTTCTGGCGCATACTGAGCACACACCAGCCAAGAGAGCTAGAATATACCAACATGAATCTAGGTTACTCGATAGGTGTTGCTTTGCTGGTTGCCGTAACGTTGATCGCGCTTTTGATAGCTTTGTTTGATGCAGAACGACCATTGGGCGGCGATACTGCTGATGAGATCTCAAACGAGAAGTGATAATTGTGCTCGATCTGATCGTTCTGGCTTACTGCCTATTCAGTCAATTAAACCTGCCCTCCAGATAAAAAAGAAAAGTGATTCCCCCCGGCCAGCGCAACGCCAGCCGAGGGTTTTCTTATGGATATCGTCTGTTGACCACGTAGTCCGCGAGCCACTGCCAGTACCCGTTAGCATCAACGAACCCCTGAGCTCTCGCAGCGACGTCCTCCGCGTCAGCTCGAGACAGCCCACCATCGAACTCAGCAATGGCAGCCCGCTCCTCGAAGGCTTCGATGTCTGGCGGGACGGTCATGCCGGAAGCCGGATCTGATCGACGATGCCGCGCTTCTGCTCGTCGGAGATACCTGCGGAGTAGATCCCGTAGGTTATCCCGTTCTCCGACCGTGCTGACTGATGACCAACCAGCGATGCCGTCCAGTGCTCAGGGACGCCCGTGCGCTCGCACTGCGTGATGAACCACTTGCGCGTTGAGTGAAACACCAGTTGATCCAGAACCAACCAGTCCCGCACCCGCGAGAACCGCTTCGTCACGGCGTTCACCGTCAAGTCGGGGAACAGTGGACCGGACGTTGGCAGCTGCTCGAATACGCCGTCCAGATCAGGATGCAGCGGCACGAGTCTTTCCGCAGCGTCGGTCTTCAGCAGTCGAAGCTTGTTCGGTCTGACGTGAACGAAGCGCCCAAGGTTGCCCTTGGTCACCAGATCTTCCCGCTGTAATCCAACCGCCTCGCCAGCTCGCATCCCCGTGAGTAAACAGGTCAACAGAACAGGACGCAGCACCGGATCGTCGTGGTTCAACAATCGCCTGACTTCAACGTCG
>Ga0316204_10012544_pt1 | contig 10311 bp, 11 predicted proteins | sample 6monrhotite_MG_2_FD_205661 | JGI IMG/M metagenome (GOLD analysis project Ga0316204, IMG submission 205661) | Microbial mat bacterial communities from mineral coupon in-situ incubated in ocean water Damariscotta River, Maine, United States -... | ecosystem: Environmental > Aquatic > Marine >... | reverse complement strand
GACGGTCGGAAGCGCGGCCCGAGCCGATGCCGGAGCAACGCAGGCCTTGATTGACAAGATAACCGGCGGAACGACACCCCAGGAAGGCCGTGTTATGCTGGAAATGCCGCAGATCGCCGAGAACGGCAATACCGTCCCCATGTCGGTTTCCGTCGAAAGCCCCATGAGCGACAATGACTATGTGAAAACCGTTCACATTTTTGCCGAAGGCAACCCGACACCTGAGGTTGCGAGCTTTCATTTCACCCCCATGAACGGAATTGCCGAGGTGTCCTCGCGGATGCGTATGGCGAAAACCCAGGACATCGTTGCCATTGCGGAAATGAGCGACGGATCGATCTTCATGGACCGGGTACAGGTTAAAGTCACCATCGGCGGTTGCGGCGGCTGATCGGGAACAGGAGACACGACAATGGCAAAAAAAGCGAAAGCACGTATCAAGGCCCCCAAAAGCGTCGTAGCGGGTGAGCCCTTCGAAGTAAAAACACTGATCTCGCACAATATGGAGTCAGGTCAGCGCAAGGATAAAAGCGGCAATCAGGTTCCGCGTATGATCCTCAATAAATTCTCCGCAAAATTCAATGGCGCGGAAGTTTTCAGTGCCGATTGGCATCCAGCGATTTCGGCCAACCCGTTTATGGCCTTCCATATGACTGCGACGGAAAGCGGGTCTCTCGATCTCACGTGGACCGATGACAATGGCGAAGTTTACGAAAAATCCAAGAAAATCAAGGTTGGATAATACGGCACAACCGGAGGTCAATGGTATGATACGTAACTTACTAATCCTGAGCGGAGTCGCTGTTTTCGGCCTTGCCATAACATCCCCGGCAACAGCCGGTGGCGAATGGGGCGCCTACGAGGTTGGCGATATTCGCAGTGGATACACATACGCTGCGCCAGAAACCCGGGCAATCCAGGATGACGATTTTGAAAATCCGGGGTTTATCTGGGTCGATTACGGTGAAGAAATTTGGTCGGACGTTGATGGCGAGGCGGGTAAATCCTGTGAGAGTTGTCACGGTGACGCCAGTGTCATGAAAGACGGCGTGACCGGTATGCAGGGGGTCGCGACCAAGTATCCTGTTTACAGTAAAGCGCTGGGCAAGCCGATCAATATCGAGCAGCAAATCAATCGTTGCCGTGAATTGAATATGAAAGCGGCACCCTACAAATGGGAGTCCAAAGAACTGTTGTCGATGACAGCCTATGTGAAGTCCCAGTCTCGGGGAATGCCGTTGAATGTCGATGTTTCAGGCGTCATGGAACCATTCTTCGAAAAGGGGAAGGATTTCTACTTCCAACGCCGTGGACAGCTGGATTTGTCGTGCGCTAATTGTCACGTCGATAATCCAGGAAATATGATCCGCGCCAACCTGCTCAGCATGGGAATGGCGAACGGCTTCCCGACCTACCGCTTGAAGTGGCAGAAACCGGGATCACTGCATCGTCGCTTCCGGGGTTGCAACAAACAGGTAAGGGCGAAACCGTACAGCAACGGTTCCGATGAGTACGTGAACCTCGAGGTCTTCCTGACCCACCGGGGTAACGGATTGCCCATCGAAACACCTTCCGTGCGGAACTAAAACTCCCTGAACCCATTGATACAGGGGCGTCACTATTGACGCCCCTGATCTTTTCTTTCCAGGTTGTAAGAACATGATGAATAGACGCGATTTCCTCCAGGTTACGGCGGCGACGGCTACAATGATGGGCGGCTCAGCCCTTGTTGGACGCGCTGCCGCAGGTCAGGTTATTACTCAGGCCAGCTTGTTGAACTTCAAGCCGGTTGGGCAGGTAACCTTGCTTAACTTCACTGATATTCATGCCCAATTGACGCCGCTCTACTTCCGCGAGCCGTCCATCAATCTTGGTGTGGGCGAGGTTCATGGGTTGCCACCTCATTTGACCGGCCAGGAATTCCTGAGCCACTTCGACCTCGAAGGCGGCACACCGGAAGCGTATGCATTCTCAAACAAGGATTTTGCGACCCTTGCCAAGGAGTACGGTCGGATTGGCGGTATCGACCGCATGGCCACACTTGTTAAGGCAATTCGTGCAGAGCGACCTGACAACACCCTGTTGTTGGATGGTGGCGATACCTGGCAGGGATCGTTTACGTCACTACAGACGCAGGGCGAGGACATGGTCGATGTCATGAATGCCCTTGGTGTTGACGCCATGACCGCCCACTGGGAGTTCACTTACGGAACGGAGCGGGTGCAGGAACTGATCGAGAAGCTGAATTTCCCATTCCTCGCCGGTAATGTGCGCGATACGGAATGGGACGAGGAAGTCTTCGACTCGACGGCATGGTTTGATCGCGGTGGCGTCCGGATCGCGGTGATTGGTCAGGCATTTCCCTACACACCTGTCGCCAACCCGCGTTACATGATCCCTTCGTGGTCATTTGGTATTCAGGAAAAACTGGTGCAGCAGCGGGTGGATGATGCCCGTGCTGACGGCGCAGAACTGGTGGTCCTGAACAGTCACAATGGGTTTGACGTGGATCGTAAGCTGGCATCCCGCATCACCGGCCTTGATGTGATCCTGACGGGGCATACCCACGATGCCATTCCGGCGGTGATTGACGTCAATAAAACACTTTTGGTGGCGTCAGGTTCGCATGGGAAGTTCCTCGCCCGTCTTGATCTTGATATCAAGAATGGGGCCGTCGCGGACTATAGTTTCCGGCTTATCCCCATCTTCTCGGATGCCATCGAGCCAGACGCGGAGATGACTGCCGTAGTTAAGGAGATCCGGGCTCCCCATGAAGCCGAACTCAGCCGTGTCATCGGACAGACGGAGTCCCTGCTGTATCGGCGGGGTAACTTCAACGGGACCTTTGACGATCTGATTTGTCAGGCACTGCTTGAAGAGCGGGATGCCCAGATTTCGCTATCACCCGGTTTTCGGTGGGGGTCCTCGTTGTTGCCGGGGCAAGATATCACGGTCGAGGATATCTATAACCAGACCGCGATCACCTACCCGAATGCCTATCGCTCGGAGATGAGCGGCCAACTGATTCATGATATTCTGGAAGATGTGGCTGATAACTTGTTCAACGAAGACCCCTACTACCAACAGGGCGGTGACATGGTCCGTGTGGGCGGGATGTCGTATGAGATTGCTGTTCAAAACCCCATCGGCAAACGGATCAGCAATATGACGCTGGCGTCTTCCGGTGAACGAATTGACCCGGCGAAGACCTATACGGTAGCGGGATGGGCATCCGTGAATGAAGGAACGGAAGGGCCCCCCATCTACGACGTGGTATCGAGCTACATTGAACGAAAAAAGACCATAAACGTGGACAATGCTCCGAAGATCAAGGTCACTGGTGGATAACCACGGGTAGGGTGAGCGTTCCTAGGCTCAACGACGCTGGCGGGAGAACGGGTTCCAATGGGTGGTTTCGAGGTTAGCTATGTCGGCGCATTCGTTGCCGGGCTCATCAGTTTCCTGTCGCCGTGCGTTCTACCGCTGGTCCCGCCGTACCTGTGCTTTCTGGGTGGTGTGACCTTTGACGAGCTTTCTCACCAAGGAGACACGCCGGTAAAGGGAATTCGCCGCCGCGTCATCATCGCCTCCATCGCTTTCGTGTTGGGGTTTTCGACGGTGTTCATATCGCTGGGGGCAACGGCATCATGGGCCGGTGAACTCGTTGGTGAATATCTCGAAACCCTTAGTAAAATTGCGGGCGTGGTGATTGTCGTTCTGGGGTTGCATTTTCTCGGTGTTTTTCGTGTTAGTGCCCTGTTTCGGGAGTTTCGGTTTCACGTCGCGGAACGCCCGGCTGGCGTGTTGGGTGCGTACGTCATCGGTCTGGCATTTGCCTTTGGCTGGACACCCTGTGTTGGGCCGGTGTTGGCGGCGATCCTGTTTATGGCCGGCAGCGATGCTTCGGTGACACACGGGGCGTTTCTACTGGCAGCTTATGCTTTCGGGATCGGGGTTCCCTTCATTATCGCAGCGTTGGCCATTGGTCCGTTCCTCGGCTTTATGAAACGGTTCCGTCGGCACATGGGCCTTATGGAAAAGGTCATGGGGGCCTTGCTGGTGATGACGGGTATTCTGTTTGTTACCGGCAGTTTCAGTGCGATCGGATACTGGATGTTAGAGATGTTTCCCGCATTAGGGCAGGTCGGTTGACAGGCCATGTTCCGTGCAACTGGCTGCCCGCTATCAGGCTGTCTTACGGGCGAATATAAATCCATCCCTGTAGTGAGCGTTCGACAATCTCTGCGATGCCCGCCTGAACATAATCAACACCCTCGATCAAATCTCCGGGGGTGTGTTGCGTCGCATCCATAGTGTTGCCGCAGCCAAGGAACTCCACGTCGTACTGCAACAGGCTTTCAATCCGTTCCTGCACGGGGGAACTTCCGCTGTAGAGAGCAGGCATGCCGCGTCCGAATGCAACGATGGCAATTCTTACATTATCCATGCCATAGAACTTCTGCAGGTTCACGGCGTTAAAAAGAATGTCATTCATTTTCCTTGGGTCGTCGGACGACAGCTGAAGCATGATTTTTCTGGGCGCATCGAAGCTGGGCACAGGATTGGCGAGTTCGGTCTCCGATGCATGACCACTGTGCCCGGCGAGAACACTGAGCACGATCGCCAAACTGCACAGACGTACGAAATGTGAGAGCATAGTCGTCCCTTTTCTGTTCCGTGGGACATCAGGGTCCGCACGCCATCAACCATGTGAATTTTACGACGGTATTCCGAATGCAGAAATAACAATCGTTCCGTTCGACATGTTTCTCGCGAGATATTGATCGAAATTTCCTGATATACTGACCCCATACGTTGGCCCTGTGACGGGAATTTACAAAGGAGGTTCCGATGCCCGGATTAAACGTGGAAAGTCGCTTTGCCCGAGGCCTCACTCGTCGTCGGTTCATGGGCTCGTCGCTCGCAATGGCGGCATTGGCGGCGACAGGGGCGGCGGCAGGCTCAGTTACAGGCACGCAGCCCGCGTGGGCATTGCCTGAATTGGACCATTCTTCTGTGGTCGAGGTCGGGGGGTATTTTTCGCAAGACTGGTTTCTGGACAGCTTTCTTGAGCTATCGGATGACCTGAGCGAAGCGACCGGCAATGGCAAACGACTCGCTATTATCTGGGAGCAAAAGGGGTGTCCCTATTGCAGGGAAACCCACATGGTGAATTTCTCCATACCTGCGGTACGAGACTGGATCAGCGAACGTTTCGATATTATCCAACTCGATATCTGGGGCGCGCGCGAGGTCATGGATTTCGATGGGCAGGTTATGGAAGAACGGGCTCTCGCTCGTAAGTCCCGCGTGACGTTCACGCCGACAATTCAGTTCTTTTCGGAAAGTGGCTTCTCGGAGGTCGCCAGGATGCCGGGGTATTTCAAACCTTTTCATTTCCTGAGCATGTTCGAATACGTGCACGAGAAGGCGCACACGGAAACCGACTTTCAGCGCTACCTGCAAGACAAATTTTCCCGACTACAGGCCCGGGGAGAAGATGCTGAGGTTTGGTAAGGGCAGATAATACAGGTGTTTTCTGAAGCGGTCAGGTGAGTGTCAGGTTCGGTCGGTAGGTTTTTCGGTATCCGTGCCACTGAACGTCTCCGGCAAATCCCTTCCCCCACATGTGTGATTGGTAGTTGTCGGGATCAACGAGGGAAACCGAACAGGACACCGAATAATGGCGAATGATGCGGATACAAAAATGGCCCTTGCTGCCGCTGAGTCAGCACTCGGAGATGCGATCAATCGGCATGAGTTGATGAAGACCCAGCATCAACAGGCTATTTCCGAGATTGTGCACGATATCAAGAATCCTTTGAGTGCAATGATGGGGTATATCGCCTTGTTGAAAAACGAGGTCGCGGGACCCGTGAACAACGACACCTATTCAACATATTTCAGTACCCTCGATACGGCAGCAGAACGATTGCTCGGTTTATGTGGGACGTTGTTGGGGGAATATGCGGATGGGCCACAATCCGCGGACGCGCCAAGGAAGGTCGACGCGAAGGCCTTGGTCGATGAAGTACACGAACTATTTGCAGCCCAGGCGGAGGAGCGAGGCATCGAACTTGCCATCGCGGTTGACAAGGCGTTCCCCGATCTTAAGGCGGATCCTCAGGATATGTACCGAGCCCTGACGAACCTGGTTTCGAACGCCATCAAATTCACGCCAAGCGGTGGTAAAATTAAAGTTCAGGCAGAGATCGACCCGGATGATGATACTTTTATCATGGTGGTTCGGGATTCTGGTGTCGGCATGACGTTGGATCAAATTAACCAAATCAAGGAATCGCGACTAACAACGGTGTCTCCGCATGGCGATGTGGGAACCGGTCAGGGGTTGGGTGTGGTTAACCGTATTGTCCAACAGCTTGGCGGTAAGCTTGAAATCATTAGTTCGGAGAACCGTGGGACGCGGATGAAAATGCGCTTTCCCAGCGAATTATCACTTCAGTGAACCTTCCGAATCTGGGCAACATCGGGCCTTCTTTCTGTGGCGCTTTAGTCAGCTGATCAGAGCCTGAACGCATGTGCGGAGCCCCCATGAGGTTACCATCCATGCACGAGATAAAATTCATTGTTCTCAAGGCGTTTTGCAGCCTTGATATATTCTTTCCAGATATTATATAGAAATTGAATATGTTTTTACAGGGTGCCCGTTATTAAGGGCTTCGCATGGTTCGGAGGTGGTCGATGGCACGTCGGCGCTATGAAGAATTAGAGACAAAAAATCAGGCCGACTCTGGAGAGCGGCCTCCTGCCGATAGCGGTGACACTGAGCCACGGACGATGGTGGCTATGGACCGGCGCCGTTTTCTGTCTGCAGGTGTCGCTGCGGGTGCGACCGTTGCGGTCGGTGCGACGGCAATGGGTGCCAAGGCTGCCAACCCGGAAAACTTGCCACCAAATGTTCCTGAGTGGTCCCAGGTCCTTGGCGAAGCTGTTGATCAGGCCCCTTATGGGGCACCGTCGCCTTTTGAAGCCAATGTGGTTCGCCGGAATGTTGAGTGGCTGACGTCAACGACGGAGGCCTCCATAAATTTCACGCCGCTGGCGAACCTTCATGGCATCATAACGCCTAACGGTTTGTGCTTTTGTCGCCATCACGGCGGTGCGGCGGAAGTTGACCCCGCCGATCATCGGTTGATCGTCCACGGACTGGTTGACCGCGAACTGATCTTCACCATGGACGACTTACTGCGGATGCCCTCTGTCAGCCGCATCCATTTTCTGGAATGTGCCGCCAACGGCGGGATGGAATGGCGTGGCGCCCAAATGGAGGCGCTGCAATTTTCGCATGGCATGATCAATTGCTGCGAATGGACAGGGGTCAAATTAAAGACACTTCTTGAGCAGGCTGGATTGAAGCCAAAGGCAAAATGGTTGTTGGCCGAAGGCGCCGACGCGGCCGGTATGACGCGTTCGATCCCCATCGACAAGGCGTTGGAAGATTGCATTCTGGTCTATGCCCAAAACGGGGAAATGTTACGCCCCGAACAGGGATACCCATTGCGACTTTTGGTCCCCGGTTGGGAAGGCAATATGAGCATCAAGTGGTTGCGCCGTATTGAGGTCGGTGACCAACCTTGGCACACACGTGAAGAGACCTCAAAGTACACCGATTTGATGCCGTCCGGAAAAGCGCGTCGGTTTACGTGGCAACAGGAGACGAACTCGGTCATTACCTCCGTCGCGCCGGAACGGCCGCTGAACGGGAAAGGGTTTTACGAACTGTCGGGTGTCGCCTGGACTGGATCGGGCAGGATCAAACGGGTCGACATTTCAACCGATGGGGGGCGCAACTGGACAACAGCGGATATTGCCGGCCCGACGCTCGACAAATCCCTTACCCGGTTTCGCATGCCATGGCGATGGAATGGGGATGAAGTCCTCTTGCAAAGTCGCGCCATGGACGAAACGGGCTACGTGCAACCAACGTTCACCCAATTACGCCGGGAACGCGGCACGTGGTCAATTTATCACCGTCACGCAATTCAAACTTGGCTTGTTCGTCCGAGTGGAGAGGTGGAAAATGTTCAACTTTCCTAAGAATATCCCTGCTATCAGTGCTGCCGCCTTCGGTCTGATGCTGGCCCTGCCTGCCTATGCTAGCGAAGATCTGGGGTTGGGGCGCGCGGCCACCGCAGACGAGATTGCCGGCTGGAATATTGATGTTCGCCCCGATGGCGTCGGCTTGCCACCGGGGCAGGGGACAGTAGAGGACGGCGAGGCTATCTATGTAGAGCGGTGCTCACATTGCCACGGTGAATTCGGTTATGGCGGTGGATCGCGTTACCCTCAGCTGGCTGGTGGTGAGGGAACATTGACCAGCGAAGATCCCCGAAAAACTATTGGCAGCTACTGGCCATATGCCAGCACCCTTTACGATTACATCAAACGTGCAATGCCGTTCGGTGAAGCCCAGACACTGACCGACAATGAAGTCTATTCGGTGACGGCATTCTTGTTGAACATCAACGATATTGTTGATGATGATGTGTTGATGAACGCTGAAACCCTCGCGGGGGTCGTGATGCCAAATGTCGGCGGCTTTATTGACGATGACCGTCCGGATGTTGCGAACACGGCATGTATGGAGAACTGCAAAGACGATGTCACCATCATTTCTTTTGCCAAGAAAGTGGGCGTGACACCAGATTTGGAACAGGAACAGTGAGCAGAGGCGGCTTTGATGGTGCGCTTATCCGGCGGCCCTACACGGTGAAACGACGTCTGGCGAGCTACAAAACAACTGGTAAAGGAGTCCAATAATTTCACGGGCTTCATCGCTGGCGAGTGAGTAGTAGATCGATTTCGCATCGCGCCGCGTATCGACCAGACCTTCGGAGCGGAGGCGCGCGAGTTGTTGTGACAGCGTTGGTTGACGGATACCAAGCTTTTCTTCCAGATCGCTGACGTTCTGTTCTCCCTGTGCGAGAGTGCACAAGATCATCAGCCGATTTTGATTAGCCAGACCCTTTAAAAATAATGCCGCGCTTCGCGCATTTGCCAGCATTTCTTCCGGATCCATCACAATTTCATTGCTCACCGAAACCTCACTTAAGAATCCCCTCATATATCCTTTTATTCCTTAATTCGTTTTGAGGGAAGATTTTTCCAAACTCCGCTCTTTCGTATCGATCACAATCACGATAGCGTTCCAAGGTTGATGTGTCTTGCTGTGTGGACTGAGGAGATAGCCGTGCGGTTCTACCGATCAGACGACCAGCTTCTCCATAACCCACAGACTTTCATGGTCCGCGGGAACATGGTGGCGTCGGAAGACCGGCCCGAGCGAGCCACCCTATTGGAGGCCGGCGCACTTGAAGCCGGGCTTGAACGGTGCGAAGCGCGAAATCACCCATTTTTATCCAAAGCGGGCGTTCACAGCGCTGACTACCTCGATTTTCTGATCAATGGTTATGATGAATGGAAGCGGTTGCCGGGTGCGGCGGACGAAATTCACGCGAACGTCAGTCCGTCGCGAGAGCACGCCGGGTACCCCTCATCCATCGTCGGGCGCGCAGGTTGGCACTTGGGTGACCATGCCGCACCGATCGGCCCCAATACGGCGATTTCCGTTCTGGCCACGGCGGACGTGGCATTGTCGGCGGTCCATGATGTACTTGGTGGAGAGCGGGAGAGCTATGCCCTGTGTCGCTCTCCGGGACATCACTGTTCCCGCGATCAGGCGGCAGGACATTGTTTTTTGAACAACGTGGCAATCGCCGTGTCGTCCGCGCTTCTGAAGGGCCACCGCCCGGCCGTTATTGATATCGATGTTCACCATGGCAATGGCACACAGGAAATTTTCTATGACCGCGCCGATGTTCTGACCATCTCCGTTCATGTGGACCCGGATGAATTTTATCCGTTTTACTGGGGACGCAAGGATGAGCGTGGGACCGGTGATGGCAAGGGGGCAAATATCAATTACCCGCTCGCCGTTGGTGCCGGTGATACCGTTTGGCTTCAGGCGCTGGAACAGGCTGCGCAACGGGTTCTTTCTTTCGGGGCGGATGTCTTGTTTGTTGCGTTGGGACTTGATGCCTATGAACACGACCCCCTCGGGGGAATGAAGGTTTCAACCCAGGGCTTTTCACGCGCCGGGAAAATGTTGGGCGAAATCGATTTGCCTATCGTGCTGGTGCAGGAGGGGGGGTATATCTCTGATGCACTATCGACCAACCTGAGAGAATTCTTGCTGGCATTCCGGCATGCGCGGGATGCCCAATGACAACTGTGCCGCGTTAAGGGGGGGCAATGAAAATTACCGATGTGAAGGTCTATGTCGTTGGCAAT
>Ga0316204_10012543_pt1 | contig 10311 bp, 15 predicted proteins | sample 6monrhotite_MG_2_FD_205661 | JGI IMG/M metagenome (GOLD analysis project Ga0316204, IMG submission 205661) | Microbial mat bacterial communities from mineral coupon in-situ incubated in ocean water Damariscotta River, Maine, United States -... | ecosystem: Environmental > Aquatic > Marine >... | reverse complement strand
GCCTTATTTCCATGTTGGATATCTTACCGTTGGCCTGTCCGACCTCAAGCCAAAACGCGCGGATCTCATCAAGCTCACGTTCTGCTGTGTCCTGTTCTCGGATAGCGGCAGCTGTCGAAAACGCCCGGCTGAAATACGATGAGTTAGATGTGGGTAGCCATGTTCGACAGTCCCACCGTTGCGGTCCGAACAAGTCTGTTCTAAAGAACCTACGACCGCGTGATCGAACGATAGCACGGGCTAGTGTTCGTTTCCGATTCATAGTGTACCAGAAAAAGATGAAGGATCCCACCGTGGGTGGGTTGCGATGTGTGGGGGTTACCTGCGCCATAGTTTCGACTTCCTTTGTAGCTCACGCCGCTCTTGGCGGTTTCTACAATCTTTGAACAACTCTGCATCAGCCTCATCTTTGATGGAGTCAAGCGCAGCACATAAATACGTATCAGGGGTGTGGATACGTAGTTGATACAACCGAGATCGTGCCTCGGACTCACTCAGTGGCTGAAATTTTTGGAAATCCACGTGGGCACCGATGTGGACCCACTTGATGGAGCCCAGCCGTATCCGCTGGTCGGGTCTGTGTACTTTACGCATTCCGACCCCCTACTTGCAGACAGGTAAAGACTTAGATGAACGCGCAGGTTCACAGGACACGTGTCCCTCTGAGACCACGTTATCCAAGATCAACGTGTACGCACAAACCACATACGATTTGCTTGACATTCCGGTTGCGAGAGAGCAATCGACAGCTACAGAGTAATCGCGCCCGGCATACAGATCAGCGAAGTGTTCACGGGACGCGTTCTGCCCCCACGTCACGAACATTGAAGGGTCGGCGAATGCTGTTGTGATCAGGAGGAGGAGTGTAGTCAACATGTGTAACCTTAGACTGTTGTTTGTTCGTGGCCAGTCTAGCAGGTTGTGGCGACTACAGCAATCATAATCGTACGATAGCTGTTACGAGGAAGCTACAGCCACCAAGTGTGGCGACCTAAACCCCGCAGTGTGTAACGACTCATCATCGACATTTGTCGAACACCATGGTTTTCCATAGTCTGATCCTTGCGCTTGATCGTCCCAAACGCAAAAGTTGCCATTCGACGTGATGTGCAAGCAGACGTTGGGGTGCTCTTCCCGGATCTCAACGATTAGGGATTCAAGTGAGCGAACTAATCTCGTCAGTCTTCGTTTCTGTCTGGGTAGCATTGTTGACTCTCGTTCTGAAATGTGGAATAGATAGCAGGTTCTGTTCGCGCAGAAACTCGTAGATCTTCGACACCTGTGCGTCTGTCATCTGATCGATTAGGTCGGGTGCGAGTGATTCCTGAATGTCCACACGCTGTAGCCCGGTGGCTTCCGCTTGTTCGAGTGCCTCACGGGACAGATAAATCTTTGTACACTTAAACGGTCCACCGCCTTGGTACGAACCATCGTAGCGAGACCAGAGTTGGTATGTCCCTGTCGCCATATCGTACGTGCAGATCGTATCGTATCCGACTGATCGAATACGAAGTCCCAGCTCGTGTGTCCCTACTTTACTGTGGACAACGGGTGGTGTGAAGACATAATCACCTAGCCTTAGATTCTGGTAATCCGGGTCAGCAACAGTGGCTGCTTCTGTCTCACCCACTTCGTCCGAATGCGGGATCGGCTCAGTCTGTTCGTCAGGCTTGTCAGTTCCAAGCCAGTACGCGCGGTGCGCTTCGACTGCCGATTCAAGTGTGTAGAATGCGCGAGAGAGCCCGGGAGAGCTATTGAGACACCCGTGTGTTGTTTTGCTCCAAACGAGTGCACCCGAGCCCCCATGTGTTCGAAACTCAGAATCCGTTTCGCTGGTGATGTCCTCTTTCCGTATGCTGGCATCACATGCATCCGGGTAGACTGCAGTTGGGACAGGAGGTTTGGTCTTGATGAAGAAGAACGCATAGGGTTGTAGGAAGGTAGGTGGTTCGGCCTGACCTTCCTTGGACGGTAAACCCCGGCGTGTGCGATCCAAATACCAATCGGCAGAGGTGCGTATCAGGGCAGCAGGTGCAAATACAATGCTACCCGAGTTCGTGCAGACCATGTCGCTCTTGCGCCAAATCAGCTTGTCCCCTGTGAGCCCTTCAATGAGGAAAGGTGCTTCGGTCGAGAAGTGTGTAGTGCTTTCATCCTTGATTTCGAGCGTAAGTACACGCGAAGGTCTATTCTGAATGAATGTATGGGCTTTGATCTCTGTCTCGCCTGAGCGTTTGGCTACAGCCGATAGCTCATCGAAGAGCAGGACATCTGTCGGCGGTGGTACACCCATTGCGCCCGCGGGGCGGGGCAACTGCGGATACAATCGTGGTGGTCGTATGCCGTCTGAGCACAGTGCGTGTGGTTTATCGTTAGACATTGTTGGGTATCTCCGTGTCGTTGGTTCGCTCTGAACAGATGACCGCGCGTTGGTGCGCCTCAGCGGTGTCGCGGTTGGAAAAGAGTTGAGAAAGGCTTTCGTTCTGTCGCAAGCACCGGCCCGTTCGCCGTGACCATTCATATGACGCTAGCACCACGCCCTCGGGTGGGTTGATCGTGACTGTGAAGGCGTCTGCAGTCGAGATAAGCGTCTTGTGTAGAACTGTTGGGTTTTCCAGCCAGAAAAACCAAACCTCGCGACCGTACCACCTGCTGCTTTTTCCCCGAATGCGCGATACACGCTTTTAGGGTGAAGCTTTGAACCGCACCAAGCTGCATCCTCTGTCGGATACGCCACCGAGAACCGCCCCGGAAAGTCCAAGCAAGTACCCGACTGAGTACACCACGTTGTGCGTGGTAGATCGTCGATGCGCGCAACTGCCGTGTATGTGTCCGTAATCGGCACCGCTGACAGCTGCATGATGTGGTTCGGATCAGTATGTTTGAAAACGAAGAGACTTCTATGGTTTGACATCGCTATCTCCGGGCGTATGTGGCTTGAAAGGTGTAGGTGTGAGAACCCCTGCGTCGACTAGAACGGCGTATAGTTTATCGACGACATCAGGCGTCAGCGGTCCGTTCATCTGCTGCAGTCGGGCGGGTAGCGCCCACGCATGGCCCGATAGCGTAGGCGTAGCCTGCAGTAGACACGCTCGGATGATGTCCGCTTTATAGTGTGTTCCGCCGTTGACCTGAATGTCTTCAACGGATGGGTGCGCGGATGAGTAATCCGTGGTACTCTCGTCAGCCGTCAGCCACTGTCCACCATGGTGCCTGTACACTGCTGCCGCACGTCCATAAATATCGAGGGTGCCGAACACGTCAGGTCCTACCCAGCATACGGAGAGCATGACAACGTTCATCGTTGTTTTCGGGTGGAAGGCATACACAATCGCACCCTCTTCGGGCATGGCGTACGCGTGGCTTTGGTATCGTGGTACCTTCTGTTCAGGTGTCATGTTTGACCTCATCGTTTGATTTTACGCAAGTCGTTTAGGTGATCGAGGCACTTCGGACATGTGATGCCCCCACGCTTGACCACCTTACGCACGTTGATCGACTCTGTGATCGTTAGACCACAGACTAAAACTTCAAGCCCACCTGAAGGGCTCAGTGCATGCCAAGTGGGATTGAGGATGACTGTTTTATCGTAGAGCCCGTCCGAACCTTGCGTGAACAGCATAAATCGCTGTTCATACCACCGCTCAGTAGAGCCATGGCCTGACGAGTAGCTCAGCAGTTGTTTCGATAAGGGAGCAAGCCCCTCGTCGACCCGATATTGATTGATAAAGTCCAACCCCTCAACCGATAGCTCTGACCGGTCTGGGAAATCAAAGGTGTGCACTAGTAATTCACTCACCATCCACCCCCATCAAGATAGTCGATTGTAACGGAGTCGAGCACGCGGTCGTACCTTGCATCTGCAGTAGGACCTGAGTGGTGATCGTCACTCATCAAGTTCAGGTTCCCTGATCCGTCCACATACAGCTGAGCATTCGGGTGCACCTTTCGCGCGTCCCGAACAAGACTGTTGAGTATGTCTCGCGCCTGTTCTTTTGTTACAGGCGGCCCGCTCACTTCCACGCCTTTTTGGGTAGGTCCGTAAGCGGAAAGCACATGTGCGGATCGTCCTGCATGCGGTCTGTGTCGACGAGGCGTCGCTGTAGCATTGGACCGATCCCCTGTACAACCGCGGACGATCTCAAGTCAGCCCGGTCGAACAAACGCATGCACACACGCTTTTGGTACTCTGTCAGTAATGGTTGACCCGATGCCACTCGCATCTTGTTGATGTCGATGAACTCTGCAGACCAGAAGAAACCGACCGGTTCTTGCCATTCGGTAACGTGCAGGTTTCTACCCAAAAACGAGACGTTCCGGGGAGAACGTGGGGTCACGTTATTAATTCCAACCCATGCGGCGGACACCGAGGGGTAAATCCGTGTAGGACTGCCTAGAGTGGCGTCTGTCCAGCTGTGCAGCGCCCATTCACGGATAGTACCGTCGTCGGTGGTGAAGTTGTATGCACCAACCGACTTGACACGTACGCAGCGGATACACGCACCGTGGTAGTACGCTAAAAAATAGACCTTGTCACCTACACGTGGTCGACCGAATTCAACCCACGCGTGTTTGTTCTCGATTGGAGCTTCCATGCTACACCTCAAATGTTTGCGCCGCTTACTGCTGACACATGAGTTATAGCGTAGAATGTGTATACACGCCACTACTTTTGTGGTTTTTGTGTAGCCTTTGTGTCTCGACACATTTCCATGGTCGATACATTCTGTAGTGGGAGATCACCGAGTGGTTCACATACACCGTGTTCGACCAAGCAGGCGTGGACACCGCGTAGCTGTTCAATGTTCAGTTCATCGGCGTCACGGGTGTTCGGCCAATCGCGCCATGCGTTCATGTTGCTGATCGCTCGGAAGGTCTCAGGATCGGATTCGGGATGGGTGCTTTCGTAAAAGGCTTCAACATCTGCGAGGTACCGAGCGTACACGTACGCCTGATACGCTGCGGTCGATGTTGGGTACGCCTTATTGGTTACCGCGGGTATACGGGTGGTCCAATCACTGTTCAGCCAAGGTAAACCGCCTGCGTAAAAGACAGCGTGATTGACGGCACCGACCGTAACTGTCTTCAATTCGTACGCAACGCCGTTCCAATAGGTCGTGACCTCGTCACCCTCTTTGGGCGCACAGTCCGGAATAGGTTCATCTTCTAGTGGTTCAAGCTCACCGTACGCAACGAAAAGGCAATAGATTGCACGTGCAACCTTGATGTCGGTTGGCAGGTCGTTCAGAGCTTTATTGCCCGTGAGGTCTGCAACCTCTCTCATCAGGTCGTGAGGCACAGACTTCGGGTATGTCGAATAGTACGCAGAAAGCACCTGCTGATAGTCTTCAATCGTCCGCGACATTATGCACGCTCCAATAGTTGTGAGATGTGGTTTAAGGCTGATACACTCAAATGATCGAGTGCCTGATCGTCGTCCAGTTGCGCTCGAATCTTCGACGCGACATCAGCACGCGTATCGCGGGCGTCCCGTGCTGCTCGATAGGAGGTGAATGCGCGTGAGGTCCTGTACCCTTCGATCGCGCTCCCATCGTGACGCCATGCTGCAAACCACGTCGCAAAACCGTGCCTCGTTTTGTGCGTGATCTTATCTCGTTCAATTTGCCCGGAGGGCTGGTAATAAAACACGTCCTTGCCCGGGTACAACAAATCCGCAGGGCGTGTGAGGTGCCATAGGTCAGACGAAACGGTTCGAGATCCACTGAAGGTTACACCCGCGTCGTCGACCTCTGCGGCAGGTAGGCGTAACCGCTTAAGTCCCCGTCGAATAGCGCGCTGTTTCGCGTCAGGAATCATCCCGGGTTGACCTTGTTCTGCTGCGAGTAGTTTCCGACCAATCCCATAAGGGCGTGCCCGGGTGCGAAGGACGTCAGGGTGTACCGAGTACAGTGTATTCGAATTATTGTGTCGATAGTACACACGTTTAGCGTCATGTCCTTCGTATTTGAACACGCACCGATCACGATGGTCGACAGCGCAATCAATGAGTGTTTTGTACGACGCTACGGTTCGAGCGGTTGGAGTGCCTGTTGATGATGCAGTGTCGACAGGCAGCAACGGACGGGGAATCAACCCGGGGTATTGTGAAGCGGTCTGCATTATTCAGCACCTTGATGGCAGGTGAGTAAGGTACCACTACCCGCAATGCGTGCGAATGCGTCGAACTGTGAATCAAACTGCACGAGGCTGTCGACAGGAAAGCTACTCAGTGTGCAGTCCGCAACCCGGAGATGTAACCCCTTGGGAATGTCTAAAGGACTTAAACCGTTTGACTTCTTACCCCAACGACCCACGACCTCGAACTCGGGAAAGTCAGGGAGTGTTTCAGTCTTGAAGGATGTGCGCAGGACTGCACGCGCTGAGGGTGTACTCGGAATGGTGACACTGAACGCAGTTTGTCGTTCCATGGGTGTTGCTCCAATCAGGTTGTAATGACGTGTGTCTATCTGAATCTGACACCTAAAAGGCCCCGGTATCAGCAGGGATACAGGGGCGGTCAGGGTATTGTATTGTCTATCGCAGGGCGTCAGGCTTCCTTACTACCCGAGACAGGTACGGGTTCGTTTAGACGACGTTCGGAGGTCAGGGTGATTGACACACGCATCCCGCTGTTGTGTGCACCTTCGAACACGTTACTTTTCGAGGTGGACGGGTAAAAGCGCCCGCATGCTGTCTCTGGGATGTACATGAACCGACGACCTGTACCCTCTTCATATTGAATGTTCTTTGTTTGAAATCCACGTGTGAGGATATGCGCGAGGGTCTGTAAGCTATAGGCAAAGCTGGATTGGTCCGCTGGGATTTGAGTGAAGTGAACGTCAACCCGTTCAATCGCTGTCGTTCGAAAATGTTGTTGTGTCATGGTGAATCACCTGTGGTGCGACGGTGTAGCCATGGGGTCACTACTCGTGTGCGTTCTTTCTGTAGTCGATAGATGACGGTGATGGTTCCACCATCGCCATCACACACGAAATGCTTAGGGTTGTCTTTCGATTGATAAAAGACCCCGACACCAGCGACATCAACCGTGGATTGTTTCGCGGCAGGATCATACCCTGTGAATCCGCCTAAGAATGAAGGACCTAACGACTGTGCAAATTGCCGAGGGTTAGGGTGATTGATACCATCAAGCACAACCTCAATTATAGTGTCACGTCGAATTTCAAAGCTTTGTCGGGTCATTGTTCCTGCTCTCTGTTGCGAATTGTGATGGTCGTGCTGACATCTGCTGGTGTCGTAACCGTGTGGTCCACGCCCTCGAATGACTTATCCATCTGCAGCGTCCTCGGTCGCTTTGAGATGCGCGTCGACTTGAAACATTGCCTGCATCACAAAAACATGTGTCGGGCACAGGTCGAGCGGCGCGCAAAGCTTGACACAGGTTGCAACGCGCATCGGCGTCCCCGTGTAAACGATTCGGCGTACCGTTCGTTCAAACAGACCTGCTGCAGCAGCTAACCGGGGGATGTTGAGCCCCTTGTCGTGCATGGCACGTCGCAGGATCAACCGTGGGTGTGTTGGTGGTTTCATCCTGCGTTCTGTGGTGCGCGTTCTGCGGCGCGCGTGGTCTTCAACTCATGGAAACCGCAAAGGTTTGACATCGAACTGCGAACGAATAGCTCATCCACCCAGTCAAAGAACTCAAGTTCCAGCACCGCATTCACAACGTGAGCTGCTTCTGCACTGGTCAATCTGATAACAGGATTGACCCAAATGGTAACGCGGTCAAGGTACTCGTCAGAGTACTCAACATTGTAGGGAACTAAACGGAAATGTTTGCTATCTCGAATGCTTGGGTCGCTTGGTTCGATCCAGACGGATGCGATTGCTGTATTACGCTTCGACATTATTCACCTGCTTTAGTGTTGACTTCAATCGTGGTTTCGGTGGATCCGCATGATGCCATTGACGGTTGCGTCATGACTTTGACGGTTTCTACCCAAAAGTAGAGGGGGTCCGACTTGACCTGTGCGGCAATGTGCTCAGCGACAGTCGTGTTGACTCGCACGGGGATCCACACCACGACCCGCGTACGTGTAGTCGGGCTGCGAAAGATCTTGCAGAACCTGGAAGCGCCCGCTGGATCCATCTGTAAACTGATTTTCGTCAACCGTTGTGGGTGCGACGCCGTTGTTTCTAATCGGCTCACTGTACACCAGGCTTTGTACCCACTACAATGCAGCTTGGGGCTTTATATCCATGCACAACCTCTACAGCTTTTACCCAGAAGTAGAGGGGGTCCGACTTTACTTGTTCTGTGACGGACTGTGCGATCTCACGCGTCGGTGTTGAGTTAATCCGCACGACAACACGGGCTGAATCGGTTTCTGACCGCTGAATGCTGCATGCCATATGCACCGACTTAGGTGTGAGCTGCAGGCAGATCGTGGTGCGGTTAGTGACTCGGGGTGTTTTCGCTTGCTGTTGTGACATGCTTGACTCCTTGTTGCCTCTGTAGTCTAGCCTGTATACATTCTAGTTGCCAACTACTTTCTGTAGAAACTTGATAGAAGTCACTACATAAAGTAGTTAGCTCAGATTACAGGTGGCTTATCGCGTCACACGGATCAATGGGCTGGTGATGTCGTTACCACGGTCGTTGAGTCGAACAGTCTCAATCGCCTCCACCCACCCCAATGTGGGATCGGCATTCACCCAATCGAGGAGCAATGTAGTCTCAGCGGCTGCTTTCTCTACAGTGTCGATGCGTCCCCGGAAACGCAGCGTCATTGTCCGTAGACCGTCCACGATCCGTCCCCTCACGAGGCTGACAGAGGGTGGCAGTCGATCTCGGACTTGACCAATTGCCATATCTTTCGGCCCAATAACCTCCGGGCTCATCCCTTGATGTACTTCGTACATTTGATTTGGTGCGTCATTATTGACACCGTATAGCCTCGTGAAATACCGGATTTCGATGTTGTGGCCTGTCGGATGACCGCAGAAGGTGACCAGCTGGTTACACAAGTACTTTAGACGACGCTGTGCATTCGGGTAGTCTGTCCGATGCGTCGAATAGAACTCAACTTTGATCCACCCGTCTTCGTTCTCGGGAAACACATAGATGTTCGTACCCGGGTGGTACACGGTGGTTGATGGCCCATCGGCTGTAGTCAACGCCTCCGTCGTGTATGGTACTTCTGCCCAGTCGAAGCGACTACGAAAGAAGGCGCGAATCCCTTCAGTGAACGTATCGTATTCCTGCTGCGTCTGGGGTGACGGGTATTTGCATTGAGATACTGGGCCGAATTCAATCGCGTCGGGTGTCTCCCCTGCCAACCATTCTGTGACAGGCGCTGTGGTGGTGGCGACCGCACTGTTGACACCCTCGTGCAGTTCAACAACAAAATGATTCGGATCGTTCCACATCCTGCCCACACGTTTCACGCACCGCGGGGCACGGTGCATGAGGTGCTTCGTGGGTTGTGACTGTATGCCGACGCGGACATACCGCCCGTCGCGAACTTTATACGACGCATCCTGTGCCACGCCAACAAGAATCGCGTACCTGTCGACAGCAGCAACGTGCGGGGCGTAGGCTATGATTTCTTGGAAGAAGTTACGCAACCGACGATCGATAGGCGATCGCTGCCGTACTGGATCGGGTGCTGTGATGCGCAGCTCAATTACCTCTCGATCACCTTCGGGATTGTAATACCCAACGTTGGTGACATATGCGGTCCCAAAATACTTGTGGGCGATGTGGTTCAGTACACGCCAATCGAGCTGCCACCGAGAGCTGTCTGATAGCTGATAGGTGTGCCTTGCTTCGTACGTATTTGTTGTGTGACTCATTGAATAGCGGGTGGTAGTGGGTGAGTATGCCTCGTGATCCTCAGACAACCGCGCTTGAACCTGACTGGTGATCCGGGTTCGTAGAGTCGCAGGTGTTCCCGGCTTAAACGCTACGACCACGGGTAGTTGTGCCGAACGATTAGGACGAATAGGGTACGAATCCGCCTGTACTCCGATCTGTACAACGTCTTCCCATTCCCCAATCAGGTGGTCCACAGCATGAATGTGTGGGCCAATGACCTTCCTGAGCACGATGTCGGATTCACCCACCCATGCGTAGATCGACACGCAAGCACGACCCTGTCGAACCGGGTTCGAATCTGCGTTGCCTTTTTGATCCTCAACGGTCCTGTACCCGATAAAGCGCAGACGTACGTGGTGTGTGCGAAAGTTACTCGCACCACGCTGTACAACAGCTGTGATGAGTTGAACGAGGTTTCGTATCTGAGCATCCTTGAGGCGATGACCAGCCATTACGCGGACTTCGACAAGCTG
>Ga0316204_10012542_pt1 | contig 10311 bp, 6 predicted proteins | sample 6monrhotite_MG_2_FD_205661 | JGI IMG/M metagenome (GOLD analysis project Ga0316204, IMG submission 205661) | Microbial mat bacterial communities from mineral coupon in-situ incubated in ocean water Damariscotta River, Maine, United States -... | ecosystem: Environmental > Aquatic > Marine >... | reverse complement strand
CTGTAACCGGAATTGGCAAAAAATACATAAAATTTATTGAAGCTGCTTAAAAAATGACAAATCATAATCAACTGATAACGGCGTTGGAGAGCGTTTGTAAATTAGACAGTGAAGGTCGTGTCATTTGATTGTTTTTCAAGATCAAAAGAGTTTGGAATCGCGGCGGGCGGTGATCAATTGCATCATCGAAAACTATCTGTTTCGTGACAGCCAGATTGTCTCCACCTTTCAAGGACAAATTTCAGAATATGTCAGGTTGAACTGTCGAGGTACACTGTCAAAAGCCACATGGGAAATCGTCTATTTCCTGTGTAGTGGACTGTTTTCCCGCTCTGATGTCACGGTGTCGGACATCTATTCATCGATCGCAGTCTCAAAATCTGCAGTCATCCGGTATCTCAATCGGCTTGAGATGTGGGGGATTATCGATAAAAGACCCGACCCGAAGGACAAGCGACGGCGAATCCTAAAATTTACCCCAAAATTTGAGCAAGTGGTAACCACATCTGTCGATCAGTGTGTTGGATTTTTGGTAGAACACGACCACACAAACAGTTCGACGGGGCAGATTGTTATGGAAGACACTCTGCATGACCGCTTGGGCAGATTTAAGGATTTCGCGGAAGTCTCATCAGACTGGTTATGGGAAACAGATAAAGACCACCGCTTTTCCTGGTTTTCCGAAAGCCATTGGATTTATTTGGAACTCGGTAAAAACAGTAAAATTGGAGTTAGGCGGTGGGATTATCATCGAGCCACGAGCGTCCATGAACGCCAACAAATGGAGCGACACCGAGAGGATATTGATGCTGGTCGACCCTTCAGAGACTTCGTGTATCGGATGGTCTTGGAGAATGGCAACGAGCTGTGGTGCGCGATAAATGGCAATCCTGTCTATGATGAAGATGGTAATTTCCAGGGTTATATCGGGACCGGGCGTGACGTGACCAGCCGTCGTGAAATTGTCGAATCATTGCGCAAGAGTGAGGATCAATTGCGGAGGGTCGTAAACCTTGCCGCAGATTACAGCTGGGTTCTGGACAAAAACTATAGATATGTATGGTTTGCGAAGGGGTGTCGACCGCTGATCCATCGGAGCGAAAAGGAAGTATTAGGATCCCTGTTTTGGGAGCACTTCGCGCCAGTCGATGATCGAGGTCGAGAGATGATGACGGAAATTCAATCCATTTTTCAAGCCCATCGCCCCTTCCACGACTTCGTTTCGCGAACGGTTATTGGTCCTGACTGGAACGTTCGCTGGTACCTGAGCAGCGGTGTGCCCATTTTTGATGACAACGGAAATTTTGAGGGGTACCAAGGAGTTTGTAGAGACACAACTGAACACATACAACGTGAATGGAGCCATATTACACACAAAAAGGTGCTACAGGCGATCGTCGACGGCGAACCGACCCATGTGATTATTCAACGCGCGCTGAACCTGTTTGAAAGGTTGCGACCTGGAACAGAAGTTGCTCTTTTTATACGCACCGATGACCGGTTTTATTTGTTCGACGAGATTAACTCGGAGCCGGGTCGATGGGGCCACTCGACCACTGGTTTGATTGCGGATATTCTGGAACGCTCACAAACCGAACCTTCCAGAATGCCGGAACAGGCATCGGCGACCAACCGAGCTGAGGTTGAGCCTACTTACTTGGCAGGCTTAGGCGAGCCGAGGACGGACGCGGGCGGTTGTTGGGTCTTGCCTCTCAGTTACGCGGATGGCGCTTACAACGGGGCAATTGCTGTATGTATGGGGTCATCGGATGAGCTTGGGCTGGCTGAAAAGCGGTGGCTTGATGATGTTCGTCAAATGCTCGAACTTATATTGGTTCAGGCACCTACCACGTCAATTCAGAACGTTAATTAGACCGTTTCCAGTTGGGTCCTACGCGTTCTCGAGTGTCAGTATTATTGGGTGTTGTTGTACAAAACGTGTTTGCCGACGATGTTAACCACCCTCCATCGGTGGAAAAATCGCCGCTTCATCTCCATCGCTGAAGACGAACGTGCCATGCTCACTGGGAGGTACGGTGTCGCCATTAACCAGAACCATGTAGGATTCCAGTTTTGACAAATTAAGGTGTTCCATGAGTCCGACTACGGATGTGCTGTCTGGCAGGTCCAAAACAGCGTTGCCAAACTCGTCAAAGCCTGACGGCTGATGCCCAGGCATGGACACCAGCTTTATTTTGATTTTCATCAGATCAGATGCCGAGGCGACCCAGAAGCTGCCCGGTGGGCTCACCCTCTTCGTCCCAACCACGCATTTCGTAGTACTCAGGTAACATTTTATCGAGTTCTGTAACCCGCCCTTTGCCGGCACCGCTTTTTGCAGGCTCCGTCAGGCAACGCTGTGGCAGTGTGTCATCGGCTTTGGTGAAACCATGACGGTTGTTAAACAAACGCTCGATTGTGAATATTCTCTCGCCCGTTTCCAACAACCGCGCCTCATCCCAGTCGCCTTCGCAAGCGCCGTGGATCTGTGCGGCATAGTCATCAATACCCCAGGCATTTATCGGAAATTTGCAGAGGCCTGTTGAATCGATAATCGCCGACGCATCTTGCGAATTTTTTACAATCTGCGCTTTGCCTTCTGGTCGAACATGCGAGAAATCATCAACAAACGGACTTGCACGCATATGACATGCTCCGCGGGGTGATGTTGCGTAAGCGAGGCCCATGCCTTGCATAGCTCGTACGTCGTAACCTGGGAATTCCTGGCCTTTGACAACCATCGCGAACTCAGGGTGGCCATATTTGTCGCACAGACGCTTGGCGCCCATTCCGATCTCTACACCGAAACCTTCCGCGGCTCCGGTCAAATCAGCAATCTGGCAAAGGGCTTCCGCATTGCCGAACTTAAGCTCAATACCACCGGTATCTTCCAGGGTCAGATAACCTTCTTCAAAAAGCTCCATCGCGGCTGACACGGAAACACCAAAGGATATGGGGTCCATACCTTGCTCGTTACAGATCATATTGGCGTAGGTTGCGGCTTCGATGTCATGAACACCAACCATGGGGGCCAGCGAGAAACCGGATTCATACTCCAATCCGCCGATGGCTCCACCGTATTTTGCCTTCTTTTCCGGGTCCTGGATCGAGAAGTGGTCCGGGTCAATCTTCGAGACGCGACCGCAGCCGATGGTGCAGCCGAAACACGCCTTGTTTGTCATCAAATTGGCTTGCCCATCTGATCGACGCGGAGTGCGCATGGCTTTTGCGTTAACAGCCTCCAGGCCATCAAATTGGACGTCACGGTTGTTGCGGGTTGGTAGAGAACCGTAGGCACTGGTGGTGTCCATCATTGGCATGGTGCCATAATTCATTAGTCGTTCGCGCGCCGGGTGCGGTTGCAGTTTGTCGCGTGCTTCCTTTACGGCTTTCATGAATTCAGCTGGTTTGTCGATGGGAACGCCTTGCGTGCCCCGAACGCCAATGGCTTTCAGATTCTTGGAACCCATTACTGTGCCAACGCCTGAACGGCCAGCAGCGCGGTCACGGTCATTAACAACACAGGCGTAACGAACTAGTTTTTCACCGGCGACGCCGATGGATGCAACCTTGATTTGTGGGTCCTGGTGACGCGTCTTGATTGCATCTTCCGTAACCCAACAGGTTTCGCCCCAGATGAAATCACGGGCATCCAGAATTTCTGCCTTGTCGTCGTTAATCATTAAATAGACGGGATGCGGCGCTTTTCCCTGAATTATCGCCATATCAAAGCCAGAGAATTTAAGCTCGGCGCCAAAGTATCCGCCAGAATTGGAGGCGGAAATGGCATCATTGAGCGCCCCTTTGGTGACCACACAATAGCGCCCGCCGGTGGAAGCCATGGTACCCGTCAACGGGCCGGTGGCGAAGATTAGCCGATTTTCCGGATCAAGAGAATCAACATTACCTGGGACTTCTTCGTACATATAACGTGTCGCCAGGCCTCGTTGGCCCAGATAATCACGCGCCCATTCCATATTCAACGGCTCGCTCACAGCTGTCATCGCTGTTAGATCGACGCGCAATATTTTACCATGCCAGCTCATATTCGTTGTGCTCCCGTGTATTAGAATTCGTCGTGATACGTAGAAATCGTATCAGAAACTACAAGTTTGCAGGAAATCAGCGATCAGTCCAGAGGGAACTCATTGAATTTCCGAATTTTTGCCCGTTTTATCCGGAAATGGCCAGCCACCAATCCGGCGTTTGCGCAATACCATTAAATCAACCACGGAAATGTGATGAAAAATGGGTTCTGCACCGGTTCGGTAAAGCCAAATGAACCCATGCGTGTGGTCCGGAAATGTTCGGCGCGTGTCATCATGGGCTCTGACTTCGAGGATCAAATCACGATTTTCGCCATCAAAAACACTTTTCCATCGGGCAACTGTATTAATAATTGGTGCGCTTTCAGGGATGTTGGTTTTACTCAGTTCTTGTTCCGTTGGCGGGCCGTAGAGGTTACCGAGGTGCTCTAGAACCTGAATGAATTGATCGGCGGGGAACAGGATGTGAGCTTGCGAGACCTTATCCTGATCGTAGCGGATAATCGCCTGATTTCCACGGTATATGATATCATCGCTGACAATATTACCGAGTAATGCTCCTGGCCAGATAACCGGATCAATGCAAAAACGAGCCTGAATATCTGATTTTAAGATGCAACCCTCTGGTGCCTGCTCTGCAGTTGTGTAGGGGCGGCCAAGACGGATATTGTCGCCCAGATTTAAGGATATCCCCCGCAGAGGTGGGTTCGATATCCCAGGGATGATTTCGGGTGCCGGTATGTCTATCTGCAATGACCTCTTTATTTCAACATCTGTAATCGGCCCGTCCGTAGCGGCAATAGCTGGCAGGCTGCAGACAAACCATCCGCCGAGGAACGCAAAGGTCAATTTCCGAACGGACGACGTGGACACTCTAGCGCTCCCGCATCGCGGTTCTTACCGACGACATGAATGGATCCATGATGTAAGCCAGGACAGAGCGTTGTCCGGTTCGAATTGATGCGGTGACCTGAACTCCTGGGACAAGGCTGTAACGAAGTGCATCCCGCTCAAAAAAGGAGTTTTTGGTCGTAATTCGGACTTTATAAAAGGCTTCGCCCTGTTTGCTGACCAGGGTATCGGGGCTGACATTAACCACTGTTCCATTCAGGTTACCGAACCGGTTGGCGTCTCCAGAAGCGAGGGTGACAAGGGCCGTCTGACCGGCGTGCACATATCCAATATCCTGTGGTGCTAACTTGGCTTCAATAATCAGGTTGTCGCCGCCGGGAACTATATCGAGAACGGTTCCTCCGGGTGCTACGACGCCACCTACAGTCACCACATAAAGCGATTTAATTACGCCATCGACCGGAGACCGCAGCACGGTCCGACGGAGGGAATCTTCGAATTTGAGAACCCGGCTTGAATATTCATCCAACGAACGTCGCTTTTCATCCAATTCTTCGCGGACTTCTTCGACAAAGGTTTCACGGATCGTTTCCAGCTTGTTTTGGGCGCCCTTGTGACCGGAGCGCGCTTTGCGCAAAGTCGCTTTATCTTCGTTAATCGCGCCGCGCAGTGAGGCCGATTCTTTTAACAAGTTCAGGTGCTGCATGCGGTTTGTCAGCTGATCCTTCATGAGCTCTTCGCTGATTTTTATTTGCTCTCGGAGCAACCCCAGTTTTTCGGTTGATAGGTTGATGCGTGAGGTCACTTCTTGAATTTGCTCTTTATTCTGTTCGATGATTTCTTCTTGTCCTGCCAATTGGTTCTCAATGCGGCTCTTGCGTGTTTTATACATGGCCATTGTTTGGCGAATCAGGTCGGCTTTCTCCTTTAAAAGCTGCTCAGAAAACACCGGCGCGTCGCGGCCAACGGCTTCGGCCTCCAAACGCGCAATATCGGCTTGCAGAGAAGCCATTCGGATACGCAGTTCGTCAACATCTGCGCCGCTTTGTGTGGGCTCAAGGGTCAGTAGTGCCTGATCCTTTTTAACGGCCTGGCCCTCCCTGACTTTGATTTCAAGGACAATCCCACCCTCCAGATGCTGAACACTTTTGACCTGGGTTGCCGGAATCACTTCTCCGATGGCCGTGCTCACGACATCAAGCTGGCCATAATAAGCCCAAACACCAAATCCACCGACCAGCAGGACGCACAAAACAAAAAAAACATGTGTTATGCGGTTGCTTTCCCGAATGTCTTCGGGCGACGGCTTGAGCAGTTCGTTCATGGTGCCACCTCCAACTGGGGTGCATTCGATGCGATGGGTTGTAGGTCCGCTGCGACGGAGTTGGCAGGTTTTCGGACCAGTGACGGCACCGGTTTGGCATTCAAATCCACATAATGGGGAACGGACTTCAAAATTTGTGGATCATGCGTGAAGACAAGTACCGTGCAGCCGTTCTGTGCCGCGCTATTAATTGCGCTGAGTACGGCCTGGGCACCCTCTGAATCCAGACCTTCTGTCGGTTCGTCAATGATCATAACTTTTCCGTCTGTTGCCAGAGCCCTTGCCAATGCGATCCGACGCCGTATCCCTAATGATAGGTTTTTACCACCGCCGATGATTTGGGTTTCAATCCCGTCGACACTTTGGTCAACGAATGTTCTTAATCCGGCCAGTTCGATGCATCTTTGCAATTTTTCACTTCCCATCTCCGGGTTGGACAGGCTTATGTTTTCTGCCAGGGTGCCGTTCAGGAACTTGGGTTCCTGGGGCAAATACATCACCTGCTTTCGCCACCATTCAGGCGCCACTTGCGCCAGATCAACCCCATCAACCAGAATTCTCCCACGCGTTGGCTCCAGCAATCCAGCCATCATGCGAGCAAGTGAGGTTTTGCCGGTTCCGTTAGCGCCGGAAAAAACCAGAACGCTGGAGGGCTCAAGCTTCAGATTAAGCGATTCGAACAGGGGGGTTTTTGCACCGGCATGGGCGAATGCCATATCATCAAATTCAATGCTGCCGGTATAGCTCGCCAATGCGGTCCCGTCTCGGCGCTCCAGAGGCATGCGGCCAAATTCATTAAACATCACGACCGCTTGTCGCGCCTTGGCAAATTGCTCGCTCATCATGGCAAACTTGATGATCGGCCCCAAAGCCCGCGCAGCAAGAATATTGGCCCCAATCATGACGCCGACATCCATGGTTCCGGCAACCACTTGTATGGCACCTAGACCGATGACGATGGCCCCCATGGTCGCTTGCAAGGTCATCCCAAGGCTTTGCACAAACCCCTGACGAAGCATGATTTTCCGGCCCAGTTCGTTGTAGGCATCGGTTCGTTCCTGCCATTGGCGGCGGATGAAGTTCGAGCCGTTGAAAGCCCTGACCGTATCGCCGGCCTGAATGGCGGCGCCCACCAAACCACTACGCCGGCCTGATTCGGCCTGAATCAGGCGGGTGGGGGTACGCATCGACGCCAGGGTGAATATGGAAATGAGAAAAGACATACCGACGAAACCTGCCACAACGATCGCGATGGTCGGACTGAGAAGATAGAGCACGCCGATGAACAACACGGCGAACGGAACATCCATGATCGACGACATGTTGTTGGCATTGTAGGCGGCTTGCAATTTGTCGGCACCGGAAATCATTTCCTGGCGCAATCCGGGGGGCAGCTTTTCGATAGAGGCGGTTTTGGAATCCGTTAACGTGCCAAAGGCAGCACTTGCAATGGCCCGGTCAGAAGGCGCGTTAACACTGGCCGCCAGTCGCATTCTGATTTGGCGAAAGGCAAGTTCCAGAACGATGGCGATGACAACACCAGCGCTCAGCGTTAACAGCGTTGATTGCACACCATGCGCCACGTAGCGGTTTAAAACCTGCATGACAAAGATCGGCGATGCGAGCGCCAATATATTGGCGATCAGCGACGCCGCCAACATTTCGGCGGTCAGGCCCGGCCGCGATTTCAAACGGGTGAAGAGTTCTTTCATGGTGAATGTAGTTTAACACCAAAAGAGGTGAGACGTATAGAAAGGCCTTGGAATTAGTGACTGGCGAGCCCCACATTTTTCTTGGCTCTTCGGTCCCTATGTAAAACCCTCAAAGTTATCCGCATGTATACTGGCGGCATTGGTATTATCGAGGAGCGCAACTTGCGTAAATTCTCCAGAATCGATAACACCGTCGCCATCGCCGATACCCGCCGTCGTATCATCCCAATACCAGAGAGCTACATCCAAGTTTGCGTCATCTACTATGAATAGTACGGATTTGTTTGCTGCATTGGTGAGTGTCAACGCGGCTTGAATTTCAGACCCAACCGTAGTGCCATCGGAAACATTCGTGCTGATATCAGGTGTGAAAAGAACAAGCCCTTCGCCGGAAGAAAGGGCGCCTGATGCAAGGGTAGCAAGATTTGAACCCATGGTTACGGCAACGTTAAAATCGACAACATCACTTCCGCTGCCAAAAGAAAAATCAGTTATCGTGTCGCCAAATTCGGTCGTGCTGTTATAGATAAACGTATCAGCTCCCGTTCCACCGGTGAGCGTATCGGTGCTGGATCCCCCGGTGATTATATCATCGCCGACACCGCCGCTAATACTGTCAGAACCACCACCACCTTGCAGGGTATCTGCACCATCACCGCCGACGATGATATCGTTATCGGCTTTACCCTGAATCAGATCATCTCCCGTCCCGCCGGTTATCGTGTCGTTTCCGGCATTTCCGATGATCGTTGTGTTGTTCGTCGCACCCGATACTGTAATCGTATCTGCTCCGGACCCTCCCGAAATTGTTTCAACGTTGATCACCGTTAGGTCGTTGGTGAAATTGCCGAGTTGGACCGAATCGCCCGATGTATCTGCACCCAAATTAACGGTTGTGCTGCTCACAGCCGAGGTGAAGAAAACGGTGTCATTACCAGAACCACCGACAACCGATTCGACGCTCGAAAGGCTAATGGAATTTGTATTGGCTCCTTGAAAAGTTACCTGGTCCGTCGAACTGCCTCCAGAAAAGGAAACGCCAGAAACGTCAGCATTGAAAGTAATCTGGTCATTGCCGCTACCACCGGTAATGACCTCTACATCTTTGACGGTGAATACATTGTTGCCAACGTTGTCCGCGATAGTGAAGGAATCGGTACCCGTTCCGCCAACGATGGTCTCAATACCAAGCAGACTAGATACAGAGCCACCTGCGCTGCCAAAGGTAAGCGTATCGGTCCCTCCGTCATCGGTAAGCAGAGCTAACGCGCCGGTGAGAGTGAACGAATCATTTCCGGTTCCCCAGTTCAACGAATGGCTACCGGAACCTCCCGTAATGGTTTCCCATCCCGCCACATCGTTGGCCGTACTGCCTGTTCCGCTGAAAACTAGCGTGTCGTTGGTACCACCGCCGTCCGTCAAGGTTCCGACTGTACCGTCAAGCGTAAACGTATCGTTTCCGGAACCGCCAACAATTGAGTCGATATTGCCCTCAAATTCAGACGTTTGTCCGCCCGCACCGAACGATATCAGGTTTGCATTGCCCATCGTGTCACTGTGGGTAAAGTAATCAATGTCGGTCACATTGCTGACCGCTGCGTCATAGGCCAAGTCGACCGTATCTGTTCCTGTTGAACCGATTAAGGCGCCAAGAGTTGCACTGGTTGCCACGCTGACCGAATTACCCGATGCACCGGCAAATTCCAAATCAGAACCGGCATCCCCGTCGACCGTGACGCCAGATATCGAAGACTGTATGCGTACTGAACTGTTGTTCAGATCAATTTTCTCGACGCCGGTAACGCCAGCGATCACATTCGTCGTGCTGCTGCCAAAAGTAATCGTATCGTTCCCACCACTTCCAGTTAAGCTGAGCGTGTTGTTGCTGCCATCAATTCCGCCTGTAAACGTCCAGTGTTGATCCAAATCGAAGCCGTCTGACGAAGTGCCTGCAATGGCGATATCGCCGTAAGAGCCCATGCTAAAACTCATGTCCCCCGCCGAATCGATTTGAAGATCTACAGCTGTCCCCATGATCAGCGAGCTGAAGCCAAGGGAATTTACATCGGTCAGCCGGAGAACGTGGGCAAAAACATCTGATCCCGGATCATCGAAAAACAGATCGTCTGTCTGGCCACTGGCACCGCGATATTCGTCGCCACTTTCTGCTTCGCCAGCTAAGTAAAGCGAAGTGGTAGAATTCGCCGTATCATTCACAATGATATCGTTCTGATCGGGAACGAAGGTAAACGTCGAACCGGCGATATCAGCTGTTGAAACCGTTACCGATGTGTCCGCCACATCGTCAGCTAGGTCTAGGACAAAATCATCAGTGGCGTCTTCTGTATCATCGACAAACGCGTCCAAAATGTCCGTA
>Ga0316204_10012541_pt1 | contig 10312 bp, 13 predicted proteins | sample 6monrhotite_MG_2_FD_205661 | JGI IMG/M metagenome (GOLD analysis project Ga0316204, IMG submission 205661) | Microbial mat bacterial communities from mineral coupon in-situ incubated in ocean water Damariscotta River, Maine, United States -... | ecosystem: Environmental > Aquatic > Marine >... | reverse complement strand
TGAGGAGCCACGCCCTTTAAAAATACCTCCCCAATTGACCATGGCATACCTGCTATTGAAGCAATTGGTGGCAGTGTTATTTATTTTGTGGACAAAGCACATCAACCGTTTGCAACTAAAATGTCCCCATACAATACGCCCCTCCCCACCAAGACAATTGACCTACTCGAAATAGATCACCTAACCCACAACGTTTTTCGTGGCAATATGGACAAGTGGGCTGACTTTTACCAATCAATTTTTAACTTTAGTGAAATACGTTACTTTGATATCAAAGGGAAAGAAACCGGTTTAATAAGCCGCGCTATGGCAAGCCCGGGTGGTAAAATTAAAATCCCTTTGAATGAGTCAAAAGACGATTACTCACAAATTGAAGAATTTCTCGAAGCATACCGTGGCGAAGGTATTCAACACATCGCCCTGAGCACCAGCAATATCTATCAAGCCATCCACAACATGCGTAAAAATGGTATTCAATTTTTACAAGTACCCGACACCTATTATGAAATGGTTGATAAACGTATCACCTGGCATCAAGAGCCGTTAACCAAGCTACAGCAGGAGCGTATTTTAATAGACGGGGAATCGGATCCAGATCAAGGTTTATTACTACAGCTCTTTACTGAAAATTTATTCGGCCCTGTTTTTTTCGAATTCATCCAGCGCAAAGGCAATGAGGGTTTTGGCGAGGGCAATTTTCAAGCTTTATTTGAAGCGATGGAACGCGATCAAATACTACGAGGCAAAATACGAGGGGAACAACCATGAAGCTTGCAAGTTTGTATTCACCAAACAGTCGTGATGGTGTGCTGTGCATTGTGAATCGTGCACTAACCCAAGCCGTTATAGCTGAATCTATTGCACCAACACTACAATATGCCTTAGAGCATTGGCACGTAATATCTTCATCATTACAGAAACGCTATGATGCGCTAAACGAAGGAACGATAAAAGAAGCCTTCCCCTACGAACCAGATGCCATGGCCTCCCCACTCCCTCGTGCTTATCAGTGGCTGGATGGAAGTGCCTACGTAAACCATATTGAATTGGTTCGCCGAGCACGCGGCGCAAAAATGCCGGAAAATTTTTGGACGGATCCTCTAATGTATCAAGGTTCCTCTGATGCGTTCATCTCACCAACTGCACCTATCCCCGTTTCAGATGAAGCATACGGCATTGACTTTGAGTCAGAAGTAGCCATTATCACCGACTCCGTTCCAATGGGCACAACCCCAGAAACAGCAAGTGCGCATATTCGCTTACTCATGTTGGTAAACGATGTTTCTTACCGCAACCTCATACCTAGCGAACTTGCAAAAGGGTTTGGCTTTTTGCAATCAAAGCCTGCAAGTGCGTTTTCACCAATAGCGTTAACGCCAGATGAACTAGGTTCACACTGGGATGGAAAGCGTCTACATCTACCGCTTCGCAGTCACCTAAACCACGTTTTATTTGGCGAGCCCAACGCTGGTCAAGACATGACCTTTAGCTTCCCTGAACTCATTGCTCATGCAGCTAAAACACGTGATTTGTGTTCAGGAACCATTATTGGATCAGGAACCGTGTCAAATTTAGATCGCACAAAAGGCTCATCGTGTATTGCTGAACGGCGCATGTTAGAAATACTCGAACAAGGCAAACCATCCACACCGTTTATGCGCTTTGGAGACAGTATTCGTATTGAAATGCTCGATGAAGACGGAAAAAGTCTTTTTGGAGCCATAGAGCAACAAGTTCAAAAGGCATCCGTATGATTTTATACGACTACCCTCGTTCTACGGCAGCCTATCGTGTCCGTATTGCATTACACTATAAAAAAATAAAATTTGAACAGAAAAAAATTCATTTATTGCAAGATGGTGGCCAACAATATCTAAGTGAATACACCGCCATTAACCCACAACAATTACTACCAACATTAAACGATAACGGAGCACTAATAACCCAGTCACTCGCCATCATAGAGTACCTAGATGAGCAATACCCAACACCGTCAATATTACCAAAAAAACCTTTAGCGCGCGCACAGGTAAGAAGCCTTGCACAGATGGTTGCATGTGATATACATCCCCTGAACAATTTACGCGTGCTTAACTATTTGCGCGATGGCTTTAATGCAAACGATAGCAACGTAACTACTTGGTATCATCATTGGTTAAAAAAAGGGTTTGATGCCATAGAACAACGCTTATCAAACTTCCCTCGAAGCAAGCCCGTATGCTACGGCGATACCATAACACTTGCTGATATGTGCCTCATCCCACAAGCATATAACGCTGAACGCTTTCATTTTTCCTTAGAAAAGTACCCAACAATACAATCCATTATTACGTATTGCTTAACGTTAGATGCCTTTATGCGCGCTAAACCCACATAGTTTTTGAAAAAAACGCGTGGTAAAAAATCATTTAATATTTTCTTCATCTTTTGCCTTTATAATAAGCAAACAGATGTTTATTATATTTGGATATATTAATATGAATAAGTCTTTAGATTCAAATGAATTGCTTAACGATGCACTAGAGGAGTTAAGAGGGGGAGTAAACTTAAATATGAAGAAAATGACCCAAGTGCTGGAAATACGTCTTATCTTGCCATTCGTGATGCTATTACCAGCTACAAAGAAAGCAAAGATAAAGAGCAGTTAAACAAATCAATCAATACAATTATTAGTGAATTATCCCCAGCACTCAAAACACACGAAGGTTTTATTGGCATGCTTGGGCGTTTTTTAGTATCCATAGGGAATCTTTTAAATTTCTCTTACTTGAAAAAAAAAGGCGAGAGCTTGCTTGAAGGCAGAAAAAAAACAACGGAACCGTTTCAATCCTTTAAAAAGATAATTGATAGCCTTCCTGAAACCCAGCCTTCTGTAGATACTTTACTTAATAAAAGTGGTGACTTATTAGAAGAAGCAGAACAACAGTTCATTAAAATGTTTGAGCAGGCACTTATGTCACAAGAAACAATAGACGGTTATGTCAGAAAAAGACAGTGTGTCACACTAGATGGACAACACAAGTCACTAACAGAGCTTGATGATGCTGGTTTTTTTGACAACGAAGGAATGCTTACAAAAGATAAACAGGTAGATACACGGTTTTTAAAAGAAAAAGACAGATGCCCTGAGGCTTCAGATAGAGAGCTTTTAGTTCTAAGCTCATTGATCTACGCAATCAGTACGAAAATATCAGAAACGCTTCTAAAAGAACATATCGAAAGTTTAACTAAAAGTATGGGAGCTCAAAGTAACATACTTGATATGACTCGATTACAAGAAGGCATCATCGCCTTAAACAACCCAGCTGATTCAGATGCGGTCAAAAAATATATAGAAAAATTTCCAGTAAAAGAAACACTAGAAAAATTACACACAGGCACAGAAGAAAAAGTGCCTAAAATCTCCCCATAAAAAAGCCGCGTATTAACGCGGCTCGTACTGCAAGTGGAAGAGAAGTTATAATACTGGATGAAATCCCTTGGTCATTAAAAGAACCCCAAAGATTCCGGTAATAATAGCGCTGATATAATACCCTGAACCCGCGCACACTTTTTTAGAAAAACGCATCATCGACTTTGGCGCAGCAAGCCAAAAAACCGATTTCACAACAATTATCCAACCCAAAAGAGTCACTAAAACGCGTGGCTCAAGAACCCACAGGTTATGAATTAGAATCAAAAACAAACCTATTAACAGCCAAACCAAAGTACTGCTGAACATGGAAATACTTTTTTCTTCCATTGTAGCAATTAACGCACGATAGTACTTTGCTTGACCAAGCATGATGACGGCTAAAATCACAAGGTATAACCCAAACACTTGTGCAATTAAAAAAGAATGGAAAAACGCACCAAAATTCACCTCAAACATAATTTCTCACTCCCTGAAAATAAATAAACACCTTCTTGTGTGAAGGTCATATACTATTAGTACACGGAATAATACAAAATAGCAACCAGATAAAAAATACTTTAAAACCAAGCGGTTGCAATGTATGCCGTAGATATTCCTCTCGCATTATGCGCCAGTATTTTCCACTCAGCCACACACCGTTGCACAGAACCTATCAAAACCATGCCATGCTCGCATTGATAATGAACCGGCAAACCATCAAACATCTCTTTAGAGTCCGTGGACAAACAAAAGTCACCATCATGCAATTCAACTGCCCATGGTAAGGTGCGTGACATATCCAATGTTTTGTATGATTGGGTGTCTAGCGGAGCGGAGGCATTAATTTGAATAGCTTCTGATGCACGGGGCGAATCAATGCATAATATTTGTTGCTGAGCATTAAAGGCTTGAACAAAGCAAGGGTCGTAACGTGTGCCATCCACGTCACATTGCATTGCGTCTTCACGAACAATACGTTGTGATTGACGCCAACAATCCCCACCATACTCTGCTTTAATTTTAAGTGGTTGCTGTGTTTCGCTTACGATAAAGGGTCTGTAAAAGCGCAGTATCGTATCTTGTGCAGCAACATCACATGAAAGCAGGAAAAAAAAGATAGAAAAATAAATTTGCCGCATTGAAAACTCCACCCAAAGAATGAATTGATGTATACTCAGCGCAAAAAATTATGGAGTTAATTATGGCACGTGCATACACAATAAAAGAATGCCTCAATGGCAAAATCCCAGTTGATACAACCCTCACCTTAAAAGGTTGGGTTAAAACACGCCGTGATTCAAAAGCAGGCCTTTCATTCATTAATTTACACGACGGGACCTGTTTTTCGCCGATTCAAATCATAGCACCAAATACCTTATCCAACTACGAATCAGAACTATTAAAAATAAACGCTGGCTGCGCAATAACAGTAACAGGCACTTTAGTAGCCTCTCAAGGTAAAGGACAGCAATACGAAGTGCAGGCAGAAAGTATCACCGTCATTGGTTGGGTAGAAAATCCCGAGAGCTACCCCATCCAACCCAAACGCCATACGCTAGAGTATCTACGTGAAGTAGCTCACCTTCGTCCAAGAACGAATACAATTAGTGCCGTAACACGTATCCGCCATTGCATATCTCAAGCAACGCATCGTTTTTTGCACGAACAAGGGTTTTTCTGGGTGCATACCCCTATTATCACGGGAAGCGACTGCGAAGGAGCCGGTGAACTTTTTCGCGTAAGCCAGCTAGATGCTCTCAATGCGCCCACAACACCCGAAGGGAAAGTGGATTTTAGCCAAGATTTTTTTGGTCGTGAAACGTTTTTAACCGTATCCGGACAGTTAAATGTAGAAGCGTATTGTCTGGCAATGTCAAAAGTTTACACCTTTGGCCCAACTTTCCGTGCGGAAAATTCGAATACCAGCCGGCACTTAGCTGAATTCTGGATGGTTGAACCTGAAATTGCTTTTGCCTCACTTGCCGATATCTGCGATTTAAGCCAAGCCTTACTAAAATTCTTGTGTAAAACCGTGTTGGAGGAGTGCCCAGATGACATGGCTTTCTTTAACCAATTTTTTGATAAAACATGTATTTCCAGAATAGACGAACTAGCGCGCGCTGATTTTGATATCATGTCTTACACCGACGCCATTAAAATTCTTGAAAAAACAAAAGAAAAATTTGAATTCCCCGTTCAATGGGGTATTGATTTGCAATCTGAGCACGAACGTTTCCTTGCGGAAAAACACTGTAAAAAACCTGTCATTCTTACAGACTACCCCAAAGACATAAAAGCGTTTTACATGCGGCTTAATGACGATCAAAAAACCGTGGCTGCAATGGACGTCCTAGCACCAGGAATTGGTGAAATTATTGGCGGCGCACAGCGTGAAGAACGGCTTGATGTGCTGGATGCACGAATGGATGCAAGTCACATTGATAAAGAACAATACCAATGGTATCGCGACTTACGCCGCTATGGCACTGTGCCACACGGTGGGTTCGGCCTTGGCCTTGATCGCTTTGTCTGCTATGTTAGCGGCTTAAATAATATCCGTGATGTTATCCCCTTCCCAAGAACACCGGGGAATGCGGAGTATTAATGCGACTGCCTCGAACAACCTAAAAAACGCGCAATAGAAACTGCTTGTGCGTTAAGGATATTTTCTTTTTCTGCCCTCATCCGCCCTTGCGGGCACCTTCTCCCAAAATTGGGAGAAGGGAAACATATCTATGCGCTTTATCTCAAAATTTAGGTGACACCTCAAAATATCGCATTTTGAAAGACGAAAGGTATATACTATTCCTTTATTTATTACAGATGCATCCCCATGAAAGCCAATAAACTTCGAACATCGCTTATCGTATTGTCATCCATTTTTTACACAGCAAACCTTTTTATTCGCATTATTTTCATGAACTGGCGCAATAAAATAACACGTCCATGGGTTAATAATCGACTGCTTATTTGGTCTAAACAATTGCTAAATCAGGTGGGTGTCACCTGCACTATTATTAATCCACATCACATTGAACCGCAGCCAGGAAAACCAACCATTATCATTTGCAATCACAGCAGCTTATACGACATACCAATTAGCTTTTTGGTATTCCCAAATCACCCCATCCGCATGCTAGCTAAAAAAGAATTATCTAAAATTCCGTTAATGGAAAAAGCCATTAAAGCTTCTGAATCACGTATCATCGATCGCCACAACAAAAAACAAATAATCAGTGATTTAAAAGCTATTCGTACGTTGATTAACAGTGGCATTATCATGTGGATTGCACCAGAAGGAACCCGCTCAGCGGATGGAAAGTTAGCGCCATTTAAAAAAGGCGCCTTTATTTCAGCAATTCAAGCCAAAGCCACTATTATCCCAATTGGCATTTGTGGCGCACACAACATATTACAAGCCAATACGTTTTCTTTTAAAATGAATCAAGCAGTAGAAGTCCGAGTAGGCGATCCTATAGACGCATCAAAATACACAACCAAAGACAAAGAAGCGCTTGCTGTAAAAGCTTACGAAGCCATGAGGATTTTAGTGCAACAAAACCAGTAACATTCCATCCATACAACAACACGAAAAACCAATTAATCATTGTTCCTAGTTAAAAACTCAGGTTATATTATGGAATAATAATAAAAATAGGATTTCAAATGACCACTTCCTCATTTGTTGATACAAAAAAAGAAAAATTAAAAGTCATTACTTGGCTTTCCGAACAATTTCCTGCCGCTTTTTTTGAGCGATCGCGCGATATCAAGCCACTTAAAATCGGCATATTGGATGATATATTTGATTTCTATGAACGTTTGGACAACCCATTTTTCAGTAAAAAACAATTACGCGAGGCCATTAACTACTATAGTGGATCGCCAAATTACCTTAACAGCCAACAGATTGGCGCCGCGCGTATTGACTTATTTGGAAATGAAATTGATTTAGTCGATGAGGCGCAAGCACAGTATGCGCGCCAACGTTATCAACAACGCTACGGTCAAGCTTTGCGAAAAGCGAGCAAATAATTAACTGAAACAGAGGCTTTAAGCGATGCACTGCGCGTTATAGGATTATAAGCCAAACCAGAAATAGCGACATTACCCAAGCCAACCTTACGTGCCATCGCGGCTAATTCATGTGGTTTGATAAATTTATTGTAGTCATGTGTTTGCCGCGGCAGTAATTTTAAAACATATTCTGCTGCTAATATTGCACCAGCATACGCCGCTAGAGTACGGTTAATCGTCGACAAAAAGACATAACCACCCGGTTTTGTTAAGCGTGCTATATGCTCTAAAACCAATTGCGGACTAGCCACATGCTCCAGCATCTCCATACAAGTAATGCTATCAAATGGTTCGCTTTCAAATTGCTCAATTGAGGTGTGCTCATACTGAATGTTAAGTTTATTTTTTTGTGCGTGCGCGCGCGCCGCTTTAATAGCCTCAGATTCAGCATCCACACCGGTGACTTGGGCTCCTGCTTTGGCTAACGCTTCTGAAAAAATGCCGCCGCCACAACCAAGATCTAATACACGTTTACCCTCTATCGCATAATGGTTAGAAACAAATTGAAAGCGTACGGGATTAATATCATGTAATGTTTTTAAAGGGCCTTCACGATTCCACCACTCTGTTGCATGTTCAGAAAATTTAGCAATTTCACTTTGGTCAACGGTTGTTTTTTCATTCATGAGGTATACCTAATAAATTCAGTGGTTTAAAAAAGGCCAATGCATCCGCATTGGTAATAAAACTTACATTATAAGGGTGTTCACACTGCAGGCCAACTGGCAATCCCGATGTTGCGACTTGTGTTGCAATACGACCAAATAAAACCAGCTGAATATCCGGCCTACAAGTATTTAACTCAACAAACAGCTTATCAATAAAAGGCCGCCACATACGCGCATGATAATGCACTTTTCCTGGCGAATAAACAGGCGTTGCATTCAACAATAAAAAGCCTTTTTGAATAAGCCCCTTAAAAAAAGCTTCCGCTGTAGGCATGAGCAATGTTTTATCTATTGAGGCAATAGCCGGCTGCGAAAAATCACCGTCTAACTCCCCTCTCGCAAGCAGCAACATTTTAACCCAATTACGCAGTGAAGTTGCTCGATTAACCGCTTTACTCAAGCCAGTTGAACTCCACAGGCTATCAACTGCCGCATCCCAAAAAGCATACCCATTTGCCGAAGCTGCTCGCGGATAAGGCGACTCACCTAGCAATATATAGTGGGTAGACTTTAACGGACTTGCGAAAGCTGCCAGTAAATTTTCTCTTGCAGGTAAATAATCGTTATGTTCCTGCAAATTTTTTAAATAATTTACGTCCATTGTCTCTAAGCAATGCTCTAACAGGGTATGCCACTCTGGGTGGGTGTTCCTCAATAAAAAATGCATAAATAACCCGCGACAAGCCAACAAGTGAGCCAGCTAGCTAAAAACGAAAAAATGCGGTAACTTTACCCCACATTTTTTATCAACACCACACATGAACCAATTAATTGATATAACTATTCTTAAAAACAATCGAAATTATCGCCTACTTTACTTTGGGCAGTTTATTTCTTTTATTGGCACCATGATAACCAGTGTTGCACTGCCTTTTCAAATATATAAAATTACCCACTCAACCATGATGGTTGGTTTACTGAGTATGTCGCAGTTGCTACCTTTGTTGTTCACAGCTCTCTTTGGTGGTGTGCTTGCCGATCGATGCAATCGGCGTTTAATGCTGCTTGTTTGTGAGCTCTTATTAACGATTGCTTGCTGTGTTTTAGTTTATAGCGCCATTATAAAAACCCACAGCATTTTCCCTCTTTTTATTATTGCCGTTACGATGTCTGCAATAACAGGGCTACATCGACCTGCCTTTGATAGCCTCATCCAACAAATAATCACCCCTGTGGAATACAAGCCAGCAGCAGCACTCAAGGGGTTCGCTATTAGTTTCTGTATGATCGCAGGACCAGCTCTTGCAGGTTTAATTATCGCTCAATGGGGTATGGTTGTTACTTATTCGATTGATCTTTTAACCTTTTTTATCTCGGTGTTTTTTTTAACGTTATTAAAAAATATCCCCAATTTTAAAATGGAAGCAAAAGAATCTATTGCCGCATCGCTTAATAAAGGGGTTCAATTTGCCCTCAAGCGCCAACCACTCATTGGTAGTTATCTGATTGACATTATTGCAATGTTTTTTGCTATCCCCAATGCACTTTTCCCAGCAATGGCTGAAAAATATTGGGATACTAGCGCACTTGGCATGTTATATGCTGCGCCTGCAGTTGGTGCATTAGTTATCTCTTTTTTCAGTGGATGGACATCACGCGTCACGCGTGAAGGACGCGCAATTGCGTTAAGTGCTGGATTATGTGGGTTTGCCATCGCAGGCTTTGGTTTATCCCACTCATTAAACATCGCATTGATTTTTTTGGCTATATACGGTGCACTAGATACTATTAGTGGTATATTTCGTGCGTCACTCTGGAACAGCACTATCCCCTATAGCTACCGTGGGCGTTTAGCCGGGATTGAGATGATAAGCTACATTAGCGGGCCTAAATTAGGTGACTTTAGAGCCGGTTTTGTCGCGACTTCCATCGGTATACCAGTAACGATTATAAGCGGCGGACTGTTATGTGCAGTGGGCGTTGGGGTATCCTGTTTGTTTTTACCTAAATTTTGGAAGTATAAAACCCCATAAGATACATATACCCAAAGTCCTTGGAAATGCGATATTTTGGGGGACATTGTTTTTTCGCACAAGTTTTGACAAAAGGCAAATAATAGTTATTCTATTGCGCGCTTTTTATCGAGGATTGGACGGAAAAAATATCGCATCAAAAGTCGCATTTTGAAAGACGAGAGGTATATTGCGCTCACCGCCCCGTCAACAGTCCTTCT